>Ga0209612_1002308_pt1 | contig 14045 bp, 9 predicted proteins | sample BioC12SIPDNA_FD_185746 | JGI IMG/M metagenome (GOLD analysis project Ga0209612, IMG submission 185746) | Anaerobic biogas reactor microbial communites from Washington, USA - Biogas_R1_B C12 SIP DNA (SPAdes) (version 2) | ecosystem: Engineered > Bioreactor > Anaerobic > Unclassified | place...
CCGCGGCTGTTCAATTTATGTATTGACTTCCCTCGCCAACTATGTATACTTATGTACATTTACGAAACTACACCCATACCTCTCGCCCGCCCATGGCAATTCCCTTGTCGTCCATTCCCTTGTCGAATGAATACCCTCAGCTCGCACCGCGGACCCGGTTCGTGTCCGTCATCGCGTGGTTACCCACAGAACCCGAACCCCTCTTCTGAGCCGGAAGTATCAGAAAACGTGAAATCGAGGAAAAGTTGACACCACTCAGCTTCGCCAGAAGCGACCGCGAACCTAATGGCAAAACTCGCTCTCCGTTGATCAACTCCAGCACAGGATCAGTGCCGATCAGCGTTGATTAGCGTTCCCCTTCTTCCCCGTAGCTTCCTCCGACCCAGCCAGGTTTTCACCGTAATTGCTCACCACCTCACCGACGACCGCCCAGACAATCGCCCCAACTCACATAACCACAAGCACTTAGCGAACAAACCGCCAAGCGAAAAATCCCCCCTTTTGCATGGTAGTCAAAATGATTCTGCGCATCCGACGACGCCGTAAACCACGATCCCACAACACGATAACTAGCGCCGTTCGATGGAGCAATCGATCGACAAGTGCACCAACCGGCAACACCGACCGCAACCATTTCGCCACGAATAATTGCTTTGGCCACGCCCTCGCACAGCGCCATTGACCTGTCCGGCCGTTTCGAACGCATTCCGGGTACTTCTTCCGCGGATCGGTCGGGTTAATAATGGAGGGGTATCGGTTCTCGAAACGATGGGAACCTGGAACCAGGAGGATCGTCCGATGCGTCGACTTTTGCTTCTCTTGGCGACGACGTGCGTTTTGGTGACTCAAGGCGCCGCCGAACCGGCGGATCCGGGTCCTTGGACCGTGTCGGATATCTCCAAGAGCGACTCCCATCGCCACGCGAAACTGGAGACGGGCGACACACCGGGGCCGCTCAAATATCTCCATCTCGGGGTGAGGTTTGCCCCCAACGCGTCGGACCGGCAACTCCTCAAGTTCCAGGTCGTCGACACCAAGGGGAAGCCGGTGGGCGACTTGTTTGGAGCGGATCCGAAGACTTCGCAACTTGTCTTCGAACGTGAGACTCCGTGGTCGAGTTTGGACGGGCTCTACCTACAAGGACAGGGAATCCGGGTTCCGTTGTTTGCAACCCAACCCGTCCAACCGGTTCCGACAACGCCGGTTCAGCCGACCCCGGTACCGTCTCCTGTCATTGTCGACCGACCTCGAACGGATTACGTTCCACCTTCACCCGAAGTCCTTTTACCGTTCAGGCCGATTGATCCCAATCGGACGGTGATTGTCGAAGAGCCTCGCGAGCGGGTTGTGGTGCGCTCGGTTGACCAGGACGTCGACCTGCTGCCATCTCCCGATATGGCCTATGAAGAGGTCGTGCGGCATGTCGATACGCATCGAGAGGTTGTACACCACACGGGAGGTGGTGGCGGTGTTGGAGTTGGAGGTGGCGGCGGTCACGGGCACGGTCACGGCGGGGGTGGCGGCGGTGGTGGTGGTATGGGCGCTGGGGGCGGCGGAGGCGGTTGTCCCTATGGCGACGATTGCCCAATCTGCGGGAAAAATGCGAAGGAGAGTCTCGATGCACTTGACCCTTGGGCCTTCGACGAGTCGGCCAAAGGACGGTATGACGATCTGTTGGCCCGCATCGAAAATTCCGGCGCGGCTCTGAACCTTGGATCTGCCGGTGCGGGGGGCGGCTCGGGCACGGGCACAGGAGTCGGCCGCGGCGGCGGGAGTGGCGGTTTGGGAGTCGGTGGCGCCGGTCCGGCCGGTGCGGCTGGACCGGGGGCCGGTATCGGTGCCGGTTCAGGCAGCGGATTGGGAGTAGGCCAGAGCGGCGGTCCTCTGCCGGGCATGGCTTCGACCGGATCGGGAACCGGCAGCGGCTTGGGCCGCGGGCCTGGACTGCCCGGCATGGGTGGTCCCGGCGCGGGGCCAGGCAGCGGATCAGGTAGCGGTCCGGGCTCGGGCCCAGGCTCGGGCGCGCCAGGTCCGGGAATGGGTGCCGGCTCAGGGCCAGGGCAAGGTTCTGGCAGCGGAGCGGGACAAGGTCCCGGTTCGGGTGCAGGACAAGGTCCCGGTTCGGGTGCAGGACAAGGTCCCGGTTCGGGTGCAGGGGCAGGTCCTGGTCCGGGTGAAGGGCAAGGCCCCGGTCCTCAGGACGGCTCCGGCCCCGGACCTGAAGAGAGATTTGGAACGCCCGGTCAAGGCGGTCCTGGCCAAGGGCCTGGCGGTCCCGGTCCGGGAGCGATGGCCGGTCCGGTCGAGGGCGCCCCCAGCGAGCCGATGCCCATGGAGCCGATGCCGACCGAACCGTTCCCGATGGATCCGAACAATCCGATGAACCCCATGATGAACGGCGGCCCGGGCGGCGGAGGCGGCGGAGGTGGGAACACGATCGGTCCGCGAAATCTGTTCGGTCCGCGAGTGGTGAACCTGGCCGATCCGCTGGTTCGGTTCCACAACCTGGCCCCGGAGGTCGACCTGCCGCGACTCAGGCGTCCGGTGCTCGACGTTTACGGATATCGCCCGACTTATGCTTACTTCGATCCGAGGTTCCGTTTCGATCCGAGATTCCGTTTCGACCCGCGGATCGGTCAGCCGGGTTATGGAGGCGGAGGAGGTGGTGGAGGCGAGGGTTACGGAGCGGGCGGCCGATACGACGGACTGGCCAGGACGGGTCTGCCCGAGATGCCCGAGCTTCCGGAGTTGCTGCCCGAGATTGTACTCTACATTTCTGCCGGCAACGACGGAGAAGAGGGGGGCAAGATTTACCAGGTCAACGATAGGGGGCGAGTGCTCGGCATCGTCAACCTCCCCTACCAGGCCACCGGGCTCGCCCTTCATCGCGACGACGGTTTGATTGCCGTGACGCCGCGCGATCGCGGCAAGATCTATCGCGTCGACGACAGGGGGATGCTGTCGGTCATCATGGAAGACAACTCGAAGCTGCCGCACCCGGTCGACGTGGGCGTGGCCGGCGATTCCGACACGATCGTGGTAGCCGATAGTATGGCCGATGCGTTGGTGTCGACGAGCATCGTGGGAACGGACCCGATGATCTACGAACGTTTTGAATCGGGCGGGTACGACGATCAGAGCATGTCGGTGGCGGTCACTCGCGATATGCACGTCATGTACGGAACCAATGCTCAGAGCGGCGTCTACCGGTTCAAGAAGGATAGCGGCAAGAGCGCTTCCGCTTCGCGCGGTCCGATTCTGCCGGACAGCGGCGGCGTGGCGGCGGATCCGAAATCGTTGAAATGGGCGGCCACGCAGAGCCCCAACCTGATCCACGTCTATGAAGGCGAGATGCCGGTCAGGACGTTCAAGCTGAACCCCGGCAGAAGCATCTACCGCCAGGGACTGCTGTCGTTTGCCCCGTCGGGAGCCGTGGTGGTGGCCACCCGCCCCAGCGACGAAGTCGACAAAGACGTCTGGCTGCTGGCCTACGAGACTGCCGAAGGCAAGGAAGGACAGATCCTGAGCCTGTTCGAGTGGGATCGCGAGCAAATGCTCGACTTCGTGGTTGGTCCGCGGATGATTTGGGAAGGTCACAATCCCTCAACTTACGAGAGTAAGTACTGAGGACCGAGGTAGAGCAATGAATGCCTTTCGAATCGTGTTGTCGCTGGCATTGGTTGCGCTGACGGCGCGATCGGCGGCAGCCCAGAGCGTGCAGTTGCCGACGCTTTCTTCCTTCCGGGCGGGCACTGCGGTGTCGGTTCCGGACCGGGGCAGCGTGTACATTGGCGGGATCAACCGTGCGGCCGACGGCCGAAATGAATTCGGTACCCCGCTGCTTCCGTTACGAAACCGTTCGATCGGGAGCGAGCGGAGCGCGTCGAGCATGTGGACCTCGGTTTATATTCACGACTTCGAGGCGATGGACGAGGCACTGCTCAGCCAGGCCCGAGGTTCGGCTTACGGCGTCTCCCAGGACCGTTCCTCCGGACCGGCGACGCGTACGGTGGTGGGGTCGAGAGAGGTGCCCGGCTCATCTCGGACGGCGGGCACCACTTGGCAGGCGAGGTCGACCGTGCCGACCAGCGGTCCGATGAGCAAGAGCGTCGCCGAACTGCGAGCGGAGCGAGCCGGCGAGTTGCAGGCCCGGACCGACGAGGCAGAGCGGCTGTTTGAGCGGGGCAAGACGGCAGAGGCGGCGGGCAAATTGACCGTTGCCCGGATTTACTACCAGCAGGCGTCGCGCCGTGCATCGGGACCGCTTCAGGAAGAGATACTGGCTCAGCTTCGGCTGGTTGCTGCACCGACGGTCGCGCAGCGGTAACGGTTTGCCATGTCTTCCCCTCCGCCGCCGCTGCCTCCATCGGTATCCCTGCCGTCGCCTCCAGGTCCTCCCCAGGTCGATATGTCGACCAGCGCCGAGGTACAGGCGTGGATTGCAACGCTCCAGCGCGAAGACCAGTCCCTCGAGCGGCGAAACCGGCTCCTTTTGGCGGTGTTTGTTGCCGGGTTCATCGTGTTTCTGGCGGTTGTCGTCTCGGTGTATCGCTGGACGGTGGGGAGCTACGCCGCACTGGACAAGGTACGGATCGAACGGCATCCGGCCAGCCAAGGTCGGATCGAAATCGCCTTCGACGTTCGTTCGCCCGGCCGGGTCCGCTATCTGCGCACCTCGGGGAGCCATCGCACGGAATTGATCGACTATTTCTCGCAGTCCGGTCCGGTGGAACGGTCGTGGGCTTGGAGCTACGAGCCGGGGGAGGACATCGAGGTATCGCTCACGTATCGTCGAGGATTGTGGCGGAAGACGGCGATGACTCCCTTTCCGACGGCCACGAGCGCCGACATCGTGGTGCTCATCGACACGACGGGCTCGATGAGTCCGAGCCTGAAACAACTTCAGGCCAAATGCGGCCAGTTCTCGGAGCAGTTGACTCGCCAGGCGTTGCCGCACCGGTTCGCCTTGATCGGGTTCGGCGACACCGGCGACGGCGAGTGGATCGATGCGCACGAGTTCACTCGCGACGTCGGCGAATTCCGCACCCAGGTTTCGGCGGTCTCCCGCTACGACGGCGGCGATCTTCCCGAGTCGGCCTTGGACGCGATCGAGGCGGCTCTGAAACTCCCGTTCGACGACTCCGCCATGCGACGTTTCTACCTGGTCACCGACGCGACCTTTCACGCGCCCGCGGCGAGCGGGGCCAGCGCGGCAGACCTAGCGGCCCGGCTGGAGGAGGAACGGGTCCATCTGGAGGTCTTCTCCCGTCCCCAGTTCGAGCAGGACTATCGAGTCCTGCTCGGCGCCTCGGGAAAGTTCTTCGAAGTGGAGAACTTCGGCAAGGTTCTTGAAGAAGGGCGAGTGCTGGAGGATTGAGCGGGGTCTCGATAGGCCTTGGTAATTTCCGGTTTGGCTTACTGCGTGGGAAAATTCCGTTTCACTCGCAGACAGTTTTGTTCTCCGCCGGTAAGGATGCCGATCAACCGTTCCGACTGGTCCACCGCCACGGTATCGGCAGCCGGATCGATCCCCTGGGGTCGCGAGATGGTCAGGCCGTTGCGGATTCGGCGGGCTGCCTCATCATCCAGAGTGAGTCTGGTCAGGTGTGATACCGCCATGGCAGGCGGCAGTAGAGCCGCGATCCAGTTCTCCTGCGTGAGCGAATCCGGCGAGATCGCCTCTTCCACGCGAAAGGGTCCGACGGCGGTTCGCTCGAGCGACGACATAACAGCGGCCGTGCCGAGCGACTCGGCCAGATCGCGACCGAGGGAGCGGACGTAGGTGCCGCTGCCACACTGGATGGTGAGATCGAGGTAGGGATAGTCGTAGGCGTCGAGGGTGATTTGATAGACGACAATCTCCCGCGGCGCGAGTTCCACCTGTTTGCCCCGGCGTGCCAGATCGTAGGCCCGCTGCCCGGCGACCCGGAGGGCCGAATAGGCCGGCGGACGCTGGAGTATCCTACCGACGAAACGGGGAAGCACCCCGCGAATCTCCTCTTCCGTTGGAATCGGAGGCGATCCCAGCGGCGTCACTTCGCCATCGGTGTCTTCGGTGTCGCTCCGATGTCCCAGAAGGAACTGAGCCCGATAAGTCTTGGGCATCTGCTGCACATATTCGATCAAGCGCGTGGCGGGGCCGACCGGCACGACGAGGACTCCGCGGGCCAAGGGGTCGAGCGTACCGGCATGACCTGCTCTGGTTTGCCGGCCGGCGAGTCGTTGCACCACGTTGACGACATCCCGCGAGGTTACTCCCGCGGGCTTGTTCAGATTGAGGATTCCGCTAACGCTCACGTTGAAGGCACCTGCACAAACAGCGAGTCGAGAGAACCTGCGGGGAATTCCGGATGACGAGGCGCGGAACAGACGACGACGCCATAGACTCCAATGTAGCAGAAGCCTTGGGCTCTTGCGTCGGCAGCGTGAACGCTAGCTCTGACGGGTGACTGGCAGGCGGCGTTGTAGGGCGTTACCATAAAACTATGCGATTCCGCCGCGAGGGTAGCGATTGAGCGTGCGGACAGTATTTGGATCTGACCATGGCAAAACCTAACCAGGAACCTCAGCCGGAGCAGATGGGACCGTACCGCATTCTGCGGACGCTCGGTCGCGGCGGCATGGGGGTGGTGTACGAGGGGGTGCACGTCGAGACCGGGGAGTCTGCGGCGGTCAAGGTCCTGGCGGCCGCGTTCACCAGTCACGAGGGGCTGCGGCAGCGCTTCGAGGGTGAGATCGAGACGCTTCGCAAGCTCAAGCATCCCCATATTGTCCGCCTGATAGGATACGGGGAGCAGGACGGCCGTCTGTTCTACTCGATGGAGTATGTTGAGGGGCGAAGCCTGGAGCAGGAACTGATTGCCGGGCGCCGCTTCACCTGGACGGACGCCGCGGACATCGGCATTTCGATGTGCACGGCGCTCAAGCACGCCCACGATCGGGGTATCGTCCATCGCGACATCAAACCGGCGAATCTGCTTCTCGACGCCAACGGGACGGTCAAGCTGTCCGACTTCGGGATTGCGAAGCTGTTCGGCCAGACGCGTCTGACCGCCGCCGGAAACGTGCTTGGGACGGCCGACTACATGGCTCCCGAGCAAGCCGACGCCAGGCCGGTCGGCCCACGAGCCGACCTTTACAGCCTGGGGTGTGTCCTCTATACGGTTCTGGCGGGACGTCCGCCGCTGATGGCCGAGTCCTTTGTCGAGATGCTTCGGAAACAGCGAACGGAGATTCCGCTTCCGATTCGCCGCTATGCGCCGGACGTTCCCGAAGAGTTCGAGGCGATCCTGCAGGAGTTGCTGGCCAAGGAGCCTGCCCGGCGAATTCGCAACGCCACGCTTCTTGCGCGGCGGCTTGCCGCCATGGTTTACGGCATGGCGACCCAGCAGGGCGTGGGCTTGTCGCCGCAGACGAAGATCCAGCTTACCGACGAGGATCGCCAGCTCGCTTTTGCCGCGACGGTGGGAAACACGCCGAAACCTTCCGGCGGTACTCCGGCGGCGGGCGATGAACTCGACGAATCGCCCGATCCCACCAATCCGACGCGAGTCGCCGCCCCCCGGGAATCTCACCCGGCGACGGCTCCGACCGTGGTCAGCGCCGAAGAACGACAGCCGCACTTGGGAGGAACCTCGCCTGGAAGCATTGGCGGGCACTTCACCGCGGTCGACGACCACGAGTTGGATCGACTCGAAGAGGAGCCGGAGACCCCGCCGTGGATCTCCCTGCAGACCTGGGTCCTCGTGGCTGCCATTGCCGCCGTGGGGTTCTCGGTGTGGTACATGCTTCAGCCGGCATCTGCGGACAAGCTCTACGAGCAGATTCAGGCCATGACGGCCGACAAATCCATCGAATCCTATCGCGAGGCCAAGCCGAAGATCGACCAGTTCCTCGAACATTATTCCGACGATTCTCGGAGCGACAATCTGCGCGAGATCGAGACTTCGTTGGAATTGGACCGGCTCGAGACGAGCTTCGAGCGTCAGACAGGCGGCAAAGGCGATCTCAATCGGTTGGTGCCGATCGAACGAGCTTATCTTGAAGCCCTTAACTACATGAAGGTCGACCCGGAACTGGGAATGGCCAAACTCCAGGCCATGATCATGCTCTACGACACGCGAAAGGATCCCAACAAACCCTTCGACACAACCGGTCCAACAGGGAAATGCCTGGAGTTGGCCCGGCGGCGACTCAAACAGATGACCAGAACCATGGAGTTGTCGACGGTAGACGATTTGCACCTGATCGGCGTGCAGCTCGATCGAGCCGATGCTTTGGAGCCGGACGACCCGGACGCCGCCAGGGCAATCCGCCAGGCGGTACTGACACTCTACAGCCACAAGCCCTGGGCGGCCCCCGCCGTCAAACGCGCCCGGGAGAAGCTCGGGGAGCATGAGGCGTCTGAAGAAACGGACCCATTGAACAACCGGGAGCGCCAGTAGGCGACGATGAACATGGAAAATGGCGGACAGGGCAGGCAAGGCGGCTTTCCGACCACGCGGATGCGGAGGTTGCGATATCATCCGGGCGTGCGGAAGCTGGTCCGCGAAGTGGCCGTCAGCCCGGCCAATCTGGTTCTTCCCCTGTTCGTCCGCCCCGGCGAGAAGTTGCGTCAACCGATCGGGGCCATGCCGGGCCACTGCCAGATGTCGCCGGACCAACTGCCTGCCGAAGGCAAAGAGATTGCCGGGCTGGGGATTGGCGGCGTGATTCTTTTTGGCATTCCGGCCGCGAAAGATGCGCAAGGAAGCGACGCCACCAGCGAGTCGGGGATCGTTGCGGAAGCGGTTGCGCGGCTCAAGGATGCGGTGCCGGAGTTGCTGGTGATCACCGACGTCTGTTTCTGCGAGTTCACCGATCACGGCCACTGCGGCGTCCTGGCGGAGCGCTGCGGACAGATGGACGTGGACAACGACGCGACGCTGGACCTGCTTGCCCGGCAGGCCGTGGTTCACGCCAAGGCCGGGGCCGACATGGTGGCGCCCAGCGGGATGATGGACGGGATGGTCGGTGCGATTCGCGGCGGCCTGGATTTCGCCGGCTATGAGCACATTCCGATCATGAGCTACGCGGCCAAGTACGCGAGCGGATTCTACGGGCCCTTCCGCGAGGCGGCCGAGAGCGCTCCCAAGTTCGGCGATCGGCGGACCTACCAGATGGATCCGGCAACGGCGATCGGCCAGGCGTTGCGCGAGGTGGAACTCGATCTGGCCGAAGGTGCCGATCTGGTGATGGTCAAGCCGGCACTGGCGTACCTCGACGTCGTCCGCGCCGTGGCCGAAAAATACCCCGGTGTGCCGCTGGCCACCTACAACGTCTCGGGCGAGTACAGCATGGTCAAGGCGGCCGCCGAGCGGGGCTGGATCGACGAGCAGACCGTGGCGATGGAAAGCCTTATTGCCATGCGGCGGGCGGGGGCGCAGATCATCCTGACGTATTGGGCCAAGGATGTAGCTCGATGGGGAAACGGTTGAAAACTGGGGTGCTTGTGACGGTTTCATTGGCTGGTTAAGGGTTTTGGGACGCGATCGGCAGCGCCTGCGGCTGGCGGGTGTGGCGAGGGGCGAGGCTGGTCTGGGGGCGGCGGAGGATTCGGGGCTTCGAATTTTTACCGTTCGTCGTCGATCGGAAGGGCCCGCGAACGTCGGATTGTAAATATTTGTTGTATAAGAACTTTGGATCGTTCGCCAGGCGTGCATGGCGAGGCCCCTCTCCGGTGGTAGTTGCGGTTTTGGGTATGGTTTTTTTCTTCATGGGGATGATCTTGCCTCGCTTACGCGTCGGGGTTCTGGGGGAGCCTCGCTTACGCGTCGGGGTTCTGGGGGGCCTCGCTTACGCGTCGGGTTTCTGGGGGAGCCTCGCTTACGCGTCGGGGTTCTGCCGGGAGGCTCGCTTACGCGTCGGGGTTCTGCCGGGAGGCTCGCTTACGCGTCGGGGTTCTGCCGGGAGGCTCGCTTACGCGTCGGGTTTCTGGGGGAGCCTCGCTTACGCGTCGGGTTTCTGGCGGAGGCTCGCTTACGCGTCGGGTTTTCTTGGGGGGTGCTGTGGCTAGGGCATAGTGCGTGTGGACATTCGTACATTATGCTATTATGCAGATTTCGGCCGGGAGTTCAAGCAGTTTTTTGAACACCGACTGATGGGGGGTGGTGAGGTGTTCAAGCGAATTGGTTCGAGCAGTTGCGGGATTGGGACGCGGAGCGCGTAGGATGTAAAGGGTTGTGTGAATTGGGGCGGGGGGGTATGATCTCGACGTTGATTCCCGGTCAGAGCACGCGTTTGGTCAGAGATGACGCTGACTGCCTACCATGCGAAGTACTTCGCCCACGAGCTTACGCGGCGCTGTCCGTCGGACAGCGTTGAGAGGCTGGCGGGGGCGTTGGTCGATGCGCAGGTGGATTTGAATCCGCATCAGATCGAGGCGGCGCTGTTTGCGTTTCGCTCTCCCTTCTCGAAGGGGGTGATTCTGGCCGACGAGGTCGGTTTGGGCAAGACGATCGAGGCCGGCCTGGTGGTGGCGCAGAACTGGGCGGAGCGGCGGCGGCGGATGCTGGTGATTACCCCGTCGAATCTGCGGAAACAGTGGCACCAGGAATTGAGGGATAAGTTCTCGCTTCCGTGCCGAATTCTTGAATCGAAGTCGTATAACGCGGCGATCAAAGGGGGTGATTCCCGGCCGTTCGTGTCGGATTCGATCGTGATCTGCTCGTATCAGTTCGCCAGGAACAAGGCGGCGGACGTGCATGCGACGCCCTGGGATCTGGTGGTGATCGACGAGGCCCATCGGCTGCGAAACGTCTACAAGCCGTCGAATGTGATCGCCAACACGCTCAAACAGGCGCTACAGCCCAGTCCCAAGCTGTTACTAACGGCCACTCCGCTTCAGAACTCGCTGCTCGAACTGTTTGGACTGGTGAGCTTTGTCGACGAGCATGCATTTGGGGATTTGAAGAGCTTCAGGGAGCAGTTTGCCTATCTTAACGACGAGGGGGTCTTCGCAACGCTCAAGGCACGGCTGGAGCCGGTGTGCCACCGCACGCTCCGGCGGCAGGTGGTCGGCTACGTTCGTTACACGAACCGGCTGCCGATCGTTCAGCCGTTCTCGCCGGAAGAGAGCGAAGATCGGCTGTACCATTTGGTGTCGGAATATCTGCGGCGCGAGAATTTGCAGGCGCTTCCGCCAAGCCAGCGTTCGCTGATGACGCTGGTGCTGCGCAAGCTGCTGGCCTCCTCGACGTTTGCCATTGCGGGCGCTCTGGACTCGCTGCGGGCGAGACTCGTGGAACGACTCGGAGAAGGCGAACCGGGGCGGGCGCTGGAAGAGGAGTTGGACAGCGATTATGAAGGGCTCGACGAAACGGCCGAGGAGTGGCCGGGGGATGAAGCGGAAGAGGGGCTGACGGAGGAGGACCGCGCGGCCGTGGCGGCGGAAATCGCCGATCTGGAGCGGTTTCGCGAGTTGGCGGTTTCGATCACCCACAATGCCAAGGGCAAGGCGCTCTCGGTTGCGCTCGAACGGGCGTTTTCGGAAGCGGAACGACTGGGGGCGCGTCGAAAGGCGGTCATTTTCACCGAATCGCGGCGGACTCAGGACTATTTGGTGCGAGTGTTGGCCGACGGACCGCACAGGGACAAGATCGTGCTGTTCAACGGCTCGAACAGCGATGTGAAGTCGCGCGAGATCTATGCCGCGTGGATGGAACGGCACGCCGGCACCGATCGGGTGAGCGGGTCGCGCTCGGCCGACATGCGATCGGCCCTGGTGGATTACTTTCGCGAGGAGGGGGAGATCCTGATTGCCACGGAGGCGGGGGCGGAGGGCATCAATCTACAATTCTGCTCGCTGGTGGTGAACTACGACCTGCCCTGGAACCCGCAACGGATCGAGCAGCGGATCGGCCGTTGCCATCGGTACGGGCAGCAGCACGACGTGGTGGTGGTGAACTTCCTGAATCAGAAGAACGAGGCGGACCGGCGGGTGTTTCAGTTGCTGTCGGAGAAGTTTCAGTTGTTTGAGGGCGTGTTCGGCGCGAGCGACGAGGTGCTCGGCGCCATCGAGTCGGGCGTCGACCTGGAGAAGCGGATTGCGGGCATTTACCAGCGGTGCAGGCGAGCGGAGGAGATCAACGAGGCCTTCGATCAATTGCAGGTTGAACTGAGCGTGCAGATCAACGCGGCTATGATGCGGACGCGGCAGCAGTTGCTTGAGCATTTCGACGACGAAGTGCGCGAGAAGCTGCGGATCCACGACGAACGCTCGCGGTCGTGTTTGAATCGCTACGAGCAGTTGCTGATGAGGCTGACTCGGTACGAACTGGCGGATTATGCCGAGTTCGACGGCGATTCGGCGTTCACGCTGCGCAGCAGTCCCTTCAACGGCGAAGTCCCGTTGGGACGCTACGAGCTGCCTCGGCGCTCGGGTGAAGCCCATCTGTACCGGCTGGGCCATCCGCTGGCGCAGCGGATTGTGGAACGGGCCAAGGGGCGGGAACTGCCGTTCGCCGAGATCGTGTTTGACCTGACAGGACACCAGGGGCGGGTGAGCAGCCTGGAGCCGTATGTCGGGGAAGGCGGGATGCTGAGGGCGGTTCAATTGACCGTCGAAGCGCTCGACGTGGCCGAGGAGTATCTGATCGTTGCTGCAGTGACCGACGCCGGCGAGGGGCTGGAGGAGGAGGTTGCCCGGCGTCTGCTCTCGCTGCCGGCGCGAGAGGTGGTCGAGCTTGGCGAAGGCAATGAGGACATGCGGTCGGTCGAGTTGGCGGGGAAACGCAAGGAAGCGATCCAGCAGGCCATTTCGCAGCGGAACGCGAGATTTTTCGAGGCCGAGGCGGAAAAGCTCGACGGTTGGGCCGACGACCTGAAAGTTGGCCTGGAGCGGGAAATCAAGGAGATCGACCGCCAGATCAAGGAGGCGCGGCGTTCGGCGACGGCGGCGTTGACGCTGGAGGAGAAACTGGCGGGCCAGAAGCAGATCAAGAATTTGGAGCAGCACCGCAACAACAAACGGCGATCGCTGTTCGATGCCCAGGACGAGATCGACCGGCGGCGGACGGCATTGATCGAGGAGATCGAGGGCAAGCTGCAGCAGCGGGTGACGGAGAAGGTGCTGTTTGCGGTTCGCTGGAGGCTTGTATGAGCAAGGCACCGAAGAAGAGCAAGGCTCGAAGGCTGGCCAAGGCGCCGTCTTCACCGAAGCGCGTGCGAGCCGACTTTGATGAAGTCGTCAAGCTGATCACGGCGGCGCGCTCGCGGGCTGTAGCGGCGGCCAACACTGCGCTCATCGACCTGTATTGGAGCGTCGGTGCGATCATCACTCGAAAGATTGCCGACGAAGGCTGGGGAAAAGCAACGGTCGAGACCCTGGCGGCGCACATTCAGCGAAAGCAGCCCGGCGCCACGGGTTTTTCAGCCAGCAATCTCTGGCGGATGATGCAGTTTTTCGGGGCGTACCGCGATCAGCCAAAACTCGCAACACTGTTGCGAGAATTGTCGTGGAGCCACAACTTGGCGATTCTGAGCCGTTGCAGGCGGGACGACGAGCGAGAGTTCTATCTCCGAACAGCCATCCAAGAGCGATGGTCGTTCCGTGAACTCCAACGCCAGCTCAACGGTGCACTTTTTGAACGCGTCGTGCTGTCACCGCCAAAACTCGCCAGGGCGATGCTAGATACTCACCCTGAGGCCGGTGCGATCTTCAAAGACAGCTATCTCGTTGAGTTCCTGGAACTTCCTTCCGAACACTCGGAAGCCGACCTGCAACGCGCGCTGGTCGCCAAGTTGAAGCAGTTCCTGATTGAATTGGGCAGGGATTTCTGCTTTGTGGGCAATGAGTACCCGGTCCAGGTCGGTAAGCGCGACTTTTCGATCGACTTGTTGTTCTTCAACCGGGCGTTGAACTGCCTGGTTGCCATCGAACTGAAGATTGAAGAGTTTCAGCCGGAACATCTGGGCAAGCTGGAATTCTATCTTGAGGCGCTCGACCGGGATGTGAAGAAGCAGCACGAACAACCATCGATCGGCGTGTTGCTCTGTGCCACCAAAGA
>Ga0209612_1002318_pt1 | contig 14010 bp, 10 predicted proteins | sample BioC12SIPDNA_FD_185746 | JGI IMG/M metagenome (GOLD analysis project Ga0209612, IMG submission 185746) | Anaerobic biogas reactor microbial communites from Washington, USA - Biogas_R1_B C12 SIP DNA (SPAdes) (version 2) | ecosystem: Engineered > Bioreactor > Anaerobic > Unclassified | place...
GAAGTCGATGGGGATGCAGGTCGCGCCGACGCTCTCGATGAACGCCTTGTTCGATCCACCGGTGGCGGCGATCTTCAGGCCCTTGAGGTCATCCAGCGTGTTGACTTCTTTGCCAAGGTAGAACACGGTCTGCACGTGGGCTTCGGAGGACACCGAAGCTCCCAGGTACTTCAGACCGTTCTTGGCGAACTCATCCTCGTAGTACTTGAAGGCCGGGTTGCCCGCACGCAGTTCCATCGGGTTGTACTCGGCGCGGCCGATGGTGCTGCTGCACGGCACCATGGCGTCCGCATAGGCGCTCATGATGCTGACGATGTCGACGGTGCCGCGCTGGGCGGCTGCCGGCGCGTCCGCGGCCGGGATGGCCTCAGGTCCGCCGAACCTGACGGTCATCTGGCCCATCGAATACTCTTCGATCTTGTTGATGAAGTCATTGTGCCAGTCGGATCCCGGCGGGATGTCGGGCAGGAAGCCCACCAGCGACAGTTCGAGAGGCTCAACGCCTTCGATCGGGTCGCGGGAGGTGCCGGCGCTCGGTGCTGCTGTCGTTTCGGTAGGTGCGGCGGTCGTCTCAGTCGGCGCCGCAGTCGTTTCGGTAGGTGCCGCGGTCGTCTCAGTCGGCGCTGCAGTCGTTTCGGTAGGTGCTGCTGTGGTCTCTGTAGGTGCTGCGGTGGTGTCTGTAGTCTCTTCGTCTCCGCAACCTACGGCGAAGACGGACAACGCAAGAACGAGACAAACTCCTAGGATTAACAGCTTCTTCATCAAGTGACCCCCACTCCTCTGTGCTGGTTAAAACAGCCTACTATCGTCACATCAAGACTGAATCCGGTTCCGCTCCGCCAGGACCTCCTTCCTACATCTACAACGGCACCAAACCGACGGCGGGTTCATGAGGTGCGTCTGAGTGTGGTCGATCCCCCGCCTGCGATTAGTGAGCCCTAGTAGCGTTCACTACTAGCACACGCTACTAGTAAACGCAAGCGGGTTGTGATTAGCTAAACGCATGAGTACCGATGCAAAACCCGCCGCGAAAGGCCGTGCCCGCGAACCGCTCTCCACACGGTGGAAGCGCATGTCCACGGAAGAGAAGCAGCAGCGGATCGTGGACGCCGTGCTCGTGCTCATCGCCAAGTACGGTGCGCAGGGCACGACCACAGCGCGCATCGCCGCGGCGGTGGGCGTGTCGGAGCCGACCATCTACCGGATCTTTCGGGACAGAAGAGCCATGCTTCTGGCGGCTGCCGACAAGGTCTGGCTGCAGAGGCGCGACGAACTGGAGGCTTTCGAGTCGTCGGACGCCATGGACTATCTGAGGAAAGTCTCGGACAGCCACACCGCCGGTATCCAGACGACCGACGTGTCCTATTACCTCCACGAATTGGTCGTGGCGCCGCCTACCGATGGGCTTCGCGGGCATCTGAGAGAGCACATGATCAACGAGGCGGAGCACCTCGCTGGGATCTTGGATGAAGGAAAGGCGCAGGGTTGTGTCCGCCAGGATATCGATTCCGAGGAGCATGCGTGGCGCATCATGTCCGTCTACTGGCTCGAGGCCATGGCCCGTCTGTATGGCTTGGAAGATGTGCTGCTGACCGGGTTCTCCACACGGCTCTTCGGCACCATCATCGACGGCATAGCGGTCAGGGACGAGTAACCACTTTCCGGAAGGCTGTCGAGCCGTGACGGCCGTATCGAGTCGAGCGGATCTTCCACGAACACTTTACATCCAGGCCTCGGGGGCCTAGAGTAGTGCACACTACTAGCATGTGCTACTAGCGTCGGCTCCGCGATTAGGGGCACGTTGGATGAACGATGGAGGAGTGCGAGAGCATGTCCGAAGAGTCGAAGACACCGGAAGTCCTGGGAGCGGAGAGGACACGCCGCCTCCAGGACGCGATGCAGCTGAAGCAGCCCGACAGAGTGCCGCTGATGATGTCGATCGGCTATATGCTGGCCGACATGGGGGGGATCAGCAAGCAGGAACTGCTCGAGAACCCTGACAAATGCCAAGAACTGCTGGAGAAGGCGGCGCTCGAGTTCCAGCCGGATGCCATCGGTGGTCCCATGCCGGCGGATCCTATCCCTTACCTCATGCTGGGCGACCGCATGACCACCTGGCCCGGCCATGGTGTGAGCCCAGACACGCAGTACCAGTTCGTGGAGAACGAGTTCATGAAGGAGGACGAGTACGACGCCTTCCTGGACGATCCCACCGACTGGGTCATCCGCACGTATCTCCCTCGGGCTTTCAAGGCCCTCGAGCCGTTCAAGACGATGCCTCCGCTCAACCAGTTCATCTCCGGGAGTTACTTCCTGGGCTGGTTGGGAGGCTGCGTGACCGGGGAACTGGGGGATGCTTTCAGGACCTTCGCCAAAGCCCTCCAGGCCGTGGTCGACGGCAACGAGCGGGCGATGAAGAACATGCAGCGGATGATCGCTCTCGGTTTCGGCGAGTCGATCCTGACAGGCGCGGTCCTCACGGCGCCCTTCGACATGATGTCGGATGCCCTGCGGGGCATGCGCGGCATCCTCCTCGACATCCTCAGGCAGCCGGAGAAGCTCCTTGCTGCCCAGGAGAAGATCGCGCGCTACGAGCTGGAGTTCGCCATCAACGCCTCCAAGGCCATGGGCGTGCCCAAAGCCTTTTTGCCGTTGCACCGGGGCTCCGACGGGTTCATGTCCATCGAGCAGTTCGAGGTCTTCTACTGGCCGCAGCTCAAGAGCATGCTGGAGACCCTGGTCGACAACGGCATCACGCCGGTGGTGTTTTACGAGGGATGTTGGGACAAGAGGCTGGGGCATCTCGCCCAACTCCCCAAGGGGAAGACCGTGGGCTACTTCCAGTCGAGCGATATCTTCAAGGTCAAAGAAGTACTGGGCGACACTATGTGCATCATCGGGGGGATGCCCAACTCGCTCCTGGCGGCCGGACCGGCCGAAGCGGTGCGCGCCCGCACCAAGGAGGTCTGCGAGAGGGTGGGCAAGAACGGTGGCTTCATCATGTCCACAGCGGTAGGTGAGATGGTGGGCAGCGACCCAGAGATGGTTCGGGTCTGGGCGGAAGCAACCAGAGAGTTCGGAACGTACTGAAGAGGGGCGGATCTCGCCCCTAAACCCCCGAGTCGGAGGCGCAATGGACCTCAAGCTCAAGGATAGAGTAGCTCTTGTGACCGGTGCCGGGAGCCCCACAGGCTATGGCAGGGCCATCGCCCTCTTCCTGGCCGAAGAAGGCTGCGACATAGTCTGTGCCGACGTCAACCAGGCCTGGGCCGAAGAAACGGCCGCGATGGTGGAGAAGCTCGGCCGGCGGGCGCTCGCGGTCAAGATGGACGTCACCGACCGCGCCGAGATAGATGCCGCGGTCGAGAAGGCCGTCGAGCAACTCGGGCGAGTCGACATCCTGGTCAACAACGCGGGCAAGAGCAGTGCCGACAAGCCCTTCGCCCAGAAGACCAAGGCCGACTGGGACTTGGACATCGGCATCAACCTCTACGGGCAGATGAACGTCGCTCAGGCCGTTATCCCATACATGGCCGAGCAGAAGTATGGGCGCATCATAAACACGTCGGGCGGCCAGGGCCTGCCTACCGTCTCGACGTATGGGGCTGCCAAGGCCGGGGTGGAGGCCTTCACCCACTCGCTGGCCTTGGAGGTGGCGCCGCTGGGCATCATCGTGAACGGGATAGCACCTGGTCTGGGGGAGACGGGTCTGAATGTGACCACCACCGAGGAGCACAAGGAGGTGTTCCGGCGCATGTCGGCGCTGCACAGGTTGTGTACGCCCGAAGATGTGGCTCCGGCGGTGGCGTTTCTGGCTTCCGACATGTGTAGCTACATGGTGGGCCAGTGGATCAGACTCACTACCTTCTAGAGGAGTGACGCGGATGGCTATTCGCAACTTCTACCCGGAGAACTGCATCGGGTGCGGCAACTGTGTGGCCGCCTGCCCCATGGACGTCTTGCGGATGGACGAAGAAGAGAACAAGGCATACGTCGCTTACCCGATGGACTGCATAGCCTGCTGGGGATGCGAATCGTTCTGCACAGAGGGGTGCTTCGACATCTCCCCCGAGCGCGCACGGGGCGAACTCGTGTCGCCGTACTAGGGGAGGGTGGCATGAGCGATACAGGTCTACCGAGGGTCACACTCACCACGGACGTTCTGGTGCTCGGCGCCGGGGGCGCCGGTATGTGTGCCGCCCTGAAAGCCAAGGAAGCCGGCGCGGACGTCCTTATGATCGACAAGTGCGGCATCGGCTACAGCGGCCAGGTGCCCATCGGCGGGGGCATCCTCGCCTACGTGTACCCCTCGTATGTCGACACCTGGGCTGAGAAGGTCACCAGGGACAGCCATTTCTTCAATAACCAGGACTGGACCTGGGCTTTCGGTGGCCGCATGCATCAGACCACCATGGACTTGGCCGATCTGGGGCTGAAGTTCCTGCGTAAGGACGGGGATATCGAGGTCCTCACCTGGGGGCCCAACATCCACGTCACGCTCTTCGATGCACCCAAGTCGCTTGAGTCTCTGCGGCGCACGGCGAAGGCCCGCGGGGTCAGGATGATGGACAAGATCTTCGCCATCGACCTGCTCAAGAACGGCGACCAGGTGGTGGGCGCAGTCGGCTTCGGGCTCCTCGACGGACGCATCTATGAGTTCAACGCCAAGGCCACCATCGTGGCGACCGGCAACTGCGGCTATCAGCATGAGAAGACCTACAGCTCGGTGCTGGGCGAGGGACCGGCCATGGGCTACCGGGCCGGGGCGCAACTCACCAACGCCGAGTTCAACAGCATGTACGTGTGGGGCATCAAGCAGCTCGGCAAGGAGCTCATGGGCATCCACTTCTACCTGTATCTCGAGAACGCCCGCGGCGAGAAGATCATGGGCAAGTACTACCCCGAGCTGATGGTGGGTGAGCACGCGGTCCTGACCTTCGACCCCAGGGTCATCCACGCCATGTACGAAGAGGTCAAGGCCGGACTGGGCCCCATCCGTCTCAACCTGAACGGCCTCACCAACGACGAGATCGCCGGGCTCTGCGAAGAGTTCGTCGAAGACCTGTCGCACATCATGGCCAACGACACCATGCTGTTGCTGAGGGAGAAGGCCGGCATCGACCCGTCCAAAGAGACCATGGAGATGTGGCCGAGGCTGCTTTACACGGGCGGTGGCATGTGGGTCGATCCGCACTGCCGGACGACACTGCCGGGCCTGTGGGCTGCCGGTGGCGCCTGCAGCAACCTGTGGACCAACGGGGGCGGCAGCCAGGCGGGCCTGGGGGTCCAATCGGCGGCGGTGACGGGGTTCGCGGCCGGCGAAGACGCGGCGGCCTACGCCTTGGGTGTCCCGCTGGTGGATGTCGACCGGGCGTATGCCGACCGGGCGATCGCCAGGGTCATGGCTCCCTTGGGCCGTGCCGGCGATGTCGACGCTTACGATGTCACTTACAGGGTGCACGAAGCGATCGTGCCCATGAAGTACAATCGCATCCGCGAAGCCGGCCGGATGAACGAGGCGCTTGGCATCTTGGACGACGCGCGGCAGAAGCTCGCGCGCGTCGGTGCGGCCGATCCCCACGATCTGGCCCGTTATCACTCGGCGGAGAGCATGCTCATGGTCTCCGAGTTCAATTACACAGCGGCGCTGATGCGCGAGGAGAGCCGCGCGCAGCATTTCCGCGAAGATTTTCCCCAGCGCGACGACGAGAACTGGCTCAAATGGATCACTATCGAACAGGGAGACGGCGGGCCGAAGCTCTCCACCGTCCCGATCCCCTTACAGAAGTATCGTTTACAGCCCAACCCGTGATCGAGACTGAGGAGGAGGCAAGGAAGACACGATGATCGCAAAACAGAAGCTTACGAAGATCGTAGGGGGTGCGAACGTCAGCGACGATGCCGCGACGCTGGACGCATACTCCAAAGACATCAGCTTCGTCAACAAGGTGCGGCCGGCTTACGTGGTGAAGCCCCGCAGCGCCGACGAGGTGAGACAGCTGGTGGCCGTAGCAAACGAAACACTCACTCCCTTGGTGCCGGTGAGTTCCGGTGCTCCGCACATGAAGGGCGATACGGTGCCGGGCATCGGTGGCGCCATCGTCGCCGATCTCAGCGGCATGAACAAGATCGTCTTCGTCGACCGGCCTCGCCGCGTCTGCATGGTCGAACCCGGCGTCACCTTCGGCGAACTGGTCGAAGCGACCAAGAAGGAGGGCATCAGGCTCAACATGCCTCTGCTGCCGAGGAGCACGAAGAGCGTCGTAGGCAGCCTGCTCGACAGAGAACCGGTAGTGATGCCCAAGTATCAATGGGATATCTCCGACCCCATCGCGTGTCTCGAAGTGGTCTTCGGGGCCGGCGAGGACTTCCGTACCGGCCAGGCGGCCGGACCGGGCACCATCGAGGAGCAGTGGAAGGTCGGCGGCGTGCAGAAGGCCCCTTACGGACCGCACGTGGCCACCTGGCACCGTCTGGTGCAAGGCGCGCAGGGCACCATGGGCATCGTGACCTGGGCCTCCATGCGTTGCGAACTCCTGCCTCAACTCGAAGAGGCCTTCGTGGTGGGCTCCTCTGATCTGGAGCCGCTCATGGAGATGGCTGCTTGGCTCATCCGGTTGAGGATGGCCAACGAGTGTTTCCTGCTCTCGAGCACCGACCTGGCCTCCATCTTCGCCGAGGAATGGCCCAAGGACTTCAAGCGCCTGCGGGCGGAACTCCCGCCGTGGACCCTGTTCTACGTGATCGCAGGGTACGACTACTACCCGGAGGAAAGGGTCAGCTCCTACCTGAGCGACACCGCCGATCTGGCCAAGCGCCTCGGCTTGGACCCGGCCAAATCCGTGGGCAGTCTCTCGGCGCGGCAGATCATGAAAGCCGTACAGCAGCCGTGCCCCGACCCCTACTGGAAGCTGCGCGGCAGGGGAGCCTGTGAGGACGTCATGTTCTTGTCTCCCAACGACAAGGCGAAGGACTTCTACGAGATCATGTGCGGTCTGGCCGGCAAGGCGGGCTACCCGGTCTCCGATCTGGGCACCTACATCCAGCCGATGGTGCAGGGGTGCGGTTGCCACATCGAATTCAACTTGTTCTACGATCCCGACAACCAGGCAGAGGCCTGCCAGGTCAAAGACCTGGCCGACCAGGCAACGAAGACACTCATGAACGCCGGCGCCTTCTTCTCCAGACCGTATGGCGACAACGCCAGAACGATCATGAACCGCGACGCGGCTTCGGTCGCCGTCTTGGGAAAACTAAAGAAGGTCTTCGATCCCAACGGCATCATGAACCCGGGGAAGCTGTGCTTCTAGCGGCATGAAAGCTGCTGAAGACACAGCTCTTGAAATAGAAGGAAGGAGTGAGATGGCATTAGAAGAGTATGCCGGCGATTACAACATGTGCTGCCGGTGTTCGGCCTGCAAGTTCGTGCCCTTGCAGATGGTGAAGGGCTTCGAGCACGCAAATGTCTGCCCCAGCATATCCAGGTACAACTTCCACTTCTACTCGGGTGGCGGCCGGCTGAATCTCGGAGCTGAGGCGCTCGACAAGGGGTTCAACTACACCCCTCGCTACCTCGACGTTATCTACAACTGCCAGATGTGCGGCGCCTGTGACGTCTCCTGCAAGTACGGCATGGACATGGAAGTGCTCAGGCCCATCCAGGAGTTGCGCATCAAGGCCGTGCAAGACGGCCATGCGCATCCCGCGCTGGACAAGGTCGTCGACAGGATGCGCAAGCAGGGCACCATGGTGGCCGGCAAAGGCAAGCGCGGCGCATGGGCCGAGGGCTTGGGGCTCACCGACGCCGCCACGAAGAAGGTGGACGTCCTCTACCACGTGGGCTGTCTGACCAGCTACGACAAAGACATGCAGAAGGTGGCCAAGGCCACGGCGTCCGTACTCAAGAAGGCCGGCGTGAAGTTCGGCATCCTGGGCGACGCCGAGACCTGCTGTGGCGGCCGGGCCTACGAGATGGGTTACGAGGCCGACTTCTTGGCTCAGGCGAAGAAGAGCATGGAAGCCATCAAGAAGACGGGCGCCAAGACCCTGGTGACCAGTTGCGCCATGTGCTACCAGACCTACGCTGTGCTCTATGAGCGCTTCGGTCTCAAAGGTGACCTCAAGGTGGTGCACAGCAGCCAGTTGATCGCGGAGCTCATCGGCAATGGCGAGCTCAAGCCGAAGAACGACGTCGATCTGAACGTCACCTATCACGACCCCTGCCATCTGGGCCGGCTGGGCGAGCCGTGGGCCCACTGGGAAGGCACCAAGATCCCCGGCGACCGGTTCGTCTTCGACCCACCGAGGCCGTATCGCAGAGGCACCAACGGGGTCTATGAACCTCCCCGCCAGGTACTCGCCGGTCTTCCCGGCGTGACCCTCACCGAAATGGATAGGATCAAAGAATACGCCTGGTGCAGCGGCGCCTGCGGCGGTGTGACCGACTCCAATCCTGAGTTCGCCGAGTGGACCGCGAACGAGAGGATAGAGGAAGCGATCTGCACCGGAGCCGAGGCTATCGCGACCGCCGATCCGTGGAGCGAGAAGCTCTTTGCGGAGACCATCGCGAAGAACGACGGCGCTCTCAAGGTGTATGACATCGTCGAACTGGTTGATCAAGCCATTTAGGAAGGAGGGCGGTACGTCTTGGCTCTAGACAAAGACATCTACAGTGCGTTTGCGGATGTAGTGGGCGAGGAGAACATCTGCGACGACCCGGTGATGATGGCCGCCTATTACAAGACCGACTTCGCTGCCGTGATCATGCCCGGGAACACGGCCGAGGTCCAGGCGGTCGTCAAGCTATGCAACAAGTACAAACTCAAATACCGGCCTATCAGCTGCGGCTGGACGGGCGTCTTCATCCCCGGCACGGTCATGCTCGATCTCAGGCGCATGGACAAGATCATCGAGATCGACGAGAAGAACATGTACGCGGTGTGCGAACCCTATGTGACCTCGGCGCAGTTGCAGGCCGAGCTCTTCAAGCGGGGGCTCAACACCAACATCAAAGGTTCAGGAGCCCAGGGTTCGGCGCTGCTGCGCGGCCATGGACCCATGGACCAGTCGTGCGGCGCCGACGACCGTAACCACCTGGCCGTCGAATGGGTGACCCCCGAGGGAGACCTGGTCAAGATCGGCTCTCTGGGATCGTGTGACGAGTTCTTCTGCGGAGACGGGCCCGGCCCGTCGCTGCGTTGCCTCGTGCAGAGCACGGTGCCGCCGAGCTGCACGCCGGGCGTCTTCACCAAGGTGGCGACCAAGGTCTATCACTGGCCGGGACCGGAGCGGTACCACCTCAAGGGCAACTCGCCGAACTACAGTCTCGCCGAGAAGCCGCCGTACATGATGCTGCGCTACTACAGCTTCCCCTCGGTGGACAAGCTCATGGATGCCGAGTACAAGCTTGGTGAGGCCGAGATCTGCTTCATCCTGTACGGCATCAACATGGCGATGGTTTCGGCCAACGTCACCTCCTCCAATGAAGAGCAGGAGGCCTTGTTCCACAAGATAGCGGGCGAGGTACAGGGTCCCGGCTTCGTGGTGATCCTTGCCGGCAACTCCGAGAAAGACTTCGAGTACAAGAAGAAGGTGCTCGAGACCATCATCGCCGCCACCGGCGGTGAGTCGCTCAAGGCCGTGGAGGAAGAGCCGCAGATCGAGGACACCCTCATGCGCCAGTGCACCAGGGTCAGCGGCGCCATCAGGGAGACGTTCCGGCCCGGCGGTTACTTCAAGTCCATCCCCGTCATGGGCCAGCGCGACCTGACCGTCCGGTGGGCCATCGGAGCGGGCGAGGCCAAGAAGCCTCTCATCGAAAAGGGCCTCATCGTGGACGACGGAGGCGCCTTCTTCGGATGGGGCGTGGAGCACGGGCATCTCGGCAAGACCGAGATCTTCTGCGCCTTCAGCCCCATGAACCCCGAGGCCTGGAAGGTCGTCGACGCCTGGGAGTCGGAGGAGGGCGGTAGGGCTCTCGACGAGAACTACTTCGCGCTCACCATGTCTCCGCTCGACGTCATCGATGAGAAGACCGGACCGAAGCTCTCCAACTATCACCTGTGGTGGTACAAGGTCTTGGACGAGCTCGATCCCAACGGTGTGATCCCGCTCAAGGGAGTGAGCAAACTGACTCCCTAGAGTTCGCGGTCGTTTTTCGAGATGGGGGCGAGCCCACCGAGGCTCGCCCCCATCACACTTGATCGGCGCGGGTGTGCGGCGGCCATGGCTACATCAGCAACAATGATGAGGGAGGTCGGCAACGTTGGCACTCAGTAGCGAAATCTATCGCGCGTTCGCGGATGTAGTGGGCGACGAGAACATCTGCGACGATCCGGTGATGATGGCGGCCTATTTCAAGACCGACTTTGCGGCCGTCATCATGCCGAAAGACACCGTCGAGGTTCAGGCGGTAGTAAGGCTCTGCAACAAGTTCAAGCTCCAGTTCCGCCCCATCTGCACTGGCTGGACCGGTGTGTTCGTGCCCGGCACGGTCCTTCTCGATCTGCGACGCATGGACAAGATCGTCGAGATCGACGAGAAGAGCATGTGCGCGGTGGTCGAGCCCTACGTGACCTCTGCCCAGCTCCAGGCCGAGCTGTTCAAGCGGGGGCTCAACACCAACATCAAGGGAGCCGGCGCTCAGTGCTCTGCCATGCTGCGGGGCCATGGGCACCTGGATCAGTCATGCGGCGCCGACGACCGCAACCATCTGGCTGTCGAGTGGGTCACCCCCGATGGGGAGTTGGTCAAGATGGGTTCCCTCGGCTCGGTGAACGAGTGGTTCTGCGGGGACGGGCCTGGACCGTCGCTGCGGTCTTTGGTCAGTAGCGTGGTGCCGCCCAGCACGACACCAGGAGTGCTGACCAAAGTAGCCATGAAGCTCTATCACTGGCCGGGACCGGCTAGGTACCCGCTCAAAGGGTGCGCGCCGAGGTACACGCTGGCGGAGCATCCGGACAACATGATGGCTCGCTACTACAGTTTCCCCACCCTGGAGCAGATGTGGCAGGCGGAGATCTCTCTGGGCGAAGCCGAGGTGTGCTACGAGCTGATGGGCTTCAACGCGGCAATGGTCTCGGCCAACATCTCAAACTGCAACGAAGAGGAGATGGCCACGTTCGTCCGCCTCTCCAAAGAGGTGCAGGGGCCGGGGTTCTTTGTGATCATCGCCGGCAATTCGCCGGCGGACTATCAGTATAAGAAGAAGGTGCTCGAGAAGATCGTGGCCGAGAACGACGGCCGGTCTCTGGAGGCGGTGGAAGACCCCGAGATCGAAGGCATACTGCTCACTCACTGCACCAGGATCAGCGCCTCGGTGCGGGAGACGTTCCGGCCCGGTGGTTACTTCAAGTCCATCCCCGTCATGGGCCAGCGCGACCTGACCATCAGATGGGCCATCGGGGCCGGCCAAGCCAAGCTGCCTCTTATCGAGAAGGGCTTGATCGCGGACGACGGCGGGGGCTTCTTCGGATGGGGGGTCGAGCAGGGGCACCTCGGCAAGACCGAGATCTTCTGCGCCTTCAGCCCCATGAATCCCGAGGCCTGGAAGGTCGTCGACGCCTGGGAGGCCGAGCAGGGCGGTAGGGCTCTCGACGAGAACTACTTCGCGCTCACCATGGCTCCGCTCGACGTCATCGACGAGAAGACCGGGCCCAGGCTCTCCAACTATCACCTGTGGTGGTACAAGGTCTTGGACGAACTCGATCCCAACGGTGTAATCCCGCTCAAGGGAGTGAGCAAACTGACTCCCTGACAGGCGAGAAGGAGTGCGCCCTGATGTGACGCTGCGGTTCGTAGTCGCGTCACTCTAGCTATGGAGCCGGCGCCTCTGTAAACGCAGCCAGAACGTCGTCGACGCGGGTCACCCATCCGAAGATGTTCTCCACGTTCCACAGAGCCGCCTCGGCGGTCACCGGCGGACAGTGTGTGAACACCGCGTCGGCTATGAGGACGGGCCAGTAGTCGTGCGAGAAGGCGTCCATCAGGGTGGCCGACACGCACACGTTGGCGGCTCCGCCCATGAACAGGCAGTACTTGACACCCAGGGTCTTCAGCACGAAGTCGAGGTCGGTGCCTGCGAAGCCGCTGTAGCGTTGCTTGCGGACAACCGGCTCGCCGGGAAGCGGACGGAGCTCGTCGACGATCTCCACACCCCAGGTGCCTTCGACGATGGATTGCTCGGTGAACTCAGGGTGCTCGCGCAACAGCACCATCCCTATCTCTTTGTGGTAGTTGGGAGAATCGGGGCCGCCGGCGTTGGTAAGGCCGGGTTTGAAGCTCATCGTCACGTAGACGACCTTGGCGCCGGCCGTCCGCGCCGCCTGGATGACTATGCGGCAGGGCTCGATGTTGTCGCGCGCAGCCTGGGTGGGCCAGCCGGCCAGGTCGAACATGCCTCCTTCGCGCACGAAGGCGTTCTGCATGTCGATGCAGACCACGGCCGTCTTGGCCAGGTCGATGTCCAGGGCTTGCGGCTTCGCCTGCAGGGTGGCGGGGCGCAGATTCATCGTGGTAACCCGCTTAGGCCGGTATGGCTGCATCTTCAGCGAATTGTACATGGCCATATCGTTGCCGTCGATGAGGCCGTGGATGAGCAAGCGGCGCCCGCATCACAATTGCTCCGTTCTCCGATTTTCTGATATTCTTTCCCACGCCTGCGCGCCCGTAGCTTAGTTGGTAGAGCAGGGGACTCTTAATCCCAAGGTCGAAGGTTCGAATCCTTCCGGGCGCATGCTCTTCTCAGGTATCCCATCCAAGGTAGGCGCCGCCGCAGGTGTGGGCCATGCTCAAGCCGGGCACCCCGATAACCACGTCGTTTGTGATCAGCGGCTAGTCTTCTGGGATCGTCTTCTTGGGCGAGAAGGTGATCCAGGCCACTATCCCCGAGAAGATGATCACGCAACCGGCGACTATCAGCGAGATGCTCACGCCATGGTGCAACGCGTCGAAGGCGGCGGTGGTCGCTTGCTCCACCTCGCGGCCGTAGAGGCTCTGCGCCATCTTCACCATGCTGTCCATGCCGGGCGGTGGCGCTCCGGTGAGGACGAATGTGGTCACGATGCCTTGAAACTCCTCGGGTACTCCCTGCTCGGTGAGGCGTTGGGTGAGAAACAGCGTGAGCTGCGTGCTGAACAGAGAACCCAGAGCGGCCACGCCAAGAACCGTCCCGACTTCCCTGGCGGTGGTGGTGGCCGAGGCCGCCATGCCTGAGTGCTTGGCCGGGAGGCTTGAGAGAGCCACCGAGGTGATGGGCACTACGGCGACGCCGAAACCAGCGCCGGCCAGGGTCAGCGAGAGTACGAGCGGCACGTAGGTGACGTCACCGATGAGGGCCACGTCGGTGAGCAGCACTCCAGCTCCCGCCGCCAGGCACCCCAGCCCCACAGGCACCCGCGGTCCGCGCAGTGCCACCCATCTGCCGGCCAGGGCGGAGGCCACGATCATCCCCACGGCCATCGGCACGAACAGGGCGGCCGTCTGGAAGGCGGAATACCCCAGCACCACCTGAAGGTAGAGGGCCGTCAGGAAGAATATGGAGAACACCCCGAAGTAGGTCGCAAAGGCGACGCACAGCGAACCGGAGAAGGGCAGGCTCTTGAAATACTGCACCCGCAGCATGGGAGCCTTGCTATGCAACTCGACGAACGTGAAGATCACGCCGGTCACCACGGCGATGGCGAAGAGCGCGAGAACGTGCGGCGCCGTATAGCCGGCCGTCTCGCCCAGGATGATGGCGAACACCAGGGTGCCCAGGGCGATGGGCCCTATGGTGAAGCCGGCGATATCGAACTTGCCGCCTTCAGGATCGGAGCTCTCGGGCACTATGGAGTAAGCCGCCCATAGCACCACGATGCCGGCAGCGAGGTTGAACCAGAAGATGGCCGGCCAGCCACCCAGGCCGACCAGGACGCCGCCGATGACCGGTCCCAGCGCGAGGGCGAGTCCCGCCACTGCCGCCCACAGGCCGATGGCCCGCGCCCGGTCGCCTCTCTCGGGGTAGAGCTGACG
>Ga0209612_1002327_pt1 | contig 13969 bp, 11 predicted proteins | sample BioC12SIPDNA_FD_185746 | JGI IMG/M metagenome (GOLD analysis project Ga0209612, IMG submission 185746) | Anaerobic biogas reactor microbial communites from Washington, USA - Biogas_R1_B C12 SIP DNA (SPAdes) (version 2) | ecosystem: Engineered > Bioreactor > Anaerobic > Unclassified | place...
ATCGCCTTCGCGATCCTGGGCGTCCTCATCGTCATCGCCGGCTGGAGGTCCGACCCGGAGCAGGCCGCGGGTCTCGACGCCGCGCTGCGCACCCTCGGCGAACAGCCCTTCGGCGCGGTCCTGCTCATCACCATCGGCGTCGGACTGGCCCTCTACGGCCTCTACTCCATCGCCCGCGCCCGCTACATCAGGATGTAGCTAGCACTCCTCGTGCGGGCTGTCGATGAACAGCCCGCCGTGCTCGTGGAGCTCGCCGAGGTTGTAGGCGTCGCGGAGATTGGCCTCCGTGAGCACCTCCTCCGGCGGACCGGAGGCCACCACCCGCCCCGACATGAGCACCACGTGGTCGGCCGCGCGGGCCTCCGCCAGGTCGTGCGTGGTGAGCACGACGGTGCGCCCCCGGTCGGTCTCGTCGTGGATGATGTCGTCGATGATGCGGGCGGAGACGATGTCGAGCCCGGTGAGGGGTTCGTCGAGAAGCAGCACGTCGTGATCCTGCGCCATGCCCTGCGCGACGTAGACGCGTTGGCGCTGTCCACCGGAGAGCTCCTCCAGGTGACGCCTGCCGAGGTCGGTCACGTTGAGGCGCTCCATGACCTCGTCGACACGTCGCCTGTCGGCGCCGCGGAAGCGGCCGAACCAGCCGGTCGTCGGGTAGCGGCCCATGCGGACCACCTCCCGCACGGACAGCGGCACGCCCTCCGGGAAGGACACCGACTGCATGACGTAGCTGATCCGCTCGCGCGGGTAGGCCACGCGCAGGGTGCCCGCCTGCGGCTCGATGAGACCGCCGATGGCATGCAGGAGCGTGGACTTGCCCGAACCGTTCGGGCCGATGATCGCCGTGAGCCGACCCAGCGGGATGCTCACGTCCGAGGGGCGGACGGCGACGACCCGCTCGTAACCGAGCTGCAGGCCGGTGCCGACGGCGAGATCCCCCGTCATGCCGCCACCTCCCGCGAGAAGAAGCGGCGCCTCACGTACCGGTACTCCATGACGACCAGGAAGGCGGCGATCGGGACCAGCGCCATCGTCGCGGCGGCGGCCGTGCCCAGGTGGAAGGACAGGACCAGACCAATGACCACCGAGGCCGCACCGATGAGGGCGGACACCGCGATCATCGTGGGGATCGAGCGGGACAGCAGCGCGGCCGTCGCCGGCGGGGCGACGAGCAGGCTGAACACGAGCATCGTGCCGACGGCCTGGAAGCTGCCGATCACGGACGTCGCGATGAGCACCAGCAGCAGCGCGTGGGTGAGCTTCGGGCGCATCCCCAGCGACTCCGCCTTCACCGGCGAGAACGACAGCGCCATGAGCGGACGGTAGAGCAGCAGCGAACCGAGGATGACCACCACCGCGAGCACGGCCTGCTGGCGGATCGCCTCCCACGAGACGCCGAGGGCGTCACCGAAGAGGATGCTGGTCAACGAGCCGGAGTAGGAGTCGGAGCGCGAGATGATCACCACGCCGAGCGCCATCATGCCGACGAACAGCAGGCCGATGGCGGTGTCCTCCTTGAGGTGCGTGTGCCGGTGGATCACCTCCACCGCACCGACCATCACGGCGGCCGCGACGGCGGCGCCCAGGAGCGGGCTGAAGTCGAAGACGACCGCGGCAGCAATGCCCGGCAGCACTCCGTGGACGAACGCGTCGCCGAAGAAGCTCATGCCGCGCAGCACGAGCCACACGCCGACGGTGGCGCTCATCACGGCTGCGATGAGCCCACCGACGAGTGCCCGCTGCTGGAATCCCAGCAGGAAGGGGTCAAGAAACCAATCAATCACGAACTGATTCTAGTCCTCTGCAGACCTCAGGCCAGCGCCTCGGAGATGAGGCGGGCGTTCTCCCTCATCATGCCCTGGTAATCGGCGGCCGGCCCGTCCTTCGGACCGACGGAACCCTCGTAGAGGGAGACGACCTTGACCTCACCGCCGACCTCGGCGGCGAGGGCGTCGACCAGGCGCTGGTTGACGGCGGCGTTGGTGAAGATGACCGGGACGTTCTCCGCGCGGATGACGTCAGCCAGGCCCGCCAGCTCCTGGGAGCTGGGCTGGGCCTCGGTGGAGCCGCCCGGGATGACGACGCCGGCGGAGTGGAAGTCGTAGGCCTTGTTGAAGTAGCCGTACGCCTGGTGGTCGGTGACGATGACGCGGCGCTCCTCCGGGATGTCGGCCAGCGTGTCGCGGATCTCGTCGTCGAGGGCGGTCAGCTCATCGGAGACCTCGGCGCCGCAGGTGGCCCACTTCTCGTTGCCGGTGAGGTCGGCGACCTTGTCGCCGATCGTCTGCGCGGCGGTGGCCATGCGGGAGGCATCGAGCCAGAAGTGCGGGTCGAACTCGCCGTGGGCGTGGCCCTCGTGGCCATCATTTTCGCCGTGGCCTTCATGTTCGTCGTGGTCAGCGTGCTCATCGTGCCCCTCGTGGTCGCCGTGGTCGTCGGCGCCCCACGGCAGCGGGTCGACGTGCTCGGCGACGGGGAAGACCTCGGTGCCGTCGGCGGCGACCTGCTGGAGGGAGGCGTCGAGGCCGCCCTCGAGGCCGAGGCCGTTGGCGACGACGAGGTCGGCCTTGACCATGTCGGCGACCTGCGCGGAGGAGGCGGAGAACTGGTGCGGGTCGGCGTTGACCGGCATGAGGGTGCTGGAGGTGCCGCCGGCGCAGCTGGCGATCTGCTCGACGACGGAGCCGAGCGGGGTGGTGGTGGCGACGATGGAGATGTCGTCACCTGCGGCGGTGGTCGAGCCGCCGTCCCCGGCGTCCGAGCAGGCGCTGAGGGTGAGGGCGGTGACGGAAGCGATGGCGAGGCCGATAGTGGTGCGTGCCCGCATGTGGTGGCTCCTTGGGTTTCTTATTGAAAAACTACTGAAAACTGTTTCCAATAGTACCCGTGGGCACGGTTCCGCACCATTCGGGCGGGGCCGGGCAGGGCCTCCCGGCAACCCCACAACCACCCCCATGATGGGGTGGCGGCAGAGCCTCCCCCGATTTCCACCCTCACCTGGATTGATCGCCCACCACCCGGGCGCCCGCTCAATTTGGAAGGTTTCACTTATGTACGGTGGAATGCTGAAGACCCCACCGCATGACTTTGTCACCGGGTCCCCGGCGGTCCATGTCTTCACGGGTCGCCCCGCGCGCCCGGGAGCGCCGCAGACCCCCTGGAAAGGTAGATGTGAGCTCCCCCTACGCAGACACCCCGCGCATCGACACCCTCTGGCTCTCCGAGCCCGACATGATCGAGGCGGGCGTCACCGACTCCGCCGCCTGCGTCGAGACCATGGAGGAGACCCTGATCCTCCTGGCCGACGGCGACTACCGCATGGCCGGTGCCTCCGCGAACTCCCACGGCGCCCAGATCAACTTCCCCGAGAACCCCGAGCACGAGGGCATGCCCGCCGACGGCCCCGACCGCCGCTTCATGGCCATGCCGGCCTACCTCGGTGGCCGCTTCCGCGCCGCCGGCGTGAAGTGGTACGGCTCCAACGCCGAGAACCGCAACCATGACCTGCCGCGTTCCATCCACGTGTTCGTCCTCAACGATGCGGTCACCGGCGCCCCGCTGGCGATGATGTCCGCCAACCTGCTCTCCGCCTACCGCACCGGCGCGGTCCCGGGCGTCGGCGTGAAGCACCTGGCCGTCGAGAACGCCGAGGAGGTCGGCATCATCGGCCCCGGCGTCATGAGCCGCACCATCTTCGACGCCGCCCTCTCCCAGCGCCCGTCGATCAAGCGCGTGAAGATCAAGGGCCGTTCCGCCGACTCCACCCGACGCGTCGCCGACTGGTTCACCGAGACATACCCCCAGCTCGAGTCCGTCACGGTCGTCGACACCGAGCAGGAGGCCATCGAGAACTCCGACATCCTCATCGCCGGCACCTCCACCTCCCCGGACGGCCCCTCCGGCTTCCCGTACTTCAGGCGCGAGTGGATCAAGCCCGGCGCGCTCATCCTGTGCCCGGCCGCCGCCCGCTTCGACGATGACTTCATCCGCTCCGACGAGGCCAACCTCGTCGTGGACTACACCGGCCTGTACGCCGAGTGGTTCAACGAGAACGGCCCGGACGTCACCTACGAACGGCTCCTCGGCATCCCCGGCAACCGCTGGTGGGACATGACCGAGGAGGGCACCCTGCCGAAGGAGCGCCTGGTCAACATCGGTGACATCGCCGCTGGCCGCGCCCCGGGCCGCGAGAACGACGAGCAGATCTTCTGCTACTCCATCGGCGGCATGCCCGTGGAGGACGTCGCCTGGGCCTGGGACGTCTACCACAACGCCCTGGAGAAGGGCATCGGCACCAAGCTCAACCTGTGGGACACCCCCACCCTCAAGTAAGCCCCTCAAGCAAGACACCTGAACACAACAATCTAGGAGCCCTGACACCTGTCGTGTCCTTCCAGTCCACCACCGACCTGATCGACTTCATGCGCGATGAGGGGGTGGAGTACCTGGACATCCGTTTCACCGATGTCCCCGGCACAGAACACGCGCTGACGGTTCCCGCCGCGGCGCTGACCGAGGAGACCGCGGCGGAGGGCTTCGCCTTCGACGGCTCGTCGATCGCAGGTTTCACCTCGGTCGACGAGTCCGACATGACCCTCATGCCGGACGTCTCGACGGCCTACGTGGATCCCTTCCGTCACCGGAAGACGGTGAACATGCAGTTCTTCGTCCACGACCCCTTCACCCGCGAGGCGTTCTCCCGCGATCCGCGCAACATCGCCCGCAAGGCGGAGGAGTACATGCGTGCCTCCGGCATCGCCGACGAGTGCTACATCGGCGCCGAGGCCGAGTTCTTCGTCTTCGACTCGGTCCGCTACTCCACCGACGTCCACCGTTCCTTCCACCAGGTCGACTCCGACGAGGGCTGGTGGAACTCCGACGCGGAGACCATGATCGACGGGTCCCCGAACCTGGGCAACAAGATCCGCGTCAACGACGGCTACTTCCCCGTCGCCCCCTACGACAAGACGATCCCGGTGCGCGACGAGATCGCCCACACCCTCTCGCAGGTCGGCTTCGAGATCGAGCGTTTCCACCACGAGGTCTCCACGGGCGGCATCCAGGAGGTCAACTACCGGTTCAACACCCTCCTCCACGCCGCCGATGACCTGCAGAAGTTCAAGTACGTGGTGAAGAACACCGCCGACGCCCACGGCAAGGTCGCCACCTTCATGCCGAAGCCGCTTCTCGACGACGGCGGCTGCGGCATGCACGCCCACCAGTCCCTGTGGAAGGACGGGAAGCCGCTGTTCTACGACGAGGAGGGCTACGCCGGCCTCTCCGAGACCGCCCGCCACTACATCGGTGGCCTGCTGGCCCACGCCCCGGCGGTCCTGGCGTTCACCAACCCGACGGTCAACTCCTACCGTCGCCTCTACTCCGGTTTCGAGGCCCCGGTGAATCTCGTGTACTCCCAGCGCAACCGCTCCGCCGCGATCCGCATCCCGGTGACCGGCCCCTCCGCCGCCGCCAAGCGCATCGAGTTCCGTGCCCCGGACCCCTCCGGCAACCCCTACCTCGGTTTCGCGGCCCAGCTGCTGGCCGGTCTGGACGGCATCAAGAATCGCATCGAGCCGGGCGACCCGGTGGACAAGGACCTCTACGAGCTGGAGCCGGAGGAGGCCGACAAGGTGCCGCGCGTCCCGCACTCCCTGGAGTCCTCGCTGTACGCCCTGGAGAACGACCACGAGTTCCTCACCGCGGGCGACGTGTTCACCGAGGACCTCATCGAGGCCTACATCCAGCTCAAGTACGACAACGAGATCAACCCGATGCGCCAGGGGCCGACGCCGAAGGAGTTCGAGCTCTACTTCAACTGCTAGGTTCAGCAGGCATGCGGCGCAGTTACGTCCTCGGGGCGACAGAGCACACGGACCTCCCGGGCATCCGGCGGGTGCTCGCCCGCTACCGCTATGCCGCGCCGTGGGTGCTTCTCGACGCCCGCCCCGTCCTCGAGACCTCCTGGTTCGGGGAGGGGGCGGTGTCGTTCCACGCCACCACTCCCCCGCTGCTCCCCGACACCGCCCTGGCCCGTCTCCTCTTCGATCTCGGGTCCTGCGGGCTGCTGCTCGGGGTGTCGCCGGGCCCGCCGGACATCATCCTCTGCGGGGGCCACAGCACCCCGGACGAGGTGGCCAATCCGGGGGAGGTGGCGGTCGCGGTGCATGATCCGGGGCAACTCAGTGCAATAATGACCGGTATGAGCGACACTAACTTCCCGCCCTGCCCGGAATGCAACAGCGAGTACACCTACGAGATGGACCCCCTCCTGGTCTGCCCGGAGTGCGGCCACGAGTGGAATCCGGACGCGGCCGAGTCCGCCGAGTCCACCGCCTCCGATGAGCCGGTGATCCGCGACTCCGTCGGCAACGTCCTCGCGGACGGCGACTCCGTGACCGTGGTGAAGACCCTCAAGGTCAAGGGTGCGAGCCAGCCGATCAAGGCGGGAACCACCGTCCGCAACATCCGCCTCATCCCGCCTGTCGACGGCCACGACATCGACGCCCGCGTCGACGGCTTCGGCCAGATGAAGCTGAAGTCCTCGATCGTGAAGAAGATCTAGGCCACCCCGCCGAACAGGGCACCGGCGGAGTAGGTGAGTGCCAGACCCGCCGCACCACCGATGAGCAGGCGCAGACACGAGCGCAGCTTCGAGGTGCCTGCCAGGGTGGCGGAGATGTAGCCGGTGAGCAGCAGCGCCACCAGGGTCACGCCGGTCACCGCCCACGTCGCCCAGGTCGAGGGCACGACGAGCACCGCCAGCAGCGGCAGGAGCGCACCCAGCGTGAAGGACACGGCGGAGGAGAGCGCCGCGGCGACGGGGCTGGTGAGCTCCTCCGAGTCGATGCCCAGCTCGAGGCGCAGGTGCGCGGGAAGGGCGTCGGCGCTGTGGATCTCCGTCGCGGCCTGCCGTGCCGTCTCCTCCGACATGCCGTAGCCGGCGAGGATGGCGGCGAGCTCGGACTCCTCCTCGGCGGGCAGTTCCGTGAGCTCGGCACGCTCCTTGGCCACGAACATCTTCTCCGAGTCCCGCTGGGCGGAGACCGAGACGTACTCACCGAGCGCCATGGACACGGCGCCGGCGATGAGGGAGGCGAGACCGGCCGCGAGGATGACCCCCTCCCCCGCCCCGGTGGCGATGACGCCCAGCAGCAGGGCGGCGACCGAGACGATGCCGTCATTCGCGCCGAGCACACCGGCACGCAACCAGTTGAGCCTGGAGCCGTGGCGGGCGTCGTGCGGCTCCCGGGGATGCCATGCGAGGACAGCGAAGATGGTCATGACCCGATTATCCCCCTCCCACACGGGAACTGCACCACCCTGGCAGCCGCAGTGCGGAACCTGATCAGCTCCGCTTCTGGTACCCCATCCGCGGACGGAACCCGCCCGGGTGCTTCATCTGGGCGACGGCGTCCGCGATGACCATGCGGTAACGCGGCGCGACGGGCGGCAGCTGCGCGATGGAGAACCAGCCGACGTCCGTGGACTCCTCGTCGCCGACCGCCGGGGTGTCGTCGCCGATGACGCTGAGACGCATCGACGTGTCCATGTAGCGGGTGACGTCACCGTTGGGGTAGGTGACCGGCTCGATGGCGCCGACGCCGAGGAGGGCCTCCACGCGGGCGTCGAGAAGCGTCTCCTCCCTGACCTCCCGCACGGCGGTGACGTGGGGGTCCTCCCCGGGGTCGCAGATGCCGCACACCGGGGTCCAGGCGCCGTTGTCGGCGCGCCGGACGAGCAGCACCTCCGGGACGGCCCAGAGCGGGGCGCCCGGCGGCACATCCCGGACGACGACCGCGGTGACGGCGGGCAGCCACAGTTCGTCGTGGCCGACCTTCTCGCGGAGACGGAGGATGAAGTCAGGGGTGGGCACGTGGGGGTCCTTTCCTAGAGTCCGAGGATGAGATCGGCGATGTCGTCCTGTCGGCGGTGCCGGAAACGGGACACGGTGCGGCGGCGCGGGGCTCCCGCATCGAGGCCGACGGCCGTGTTCAGCCTTTCGAGGGCCTGCTCGTCGGCGGCGGTGATCCAGGTGTCCAGGCCGGTGACGTTGAGCACCTCCGCCACTCCCGCGCCCGGGGTGCGCGGGGTGGCCCGCTGGACGTCGAAACGCCCGTCGGCGGTGAACTGCAGCCAGATGCGCTCGCCCTCCCCGATGCCGGCGGCCTCGAGGAAACGGCGGATGGTGCTCACGGTGGCGCCGGTGCGGGTGTTGCCCACCGTCTGCTCACCGAGCGGGCTGTCGAGGGTCCGCTTCCCCAGCATGGGGATGTCGAGGGCCACCGCCACGCCCCGCGGCACCCCGCTGCCCGACCCGCGGAGGTGCTCGGAGGTCACGGTGACCAGCAGGAACCAGTCACCACCGACGCGGTAGAGGCCCGGGGTCTCGTCCGGGTCCAGGTCGAGTTCCTGCACCTCCTCCACGCGGCTGACCATGCCGTCGACGGTCTGGAACTCGGCGGACGAGGCGTACGCGCGCACCGAGGTCTCCGCCACCCCCAGCTCCCCGGCCTCCGCGAGGAGGTCACGCAGCGGGACGGGACCGTCCTCGACGCGGCGGCCGATCCACTCCACCAGGGTCGAGTACTCCTCCATCCCCCAGTCGGCCAGGGCCCAGCGGTCACGGCCCACGCGGATGATCCGCGGGTCCGCGCCCATCGCGTTGGCGAGGGTCCGCGGGTTGACGTCACCGAGCCGCGCGACGAGGTCGGCGACGGTGAGCGGCTCCCCCTCGATCGCGAGCAGCGCCGCCGCCCGGTCCTGGGAGGAGCGGGTGCGGGTGAGGATGTGGTCCTCCTCCACGATCGCCTCCCCCGCCAGCCGCTCCGCGAGCAGATCCTTGTCGACGCCCAGGTTCTCCCCCACCGCGCTCAGGGACACCACGCCGAACTCGTCGGCGAAGTCCTTCAGCGCGGCGGCGAGGTCCGCGTCGAGGCCGCCCCGCTGGAACCAGCCGTCGGCGATGACCCAGGCGTCGGCGAGCCAGGCCACGGCCTCGAGCATGGAGTGTCCGGCGACGGGTCCCTCCGCCGCCAGGGCCGGCAGGTCACGCAGCACGTCGGCGACACGGGCGAGGGCGCCGTAGCGCTGCGGCAGGGCGTCGATGACGAGGTGGAGGGCGTCGTCCGGCTCGACGAGGCGTCGCTTGAGCTGGGTCTCCAGCTGCCGGATGCGCTCGCGGGTGATGCCGTGGTCGGTGCCGAGCTCCTCCAGCGTGCGGGTGCCCATGAGGCGGCCCGCCCAGATGTCGATGTCCCGCTGATCGGTGCCGATGCGCCGGACCAGCTCCTCCTTCGCCCGCTCCACGGCGTGGGCGGCGGGGTCGGACCAGTAGGGGTCCTCCGCCAGGGTGCGCCAGGCGCGACGGACCGCCGCCGGGGCCTCCGCGACGGGGGCGGCCGGCAGGGCGCCGGTGAGGGCGAGCCACTCGGTGAGGGTCTCCACCTCCCGGGGCGGGGCGCCGACCTCCTCCGCGTCGTCGAGGTAGATGTCCCCGTTGATCAGGTAGTCACCGGCCGGGGCGTCGAGCGCCGCGTGCACCACCGCCACGAGGGTGCGGTGGACCCGCAGCCGACCCATGCCGGGCACGTCCATGAGCTGGGTCACCGACGCCTCCAGCGGGCGCGGCCACCGGTTGAGCCACCGGGCGACGACCGTACCGGTGCGCGGCAGGGAGTCGGGCAGCTCGGTGGGGTCCAGACGCGGGGACAACTCATGCAGGGGCACGGTGCGGTGGCGCTCCAGCCAGGCCCGCGCGACGTCGTCGGCCCCAGCGGGTGCCACCCCGAGGGAGGCGAGCCAGGGGAAGACCTCGGTGAAGGGGGTCGCCGTCTCCACCGCCTCCACGGTGTCCTCCACAGGCGCGAGCTCGCTCAGCATGCGGGCGAAGGTCGTCTCGTCCACGATGGGCACGCCGAAGTCCCGCGCCCGGCGCGCCTTCCCGCTCATGGAGTCCGGGTTGGCCGCCACCAGCAGCGCGGAACGCCGGGTAACGCCCCCGACATCGAGGCCGGCCGCGCGGGCCCGCTGCTCCCACGTGTCCCGCCCCAGGGTGAGGGCACCGGTGAACGACACCCGGTCACCGTGCCGGAGGCCCGTGTCCTCGACCTCGCCGTAGACCGGCTCCGCGAGCAGTTCGTCGACCGATTCGGGGTCCACGGCCAGCTGCACCGCGATGTCGTGCAGGTGCTCCCGTTCCTCTGCGGTGACCACCCCGTCGGCCCACGCCTCGACGGCGAGCTGACGCAGGTAGTCGAGGTGGATGTCCAGGACCTCCTCGCGGCTGAGCCCCAGTTCCTCGGCGGCCTCCATGAGCTGCTCGATCTCACTGAGCGAGAGGTGGTTGTCCAGCAGGGCGCCCCGCAGGAGGGCCCGGTACCGGTCCACCTCCACGACGCCGGTGTCCGGGACGTTCGCGGTCAGCCGCTCGAACCAGTGGTCCGCCTCGTCGGAGTCCCCGCGTGTGCCCCGCGCCAGCGGGGTCTCACGGGGCAGGGCCGGCACGGGCCACGTCAGCGGCGTCACGTCCCCGCCCCCGGCCCCGTGCTTCTCGACGAGCACCCGGAACAGCGCCGCCGTCGCCGTTGCGTCGGCCAGCGCCGCGTGCGGCAGCTCGTTGTGCAGGCCGGCGCAGCCCAGACAGTCCGCCAGCCTCCCCGGAGCACCCGGCAGGTGGGCCCGCGAGAGGACGCGGGTGCACAGGGACCAGGAGTCCGGCTCCGGCAGGTCGACGTCGAGACGCGCGAACTCCGCCGCCAGGAAACGGGTGTCGAAGGGGGCGTTGTGGGCGATGAGGACGCGGCCGTCGAGAAGCTCGGCGAGCTCCGCGGCGATGCCCGCGAACCGCGGCGCCTGTACCAGGTCGGTAGGGCTGATCCCGTGGACGTGCGTGTTGTCGATGTCACGGTCCGGCTGCACGAGGGTCTGCCAGGTGGACTCGACGTCGAGGTACTCGTCGAGAAGCACGACCCCGACCTCGATGACCCGGTCCGAGGACCGGAGTCCGGTGGTCTCCAGATCGAGGACGGCGGACTTGAAGGGGACGGTCACTGGTATTCAGCCTCCGGGATGACGCGGTCGATGACCGTCTGAATGGCGGGCATCGAGGTGTAGGACATGGTCATCGGCCCGGCCTCCGGGTCCGCGCAGGAGTGCTCCTGCGCGGCGTCGCGGGTGCCCGAGACCAGTCCGATGATGACGCGCTGCCCGTCCAGCTCGGCGTAGACGGGACCGCCGGAGTCGCCGGCGCGGGCGCACACGGCTGCGGTGGCGGCGACGGCGCGCAGCTCGACGCCGTTGTGGTCGGCGAGGATCTCCACGCCGGTGGGGTTGATCGGGGGGCCGCACGTCTCCCCGGTGGTCATGCCGTACTTGCAGATCGTCTCCGGCAGCTCACCGACCATCTCCGCGACGACCGTCGGCACCGTCGTGGCCGGGGTCATCATGGGGTGCCACGGGTTCGACACCTCGATGATGCCGACGTCGAGACGACTCGACGCCTCGTCGTAGAGGTCCGAGTACAGGAACTGCCCGACCGGGGCGCTGAAGTCCGCCTCGACGCCGTCGACGGTGGCCCACACGTGGTCACCCGGCACGCCGCAGTGCGACGCCGTGACCGCGAAGGTCCGGTCGTGCGCGGTGAAGCTGTAGGCGATCGTGCACTGGCCGACCTGGATGGTCTCCCCCGGTTCCGGCAGGGTCTTCGTGATGGTCACGGCGGTGCCCGGCACCCAGGGGCTGGCCGTGGGGGCACGGAACTCCGTCGGGACCTGCGTCGGCGCCGCCGCGATCACCTCGGCGATGGGCGTGGGGTGCTGCCGCTGGTCCTCGACGGACCAGGCGATGAGCGACCCCACGCCGGCGGTGGTCAGTGCGACCAGACCCGCCCAGACGCGGATGTTCACTGCTTGTCGACGCCGTCTTCCCCGGCCGCAGCGTCAGCCTCAGCCTCGGCCTGCGCCTTGATCATCGCGGCGAACTTCTCCGGGTCGAAGTCCTGGAAGTACTCCTGACCCATCTTGAACTCCATGGCCACGGCGGTTACACCTCGGTGGTGCGGATGGAGTCGGTGATGAACTTCTTGACGGTCTCCGCGTCGTTCGGCAGGTCCGTCACGTGGCGCTCGGCGTCGAGGATGCCGGCAAAACGCTCCGGGGTCTCCGGCTGCACGCCGGTGGCCTCCTCGATGGTCTCGGAGAACTTCACCGGCAGGGCGGTCTCCAGGCACACGATCGGGCCGTCGATCTCGGAACGCCACTCGCGGGCGACCTTCACCCCGTCGGCGGTGTGCGGGTCGAGCATGATGCCCAGGCGCTCCCACACGTCCTTGATCGTGTCGAGGCGGTCCTGGTGGGTGGAACGACCGGAGGCGAAGCCGTACTTCTCTGCGGCGGCCGGGAACGCGGGGTCGTCGGCAAGCGAGAAACCGTCGGCGCGGACGTCGACGCCGAAGTGCTGCGCGACGCGCGCGGCGTCACGGCCCAGCAGGTCGAAGACGAAACGCTCGAAGTTGGAGGCACGGGAGATGTCCATCGACGGCGAGGACGTCTCCAGGGTCTCCTCCGCCGGGCGCGGACGGTAGTTGCCGGTGCGGAAGAACTCGTCGAGGACGTCGTTCTCGTTGGTGGCGACGATGAGACGGTCGATCGGCAGACCCATCTGACGGGCGATGTGGCCGGCGCAGATGTCACCGAAGTTGCCGGTCGGCACGGAGAAGGAGACCTTCTGGTCGTTGCTCTCGGTGATCCTCAGCCAGGAGGAGACGTAGTAGACGATCTGCGCCATGAGGCGGGCCCAGTTGATCGAGTTGACCGCACCGATACGGTTCTCGGCCTTGAACCCGGCGTCGGCGGACACGGCCTTGACCACGTCCTGGCAGTCGTCGAAGACACCGTCGAGGGCGATGTTGAAGATGTTGGGGTCCTGCAGGCCGAACATCTGCGCCTGCTGGAACGGGGTCATGCGTCCGGCCGGGGTCAGCATGAAGACGCGGATGCCCTTACGGCCGCGCATGGCGTACTCGGCGGAGGAGCCGGTGTCGCCGGAGGTCGCGCCCAGGATGTTGAGGGTCTCCCCGCGACGGGCCAGCTCGTACTCGAAGAGCTCGCCGAGCAGCTGCATCGCCATGTCCTTGAACGCGGCGGTCGGGCCCTCGGAGAGGTGGCCGATCCACAGGCCGTCCTCGAGTTCGGTGACGGGGACGATCTCCTCGTGCGCGAACTTCGGGGAGGTGTAGGCGCGGGCGGCGATACCCTCGAGGTCCTCCGCCGGGATGTCGTCGACGAAGAGCTTGAGGATCTCCGCCGCCAGGGCGGCGTAGCCCTTCTCCTGCAGGAGCACCCGCCACTGCGTCAGCTGCTCATCGCTGATCTGCGGGTACTCGGCGGGCAGGTAGAGGCCGCCGTCGGGGGCCAGTCCACCGAGCAGGATGTCGGTGAAGGTGGCGGGAGTACGGGAGGAGTCGCGCGTCGAAATGTAATCCACGTGGACAACCATACGTGGCGGGGCTGGAAGCATGCGCAACATCCCACCCGCACGCCGGGGCGCGGCGGAGACAACCGGCGATCCCGGAGGGAAGGTTGAGTACGCTACGGGGTGTTGTATCCACCCGCACCCCACCCACCTGTACCGAGGAGTGAGCGCCCATGGCATCCCGCGGCCCCGCACAGACCATCATCGCCGTCGCCGTCGTCCTGCTTGCCCTCGTGGTGACCATCGCGGTACTGCCCCGGATCAGCGGCGCCGACGACTGTGTCCCGAGTAATATCCGGGAGTGCGGCTGCCTCACGGAGAGCGCCGAGATCGAGGGCATGAGCTCAACGGACAACAGGACCCTCTCCCCCGCTCAGCTGACCTTCGAGGAGCACACCTTCAGGCACGCCGGCACGGAGAGCACCTACCGCGTGTTCTCCCACGGCATCGACTGGGACAGGCCCGTCGGCGCCGTCGTCCGCCTGCACGGTGACGGCGC
>Ga0209612_1002344_pt1 | contig 13876 bp, 12 predicted proteins | sample BioC12SIPDNA_FD_185746 | JGI IMG/M metagenome (GOLD analysis project Ga0209612, IMG submission 185746) | Anaerobic biogas reactor microbial communites from Washington, USA - Biogas_R1_B C12 SIP DNA (SPAdes) (version 2) | ecosystem: Engineered > Bioreactor > Anaerobic > Unclassified | place...
GTCGACGTAGGTCTGGTACTCGATCATGCGTCGCAGGCCGCGTTCGAGGGCGTCCGGGGCGAGGCGCTGAGCGATGCGTTGCACGAGCGGCGTCGCGTCGGCGTTGATCAGATCGGCCTCGGGGCCGGCGGTGGCGGCGACCAGGGCGTCGCGCAGCAGGCTGCCCATCAGGTCGAGCGCCCGCTTCAGATGGGTTCGGCGCAGTTCGTTCTCTTCGACCTTCTTGCCGGTGGTCTGCTGCTCGCCGGCCTGACGCGAAGCCCATTCCATCACGGCGTCGGCGATGACGAGAGCCTCGGCGCGGCCGGCGGCGGGCAGCGCCGCCAGCACGTCGCGGCGCAGGGCCAGGAAATCGCTTCGTGCCAGGGCGGCGGCGCGCTGGATGCTGCCTTCGCTGAACCGGGCCAGCACGGCCGCCTCGTCGGCGCCCAGGCCCGTGTCGCGCGCAAGCAGGTCGGCCACAAACCGGTGCGGCAGCGACCGGAAGCGGACCAGTTGCCCGCGGCTGCGGATCGTCGGCAGCAGGGTGTCCAGCGACGTCACCAGCAGCACCAGGTACGACCCCTGCGGCGATTCCTCGAACGTCTTCAGGAATGCGTTGGCGGCCGAGGCGTTCATCTCTTCGGCGTCCTCGATCACCGTGACGCGGCACGCGGCCTGCATGGGCTTCAGTTGCACCGACTCGTTGATCGTCAGGCCTTGCGGCGAGTCGTCGCGCCGGGTGACGAGGCTGATCGGCAGCTCGGCGCGGTCGGCGGGCTTGGCGAACCAGTTGAGGTCGGGATGGGTGCCGGCGTCGCAGAGGAGGCACTGCGGACACGAGCCGCAGGCCGCGACGGTCGGGTGCTTGCCGCGGCCGGTCTTGGGTCGCTCGCACAGGAGCGTCCGGGCCAGGAGTCGCGCCGCCAGGGCCTTGCCGACGCCGGCGGGGCCGCAGAAGATGAAGGCGTGCGGCACGCGCTCGGCGGCCAGGGCGGCCTCGAGCGCCGCCGCGGCGGACGGCTGATGCTGAAGCTCAGCAAACGACACGCTTGACCACCCTCCAGATGCGACGCGCCACCGTCTCCACGGGGCCGCGCGCGCTGACGAGCACGTGGCGCCGCGGCTCGGCGCGGGCCAACTCGCGGAACCCGCGGGCGACTGCCTCGTGAAAGGCCTCGCCCTTGAGCTCCATGCGGTCGTGGGCGCGTTTGATGCGCGCGAAGCCCTCGCGGGCCGGCAGGTCGAGCAGAACGACCAGATCGGGCCAGACGTCCTGGCAGGCGATGCGGCCGACGCGGAGAATCTGCTTCGGGTCCAGGCCGCCGGCGTAGCCCTGGTACGCGACGGTGCTCGACAGGAATCGGTCGCTGACGATGGTGAGGCCCGACTCGACGGCCGGTCGCACGACGCGGGCCACCATCTCGGCGCGGCTGGCCATGTAGAGGAACATCTCGGTGCGTGCGTCCACGTCGGGCAGCGACGGGTCGAGCAGGATGCCGCGGATGCGTTCGCTGACGACGGTGCCGCCGGGGTCGCGGACGCCGGAGGCCTCGATGCCCTCGCGCCGCAGGCGCTGCGTGAGCAACTCGACCTGCGTCGATTTGCCCGAGCCATCGGGCCCGTCAAGCACGATGAAGAAGCCTCGTTTGCGGCGGCGCGGAGCCATGGTCACTCGCTCGTTTCCAGAAGGCAGATCACGTCGCCGACGGTGACGCGGTCGCCTTCAGCGCATTTGTGCGCCGTGACGGTGCCGGCGGCCGGACTGGGCACGTCGAACGTGGCCTTGTCGGTGAGCATCTGGAGCAGGCTGTCGCCTTCGCCGACGGCGTCGCCGGGATCGACGTACCAGAAACTGACTTCGGCGTGGTCGCCGGCGTCGTCGCCGAGGGACGGCAAGGTGACTTCGATTTCGGCCATGGTGTGTTCCTTGTGCAGGGCGGATCCTGCGGACCCGCGCGGACTCTGTTGGAGGGCGGGTGCAAACCACCCGTCCTGCGAGTCAGATCGACTCGAAAAGCGACTGCGCATTATAGCTGGAGCGGACGAACGGGCCAGAGGCAACCGCCAGGAATCCGCGGCGGCGGGCTTCGGCCTCGTGGTCGGCGAATTCCTCCGGAGGCACGAACCGATCCACCGGGTAATGGCCGCCGCTGGGGGCCAGGTACTGGCCGATGGTCAGAATCTCGCAGCCGGCGGCGCGCAGGTCGTCGAACACGGCGTGCAGCTCGTCGGCCCGCTCGCCGCAACCGACCATGAGGCCGCTCTTGGTGAAGATGCGACGGCTGCGCGACGCGGCCATCTGGCGGGCCCAGCGGAGCACGTCGAGGCTGCGGCCGTAGTCGGCCTGCGGGCGCAGGGCAGGGTACATCCGGGGCACGGTCTCGACATTGTGGTTGAAGACGGCGGGCTCGGCCTCGATGACGGTGGCCAGGGCGTCGCGGTCGCCCTGAAAATCGGGCGTGAGCACCTCGATGACGGCTTCGGGCAAGCGGCTGCGCACCGCGCGGATCACCCGCGCGAAGTGTCCCGCGCCACCGTCGGGCAGATCGTCGCGCGTCACGCTCGTCACGACCACGTGCCGCAACTTCATCCGCGCCGACGCCTCGGCCACGGCCTCCGGCTCGTCATCGCGCACGGCGTCGGGCGCGGCGTGATCCACGGCGCAGAACCGGCAGTTCCGCGTGCAGCGGGAGCCCAGGATCATGAACGTCGCCGTGTGCCGCGCGAAACACTCCGGCAGGTTCGGACAGTGGGCCGAGCGGCAGACCGTCTCGAGGCCCAGCTCGTCGAGGATGGCCCGCGTCTGGGCCACGGCGCCTCCGTGCGGCAAGCGTTTCTTCAGCCAGGGCGGCAACCGCCGCCGCGGGGCGGGTGCACTGTCGGGTGCGGGTTCAGTCATGGTGACCTCGTCAACCGGCCGAGGGCGTAGGGTGGGTCCACCGGACCCACGCGGACCCTGGCCTCTGTTCCATCAAGCAGCTGTAGGGTGGGTCCACCGGACCCACGCGAGTTCTCCCCTCACGCGGGAGGCGTTCACAGATCGTCGGGCGCCAGCTCCGTGGCGCCGTCGAAGCCGAACACCCGGACGAATTCGCCCACGAGCGCGTCGGCTGTCTCCGCCAGCGGCACGTCGCGGCCCAGGAGCCTGGCCAGACTCGTCACGCCGCGCTCGCGAATGCCGCACGGAACGATCAGGCCGAAGTAATCCAGGTCGGTGCTGACGTTCAGCGCCAGGCCGTGGTACGACACCCAGCGCGTGATGGCCACGCCGATGGCGCAGACCTTGTCGTTGCCGACCCAGACGCCGGTGTACCGCTCGTCGCGGCGGCCGTCGAGCCCCAGGCCGCCCAACAGCCCGAGCACCGTCTGTTCCACGTCGCGCAGGTACCGGTGCACATCGCGGCCGTGGCGGTTCAGGTCCAGCACGGGATAGGCCACCAACTGGCCCGGCCCGTGGTAGGTCACGTCGCCGCCGCGCGACGACTCGTAGTACTCGATGCCCAGGGCGGCCAGACGCTCGGGCGTGGCGAGCAAATGCTCGTCCTTGCCGCTGCGGCCCAGGGTGATCACCGGCGGATCGTGCTCGACCAGGAGCAGGTACTCGACGTGCCGTCCGTCCTCGCGGCCGCGACGGACGCGCTCGACGGCTCGCCTCTGCGTGTCGAGGGCCGGCCCGTAGGCCATGCGGCCGAGCCGCACTACCGCGAGGTTGTCGCCCTGGAGTTCCACGACACGACCTTCCACTCACACGACAACGCCACATCATGGCCGTGACATCCGGCGCGGGCGCCCCACACGCGCGACACCCCGTGGACGAAACGCGCGCCGCAGGGCCAGGATGGCCCTGCGACTCACGGGCAAGATGCCCGTGCCACGGCGAGACGAGGCTACGCCACCGTGTGCACGGGTTTGCCGAGCCACAGCTCCGCCGCTTCGAGCACGCCCTCGGAGAACGTCGGATGCGCGTGGATCGTGTCGGCCACTTCGTCGATCGTCAACTCGTTCCGCATGGCGATGGCCAGCTCGTGGACGACGTCCGTGGCGTGCTGCCCGACGCAGACGGCGCCGAGGATCTCGCCCGTCCTGGCGTCGGCGACCAGCTTGATCATGCCGTCGGTTTCGCCGTAGGCCTGGGCCATGCCGGAGGCCCGCAGGGGGAACTTCACGACGCGAATGTTGAGACCCTTGTCCTTGGCCTGCGCCTCGCTGAGGCCCACGGTCGCAATCTCCGGGTGCGTGTAGACGCCCGCCGGAATCACGCTCAGGTCGTCCGAGGCGCGGTGCCCGCAGGCCGTCTCGGCGGCCACGGTGCCCATGCGGCTGGCGACGTGGGCATACTGAATCCGCGTCGCGCAGTCGCCGATGGCGTACACGCCCGGCACGTTCGTTTTGCACTGCGAATCCACCGGAATCAGACCGCCCTCGGTCTTCACGCCCGCGGCCTCCAGGCCCAGACCCTGGGTCATCGGCATCCGGCCCACGGCAATCAGGGCCATGCCCGCCCGCACCTCGTCGCCGCCTTCCAGCTTCGCCGTCACGACGTCGCCCGAGACGGTCATCTCGGTGATCTTCGTCTTGACCTTGACGGTCACGCCGCGCTTCTTCAGGCTTCGGGTGATCTCGCGGCCCACGTCGGGGTCGATCCCCGGGCACAGCGTGTCGAGCATCTCGACCAGCGTGACCTTGCGCCCCAGCTCGCTGTAGACCGTGGCGAACTCGCAGCCGATGACGCCGCCGCCGACGATCAGAATCTCCTCCGGAAGGTAATCGCTCGTGGTCGCCTCGTCGGTCGTCACGACGTGGCGGCCGTCGAACGGGAACATCTTCGGCCGCACCGGCGCCGAGCCTGTGGCGATGATAATGCTGTCGGCCTGGACGGTCTGTTTGCCGCCCTGGCCGTCGTCGATCTCCACGGCTCCGTCGCCCAGGAGCTTGCCCGTGCCCATCAGCGTGTCCACCTTGCGGGCCTTCAGCAGCTGCTGCACGCCGCCGGTCAGCCCGGCCACGACCTTGCGCGTGCGGGCCATCACGTCGGCGTAGTCGAACGACGGCTGCCCGCCGGTCGAGAGGCCGTACTCCTGGGCGCGGCACATGTGGTAGAAGATCTCGCTGGTGTGCAGCAGGGCCTTGGTCGGGATGCACCCGACGTTCAGGCACGTGCCGCCGAAGTACCGTTTCTCGATCAGGCAGACCTTCGCGCCCAGCACCGCGGCGCGCAACGCCGCCACATAGCCCCCCGGCCCGGCCCCCAACACCGCCACATCGTACCTTGCCACGATCGTTTCTCCTTCCACGGTTCAGCCTGCGGCGGCCGCCATGGCGACCGCCTGTCCGACAGTCAGACCCCTCAGTGTACAGGCATCGTTCCTCCAAGTCAACGCCGCCACCAGGGGGGCGACATGAGGGGAGGTTTGTTCCGTTCGAACCTCACCGCCCCGAGCGGCGCTCGGGGCACCTCTCCCTGCGAGCAGGGAGAGGGGTTGAAGGGGCGTGCTTCGCACGCGGCGATTGACGGGACGCGTGGCTGCGAGCAGCCACCCTACGCGCGGGAAGGGGGAGGGGTTGGTGCCGGGGCTTCCTGGCAACGGTGCAGGAGTGCGGAAACGCGGGCGAGAAACCGCCGGAATTTGACTCGCGTCAAGGACTCGCCCGTCGCGATGGCCTATAGTTGTTTCAGAGCGTTGGTTGGGGAACAGGCCCGGCGGTCCGGCTGGAGAAGGAGGCGACCATGGCGGTGCGGAATATCGTGAGCATCGACGAGTCGAAGTGCGACGGGTGCGGGCTGTGCGTGCCGAACTGCGCCGAGGGGGCGCTGGCCGTGGTGAACGGCAAGGCGCGGCTCGTCAAGGAGAGCTACTGCGACGGTCTCGGGGCGTGCCTCGGCGAGTGTCCGCGCGGGGCGATCAGCATCCAGCGTCGCGAGGCCGACGAGTTTGACGAGGCGGCAGCCCTGGCGGCCAAGGCGGCGGCCGAGGGCCAGCCGGCTTCCGCGTGCGCGGCATCCGATGCTCCGTCGCCGGCGGCCCATCCGGCATCGCCTCCCAGCGCGCCGGGCGGCGGATGCCCCGGTATGCGCGTCATGCAATTCGGCGCCGCGCGCGGCGGTCCGTCCGCCGTGCCCGCGGCGGCCCGGTTCGCCGCACACGGTCCGCGGCCCGCGCCGCACGCTGGGCCGTCGACTGGAGCAGCCGACGCCGGGGCCGCCGGACCACTCGGCCATTGGCCGGTGCAGTTGTCGCTGCTGCCCCTGGAAGCGCCGTTCCTGAACGATTGCGAGCTGGTGCTTGCCGCCGACTGCACGGCGTTTGCGGCGCCGCACGTGATCGCCGGTCTGCTCAACGGGCGGGCGGTGGCCGTCGGGTGCCCCAAGCTGGACGATGCGGCCGCACACACCGAGAAACTGACCGAAATCCTTCGGCGCAACGCCGTGCGCGGACTGGTGCTGGTTCACATGGAGGTGCCGTGCTGCGGGGGCATTGTGGCCATGGCGCGCGAGGCCGCGCGGCGCAGCGGCCGCACACTGCCCGTGCGCGACCTGATGATCGGTTGCCAGGGCAACGTGCTGAGCGACCGGCTGGAGGTCGTCGGGTGATGGGAGCCCGATGGGCGCAAAAAAAGGCCGCTGGCATGACCGTAGTCGGCTGCACAGCGGCTTGGTGAAAGTGGGCATATAAGCTATCGGAAACTGCTCACAGAAACTTTACGGCTTTCCGAAGAAAAATCGGTCGCCGCGCGCACTATTTGACTTCGGCCCGCATCGGCCGCTCTTCGATCAGGTACGGCACGAACACCATGCCGACTTTCCGGGCCAGTCCGTCCATGACGGCCTTCTCGGCGTCGCCGCGCGAGGACGCTGTGATGCCCGAGGCGCTGCCCGCTTCGATTGTCTGGCTGCGCCCCATAGCCGGGTACGCCTGCTGCCCTTTCTCCACGTCGATCACACACAGGTCAATCGCCACGCGGCCGGTGTATTGGTCGCTCCCGGCCGTGGGCGTGATGTCGTACTCGGTCACCACGATCTGCACGACCTCGTCCACGTGAAACGCCTTGCCGATGTCCACGACGGTCATGGCGGCGTAGGTCGGCTCGTTCTGCGCGAAGCTCTCGACGTCGAGCGGATTGACGATCGTGCGGGCGGCCTTGCGGTCCGATAACTCCTGGGCCACCGCACGCGCCATGACGTACGGCAGCCGCGGGCTCCGGGCCAGCAGCGACTGCGAGGCCGGATCCACCAGGATCAGCACGTTCTTGCCGTCGAGCCGGTACGCCGGCGTCGTTTTCGGCGGCGGGGTGAAAATCTTCGCCGTCTGGGTCATCATGTAATCCAGCGCCGAGCATCCCGCCAGCGACGTCGCGACGACGCCGACTGCCGCCATCGTCCATACACGCGATCGGATCATTCCCGCGGCCCTCCCGGCTCGTCGTGATCGTAGAACTTCCACGTCGCCTCCCGGGCGAACTGCGACAGGGTCTCGGCCATGATCCTGCTGCCGCTGATCTGCGTGGTGCCCAGCGGGTTGTCCTTCGGCACGACCACCGAGAGGCTGCTCTCGTACAGCACGCCGTCGCCGCCGGTGGCCGCCACGTCCACCACCTGCATGTGGGCCTTCAGGCGGCCCCGGTACAGATTCGCGCTGTGCTCCTCCATCAGCGTCAGGCGGTTGACCTCGATGTAGAGCACCTTGTCGGCGCCGAACTCGCGGCCGATGTCGCGGACGCTCTTGTTCTGCCAGTCCAGGTTCGTCTGCTGGTACCGGACCACCTGCTGCGGGTTCACGACGCCGCCGACGCGGCCCTTGAGGTTCGCATAGATCTCCTGGAACAGGTAATTCGAGATCTCCAGCCCGGCCCCGGGATGCTCCAACTGAATGTCCGACCCGAGGTACGGGAAGATCAGCAGCACGTCGGCCCGCAGATCGTACTCGCCCTTGACGTGAACCAGCCCTTCGCGTTCGACGAAGGGCCACAGGAACAGGTGTCCCACGCCGCACCCGCTCAGGCCGGCCGCCGCCACGGTCACTACGACCGCCAGCGACGCCCAGGCTGTCCAACCACTCCGTGATACTCGCATATCCATCATCTCCCATCATCCGGATCGCGTGCGAGGAGCCCATCCCGACCGCCGGCCCCATGACCCGCGGTCCAGGGCATTCGTCCATGCCTGACGGGGCAGGCACCCGGCGGGTTTGCCCCGTTCGACCCTCACCGCCCCTCGCTGAAATCTCGGGGCACCTCTCCCTGCAAGCAGGGAGAGGGGTTAGCGGTCGGCATGCCTGATGGGGCGGACATGGCACCCGCCGGACACAACACCGGCCAGGCAGGGCGTCTGCGGTGCGGAAAACTCCTCACATGCGTTCCCAGGTCCAACAGCGTTCTTGTCCAGCGGCCGCAACAGACTATGGAATGAATGATAACTGGCTCGCCGGCAGGACATTGCTCGCCGTATGCCTGTGCATGCCCCGCTGCGGGTCGGCCGACGCGTCAGGGGGCGTAACCTCCGGTCACCTGTCCGTAAAGAATCTTGTAGATCCAGCTTCCCAGAGCCAGAAACACCAGCGCATAGAGCCACACGGGCGCGTTGATGCGCAGCAGCACGAGGTTCCACGTGCGTCCGGCCAGGCACGTGACCGTGAGGCCGAGGGCACCGCCGGCGACGAGTGTAAACAGTACGGCCCCAAAGGGTTGCACGATGAAGGCCTGTAGCACGTGGCCGCGGATCATGTGGGCGAAGGCCGTCGTCAGGCCGCAGCCGGGGCACGGTTGGCCGGTCGTCTGGTGGAAACCGCACGGGGCCAGGCCCAGTTGCTCGTGGGTGCCCAGGCCGTCGGGCGACGGTTCGAGGTAGATCGACAGGGCGACGACGAGCCAGCACGCGCCGGCCAGAACGGCCTGAATCAGCCGGTCGGCCAGCGAGGCCCGGGGCCACCAGGTGGACCGTTCGGCGCCGATCAGCGCCTCGGCCGGCACCGGATGCGGCGGGCGAAGAGTGTTGCCAGGTGTTGCTGTGGCCGTGTGGATGTCGCTCACCGCCCGATGGCCCCCGTCGATTCCAAGGGTGGCCATGCTACCACGAGGGCCGCCGGGCGGCAAACCCAAAATGGCTCTCGCGGCGCGCCGGGGGTGCCCAGCGTGTAGAGTAGCTGCTTGCAGCCACGCGGGAGGGCAGGGAGACTTGCCCATGCCTGACGGGGTGGCACCCGGCGGGTTTGCCCCGTTCGACCCTCACCGCCCCTCGCTGAAAGCTCGGGGCACCTCTCCCTGCAAGCAGGGCGAGGGGTGGAGGAGCGTGCTGCGCACGCGGCGCTTGACGGGAACGCGTGGGTCCGGGGGACCCACCCTATCCATGAAAGGCTGCCTCCGGTCAAGGGGAATTCCTCGCCGCGGAGGGCCGTTTTGTCTGCTGGGCGCCGTCGGTCGGGGCAGAGCCTCTCCGCCGAGCTGCCGCCTGACGCGGTGGCGGCTCTGAGGTCCACACGGTCGTGCCTCTGCTCCCTCGTTCGTGCACCGGTTCTGGGACTCTCGCGTCCCACCTATCCATGTGTCCAGCGTACGCCGTGCTGTGCCGCGACGATCCCGCCGTCGCGGCCACACGATCTCGTCCGGTGCGGGCGGCCCAATTACAACGAGGCCTCGCGGCCGCAAGCGGCCGGGACCCTAGGGTGGAAGGGCTGGCCCGTTCCCGAACGAGAGTCTTGCCCGACGCGGCGCGACCGGCTCGCATCATCGCCCGGCCGCGACGGCGGCATCTCCTGGTACGCCACGTTCCTGCTCCAGACGACGAACACCACCTTGACCAACTCGCGGGCCACCTTGATGACGCCGCGCTGACGATCCCTCGTGCCGCCCGAGGTCACGCGGTCGAACAACGCCCGCCAGCGGCCCCCGTGACGCACGGCCGCGTGCGCCGCCTCGACGAAGGCCCACCTCAGCGTCCGGTTGCAGCGCACGCCGAGACGCCGCCCCAGCGGCGCGCGCGACGGGTCGGCTTCGCCCGTGTCGCGCGACTGCGGGGCCAGACCCGCGTAACTGGCCAACGCCTTGTGGCCGGCGAACCGTTCGATCCGCCCCACCTCGGCCGCGATCACGTGCGACAGGATCACCCCCACGCCCGGTATCGTCTTCAGCCGCCGGACGAGCGGCGAACGCTCCAGGCTCTGACGCAACTGAACGGCCACGGACGCCAACTCGGCCCGCAGGCCGAACAACAGCCGCACCTGGCCCGACAGCGACGCCAACGCTCCCGGCGGCAACTCGCCCCCGGCGTGGCGGCCCGTGGCGCACAGCGCCAGCAGGAACCGACGCCCCTGGCCGCCGAACAGGTCCGAGAAGCCGTGGTAGATGCCGTGCCGGTGAAAGTGGGCGTGAATCCGGTTCTTCGTCTGGGTCTGCATCGCCACCAGGCCCATCCGATAACGCAGCCACTCCCGCTGGTCACGCACCTCCGGCGGCGCCGGCCACACCTGCCACCACGGCTCGGCCTCCGCCGGCAACAGCGACAACAGGTCCGCGTCCTTCGTGTTGGTCTTGGCCTGGCCTCGCGCCTTGCGCATCTGCTCCACCTTGTAACAGTTCGACAACCGCGGCTCCAACCCCGCCGCCGCCAACTCGTCCGACAACCAGCCCCAACCGAACGACGCCTCCAGCACCACGGGCGTCCCCCGCGGCCAACGACCGATCTGCTCCCGCACGGCCACGCGATCCTCGTGCCGCAACTTCTCCCGGCCCACGATCCGTCCCGCCGCGTCACGCCATGTCACGTTGCTGAACTTGTAGTGGACGTCCATCCCGCCATAGGCTACACTCCCATACGGATCCCGCTTCCGACGCATCGCTGCCTCCTTCCTGCCCTCGAGGGCCGTTGGTTACCCCACGAGGATAACCGGTTGGAGGCAGCCTTTCATGGGATTACGGCTGCGCTCATCGTAGGGGCAGCTCGAGAGCCGCTCTTCATGGCCGCCAACGCATTCTCTGCTCGCCGCCCCTGCCCTTCGGCTTGATCACAAACGCTATCGGGCGTATCTTCTTACGCAGAGCCATCGCGCCGAAAGGAAGCACAGATGCAGGTGGACCACACGCACCGCCGCCTCGGTCGCACGGATCGGGTCGGCTTCGTCGTCGGCCTGGGCGGCATCACCCTGATGCCGATGGAGCAGGATGCGGCCGTGCGGCTGGGGCACGAAGCCATTGACATCGGCGCGACCCATTTCGACGTGGCCCCGACGTACGGCGACGCCCAGGCCAAGATGGGTCTCGTCCTGCGCGACCGACGCGACGAGGTCTTCCTGTCGTGCAAGACCATCGCCCGCGACGCCGCGACGGCCCGCGCCGAGTTGAACGAAAGTCTGCGGCTCCTTCAGACCGACCGCATCGACCTCTACCAGTTCCACGCCCTCGACACGGACGAGGACCTCGACGCCGTGACCGCCCCCGGCGGCGCGCTGGAGGTGTTCCTCGATGCCCGCCGGGCCGGCATCGTCCGCTACCTCGGCGTCACGGGCCACTACCCCAGAATGCACCTGAAGACCATCGAGCGGATCGAGCTGGATACGGTGATGGCGCCGCTGAATTTTCGGACGCTGGACACAATGAGCGGCCCCGAGGGACTCATCGCGGCCGCCCGCGCCCGAGGCATGGGCCTCATCGCCATCAAAGCCACGACGCGCGGCGAGCTGAAGCCCACCGAGGACGCCTACCGGTTCGTCCTGTCGCAGGACATCGACATCACGATGCCCGCCGGCAAGGAGTTCCGCGAGGCCGTCGAGATCGCCCAGCGCTTCCGCCCCATGACCGACATCGAGCAGCAGCAGTTCCTCGCCCACTGCCGCAGCAACTATGAACCGGCCAAGCGGTTCTAAGGTCACATTCGCGCGGCCATGGGCGGACAGGGACCGCCGGCGCAGAACGAAACCGGCGCCCCTGGAGATGGGGACCGGTTTCGTGCTGCGCATCGTGTTGCCCGTCAGGGTGTTCTGCGTCGGGCAAGGCGTTGGGTCAGGCCTTGCGGTCGCGACGGCGGACCACAAGTCCCAGAGCGCCGAACCCGAGCAATCCCAGCGTGGCCGGCTCGGGAACCACATCGTAGGTCACTTCGAGGATCGCTCCCTGAGAGTGATCGGTCCAGTCGTAGGAGTGAATGTAGTACGTCGCCGTCGATCCGCCCGCCTGGACGCCGCGCAGGCCGAGGTAGCTGCCCGGAGCGTACCCGGCGCCGTCGACCACCGCCTGAACCAGCGCGCCGATGTCGGGCGAGGTGTTGAGGGTGCCTTCGATGCCGCCCCAACTGCCGATCGGGGTGTAGTTCCACGTCACCGAGGTGCTGCTGACTGCCAGGCCGTACAGCTTGCTCGTGGCGAAACTGGAGGCATCGACCAGGGCGTTCAACTGGATGTCCTTCGTAACGATGCTCTGCGGCTGCCCCTGATAGACCTTGAGATAGGCCGACGTGACGGTGGCGTCCGCCGGAATGTCCACGAGCCAGCGCAGGTACGTGGGCCTGGCGGTGGTTCCGTAGGTCCACAGGAGCTGCGGGCCGCTGGCGTCGCCCCATCCGCTGGCCCCATAGGCGTCATCGCCGGAGGCGGCAATCTGGTACGACACCGTGACGGGGGCGGCCTGTGCGGCTCCAGCCATCAGTACTGCCATCAATGCAGCCAACCAAACTTTCATGGTGCTCTCCTCTCGAGCAAAGAACGTCCATCCGTAACCACTCGACGACGTGTCGAGTCTGTTCTGATCTGGCGATATCCTGGGAGCGACCTGCGATTGCGAGGCCCCCACCCGCACGCCAACCCGCCGCCCGCGACGATGAAAGTATAGACCCGGTTTTCTGAGGCGACAACTCGCCGGCCGAGGCGGCCAGCGGATTCCTCAATCGCCCCAGACAAAATCGCAAGGCGTTATGTAATAACACGTTGTGCCACTCCCGGGCCTGCGCGAAGCACGAAGCTCGGAAAAGAAGAAATCCCTGTGGACGTGCGTTTCCGACGATGTTACCATGATAACATCGCAGTTATGACATGACAGATTGGAAGAGGCCATGAAGCGACCCGTCTTTGCCGACAAGGCGTTCGAGATTGTGCTGCGCAAGCTGGCGTCAGGAGCATGGGCCGAGGGCGCTGCATGCTCGCCCGTCCGCCAAGTGGCCGACGAGATGCGGGTGTCGCCGCAGCCGGTGCAGCAAGCCTATCGGCTGGCCGCGCACCAGGGGCTGCTGGACGTGCGGCCGAAACGAGTGGCCGTGGTGCTGCCCGGAGCGCGGGACAAGGCCCGGGCGATTCTCGCCGCCCGGGATGCGCAGGTCACGTCGCGGCGTCTGGCGGTGCTGATTCCCGAGGAGTTCTTTCCCCTGTCCGGCGCACCGTTTCAGAGCCACCTGGCCCAGACGGTGCTCGCGGCCGCCAGACATCGCGGGTTCGAGGGCCGCGTGGTCTCCGTGCCGACGAAGCATCCGTTGCGGTTCTCGCGGCGGATTCTGCGGCAGTACGACGCCGCGTTCGTCATCGATCCGTCGCCGACGAAGGTCATGGCCTACTTCGCCCTGGCCGAGCACGGGTTCCCGATGCTGTCGTTCAACCGCGAGATTCCGGGGCTGGAGTTGCCGACGTTGCGCACGGACGACGAGAGCGCCTGCCGGCAACTGGGAAGGATCATGGTCGCTCACGGGCACCGCAACATCTGCCTGATCGAGACCATGAAGTACGAGTACCTTTCCGGGAAACACGTGCTCAGCAACGCCTGGCTGCGGTTCCTGGAGGACGAGGGCCTGCTCGACGGGTGCTCCATGCCGGTCGCGTACCACAAGGCCGAGACGTTCGGGATGGTCCTGGAACGGCTGCTGCGCATTCGGCCGCGCGTCACGGGCATCGTGCTGGGCATTCCGTCGGCACTGTGCAGC
>Ga0209612_1002366_pt1 | contig 13779 bp, 14 predicted proteins | sample BioC12SIPDNA_FD_185746 | JGI IMG/M metagenome (GOLD analysis project Ga0209612, IMG submission 185746) | Anaerobic biogas reactor microbial communites from Washington, USA - Biogas_R1_B C12 SIP DNA (SPAdes) (version 2) | ecosystem: Engineered > Bioreactor > Anaerobic > Unclassified | place...
ATCGACGTCGGCGATGGCGACCCGGACACGGATCGCTCCGTTCTCCCCCCGTTCGCAGTACTCGATCTGGTCGAGATCCTGCGAGTCGTGGTTGTCGATCGACGACCAGAGGAGCGAGCGAAGGTCGTGAGGATTGCCCGCAGGCTCCGAAACGGTATTCGTAGTGAGAGCGCCGACTTCCCGGATAACGGACGGCGGGAACGCCGGGATGAAGCCGTACTGCTCCATTGCCGCCCACGCAATGGCATCGAGGTCGACGTATGGCTGGTTCTGCATTGCTGGAGAAATTCGTTTGCGGCTATAAAAACTGCCCGGAATAGATCGTCTACGCCCATTGCGGGAGGATGAACGCCGGCCGATGAGGATGTAACCCCTCACCGTCCCCCTTTCTCCCACCAGACCGCCGCGGTCGGCCGCACCGCCGTCTCGATGTACTTTCCCGATCCGTCTTTGCGGAGCGCCCGGGCGAAATACTCCCTGACGGGGGTGAGATCTTCCATGCCGGGGTTGTGCATCGCCGCCCAGGTCCGGGCGGCATCCTCGACCGAATCGTAGACGGCATCCCAGGCGGCGCGGTAGATCCGGACGTTCGGGTAGATTCCGGCATCGTGGAGGATGTTGACCGGGAAGATGTAGTCCGGGTAGCCCTTCTCTCCGGACGCTTCATCCCCGAAGACCGTACGGTAAAGCGCCATCTCCCCGGGGTTCCGCCACTCGCCCGCATGCCAGAAGATGTAGACCGCCCGGCGGGCCGCGGCGTCGAGTTTCTCGAGGGCGGCGGCAAGATCGTAGAACCCGAGCGAGAACGCCGCGACGACGATGTCGTGGGGCTCGACGTCTCTCCCGATCGTCGCATCCTCCCAGCGTTTCCGGAGACAGGAGTAGTTCGTGAGCCCCTCTGCGGCCATCCGCTCCCGGAGGATGGCGAGCATGCCCTCGGAAGGGTCAAGGGCCGTGACGTGGGCGGCGGTCCGGGCAACCGGCACGGCGAGCCTCCCCGTCCCGGCACCCATGTCGAGCACGGTCTCGCCGGGTTGTACCCCAAGGATCGCGAGTTCCTGCTCGGTTGCCGATCGTTCATCGCGGGTGACCCGGCGGTAGGCGGCGGCGCGTTTGTCCCAGTGAGCGGCGGGATTGCGGTCTTTCTCGGCACGTTCAGGCGAACTCACGTGGAGCGCTTTCCAGAGCTCGTTCCAGTCGATGATCCTGTGCATGGATGTTCCTTTCCGTGTAATCGTATATCTTGTCTGTTCTTCACCGGATCGTATCTCCGGCAGAACGACTCACGGCAGGCCGCGCTGCCCGTGACTCCCTCGAGTGATCCCTGCCGCTCACGCGGTCGTCGCGCCCGATGAGGCGGTCGATCGTGAACAGCGCGGTGTCCGGATGCGGGTCCGTACGGGAGAGGGCGACCCGGCCGGGACCGCCTGCCTGGAGGCGGGGCCGGGGCACGCGGCGGAGTTCTGCCGCGAGACGAGCGCGTTCATCTACCCCATCGTCGAGGGGGAGGGGATCTGCATCCCCGGCTGTCCGGGCAGGGGTGCCGTCGTGCCCCCGAAAGGCAGCGTCTGTTTTCGGGGGGGGACTTTTGTGCGGTGCCCGTCACGGTTCCCCCGCGGAAGAGAAGGACATATCCGGGATATCGGTTGTGCGTGGAGCGCCTATTCCCTCAGGTAGAACCGCCACTTGCAGAAGATGCCCTCCGGGTGCGGGTCCGGCGGAGCAAAAAGGCACTCGACGACAATCCGCTCATCGATCTGCCGTGCAAACCCCGTGAACTCCGCACGGTGCATCTCGCGGCAGACGTATTCACCGAGGCCGCGCCGCAACCGTGCTTCCTGGCTCGGGCACGAGGGGACGGTGATGATGACCTCGTCTTCCCGCTCCTCGATATCGTAGTTCACGATGATAGCCCAGGGGAAGAGTTTCAGTACCTTTACGAAACCCCGAAGCCCCTTCTCCCGGATACCGAACCTGGCAACGAGATCTTTTGCAGCCATCGGGGCGACCCGGCCCCAGACACGCTCGTTGACCGCCTCCGCGGTAGACTGGCCGAACTCCTCGGCGATGTAGATGAACCAGAACGCATCCACCACCCGGTAGTGCCAGAGGAGGAACGCGAGGTACTCCCGGAGTTCTTCTGAGGTCATTCTCTCGAAGATATCGCTGTTCGTCGTAATCACCACCCTATCAGTCACGCCGGGGTGTCTTGCGGTAGACCATCCCCTGGAAGATGGCGATCTTCTCCGCGGCATCGTTCGTTATCCTGACGGTGTAGGAGGCCAGTTTCGGATTCACGGCGTACTCCTCCGCCTCGGCATAGAGAGGGCCGGACGCTGCGGCCGTGAGGTAGGATATCTGGGCGTTTATCGCTGCCGCCGGGACCCCGTGGGAGTTCGATGCGAGAGCAAAGGCGGTATCGGCGAGGGTGAAGAGCGCTCCGCCGTGGACGGTTCCGTGGCTGTTTAAGTGATGACCCCGGACCTCCATCTTCACCACCGCCCTGCCGGGCGCGACCTCGACGCACTCGATCCCGTTGTGTCGGGCAAAGGCATCGGCGGCAAAGAACCGGGCTGAGTCTTCTCGTGCGACCATATGGGGTAATCTCTCCGGTGACCGTAATAAGCCTATCAGTCCGGTGCGAGAGTCGCGAAAAAGGAGCCGGGTCTTCCCGGGCGGCTCAGTTCTTGAAACTGTGAATCGGTGCGGGGATCCGCCCGCCGCGGTTGATGAAGTCCGCGCAACCGAACCGGTTCACCTGCTGGACCGGCGCATGCCCGAGTAACCCGCCGAACTCGACGGTATCGCCGACATCCTTCCCGATCACCGGGATCAGCCGGACGGCGGTCGTCTTCTGGTTGATCATACCGATGGCGGCTTCATCCGCGATGATGCCGGATATCGTCGAAGCGGGTGTGTCGCCCGGTATCGCGATCATGTCGAGGCCGACCGAGCAGACACAGGTCATCGCCTCGAGCTTCTCGATCGTGAGGGCGCCGCGGTTCACCGCATCGATCATCCCCTGGTCCTCGCTGACCGGGATGAACGCCCCCGAGAGCCCGCCGACGAACGAGCTCGCCATGATCCCGCCCTTCTTCACCTGGTCGTTCAAGAGAGCGAGAGCGGCCGTCGTCCCCGGCGCACCGGCCGACTCAAGCCCCATCTCCTCGAGGATACCGGCGACGCTGTCCCCGACGGAGGGGGTGGGGGCAAGAGAGAGATCCACGATCCCGAACGGGATCCCGAGTCTCTCCGACGCCTCCTGGGCGACGAGCTGCCCTGCGCGGGTGACCTTGAAGGCCGTCCTCTTGACCGTCTCGCAGAGGATCTCGAAGTTCGCTCCCCGAACGCCCTCGAGCGCGTGCTTGATGACCCCCGGGCCGCTTACGCCCACGTTGATGACCGCGTCGGCCTCTGAAACACCGTGAAACGCTCCGGCCATGAACGGGTTGTCGTCGGGTGCGTTGCAGAGGACGACCAGTTTCGCGCAGCCGATGGAGTTTCTCTCCTTCGTCGCCTCGGCCGTCTCCCGCACGATCTCCCCCATCAGCTTGACGGCATCCATGTTGATCCCGGTCTTCGTCGAGCCGACGTTCACCGAGCTGCAGACCCGCTCGGTCGCGGCGAGAGCCGCCGGGATCGAGCGGATGAGGGTTTCGTCGGTCGGCGTCATCCCTTTCGAGACGATCGCCGAGTATCCCCCGATGAAGTTGACCCCGGTATCCCGCGCGGCCCGGTCGAGCGTCTTTGCGACCTCGACAAAGTCCTCCGGCGACCTGCAGGCCCGCCCGCCGACGAGCGCGACGGGGGTTACGGCAATTCGCTTGTTGACGATCGGTATGCCGTACTCGAGTTCGATCTCTCTTCCCGTCGAGACGAGGTCTCTTGCGAGCCCTGCGATCTTATCGTATATGTTCCGGTTCAGGGCATCGAGATCGGCATCACAGCAGTCGAGGAGGCTGATGCCGAGAGTGATCGTCCGGACATCGAGCTTCTCCTGCTCGATCATCTTGTTGGTCTCGTTCACCTCGAGAATATTGATCATGGGACTCCTCAGATACGGTGCATCTTCGTGAAGATATCCTCTCGCTGGCACCGGATCCGGACGCCGATGGCATTGCCGAGCTCGTCGAGCTCGGCCACCATCGCGGCGTACGGTTTTGTCGAGGCGCCGGTATCGACGATCATCATCATGTTGAAGTAGCCCTGCACGATCGTCTGCGATATATCCTCGACGTTGACGTCGTTACCGGCAAGATACGTACAGATCTTCGCGATGATCCCCACGGCATCCTTTCCGACGACGGTAATGATTGTCTTGCTCATGCTCTCTCCTGACCTTTGTGTATACTGATGGGTCTCTCAAGGCATTAATCCGATGAGGCGACGGTGCCGGGAGCGGGTACCGATCGATGTGAGGAGTGATCATTTTCATCGGGCTCGTGCCAACACCACGCTAACATCGGTCACCTTATGCCTCAGTCACGATCTGTAAAATCCATTTCGTTGACTTAAAGATGACAGTCGGGTGTAAGGTAATAGAAGGTAACATAGAGGGTGCAGTAATACGCTACGTCAACAATGGTTATCTTACACTCCAGTCACGATCTATAAGGCTCACTTAGTTGACTTAGAAGTGATGGTCAGGTGTAAGGTAACAAAAGTTGACTTAGAGGGCCACTTATATTACCATACGGTGAATTATACTGTATGGAGAGGTACCCTGAGAACAGAGCAGGAGTTTTCGCCCCCCAGAAGGGCGGGTACGATGCGTTCATCCCGCACCCATTGCCTCCACAGGATCTTGTTCTCGATGAAGGGCTTTTGTATCTGCTATCAAAAGCTGACGGTGCCCTTGCTCGCCTTGATGGAGTCACTCAGGTGCTCCCGAACCCGGATCTTTTCGTGGCGATGTACATCAAGAAAGAGGCTCTGTTAAGCTCGCAGATCGAGGGCACACAGGCTTCTTTACAGGGCGTACTTGAGTTTGAGGCGCACCTCCGGCCCAGGGATGATATCAACGAGATACAGGAGGTAGTGAACTACATAAAGGCGCTCCATCATGGTATCGAGAAACTGGAGTTCGCACCGTTCTCTCTCGACCTGATGAATGAAATTCACCGTTTTCTCATTCAAGGGACACGGGGGTCACATAAGTTCCCGGGTCAACTGCGGCGTGTTCAGAACTGGATCGGCCTATCGGGAGGGACTATCCAGGATGCAATATTTGTCCCGCCGCCGCCGGAACAGGTTCCAGGGCTTATGCAGGATCTGGAACGGTTTATCCAGAGCAGTGACAGAACGCCGACACTGATAAAGGCCGCTCTCATCCATGCCCAGCTGGAGACGATCCATCCGTATCTGGATGGTAACGGGAGAATGGGGAGGCTGATGATAACGTTCTACCTCTATTACAAGGGTGTTCTGGCGAGGCCGTTGCTCTACCTCAGTTACTATCTGAAAAAGAATCGGGAGAAGTACTATACGCTCCTCAACGGGATCCGATACCACGGGAACTGGGGGGCGTGGCTTGAGTTCTTCCTCCAGGGCATCATCGAGGTCTCCAATAACTCTCTTGAGACGGCGAAGAGAGTAATCCAGCTCAAGGAGACACTGATCGAGAAACTGCTGGAAAACAACGTCGGTGGTGTTCACGCGGTAAAGCTGATCGATATGCTTTTTGACCGCCCTATCAGCACAATCGCACAAATTGCAGAGAAATTGCAGGTCAGTCGTCAGACCGCAACCAAACTCGTGGGGCGGTTTGAGGATATTGGTATCGTGGAAGAGATTACCGGGAAAGTGCGGTATAAGCAGTACATGTTTGTGGATTACGTCCGGATCATCGAAGAAGGCACACGGATGTAGTCTTTCATCTCCGCAAGCAACGAACCGCCGAGGGCCGGCAATCCATGAAGAAATACGGCAGAGATGATCAGACAACGATGGCCGTCTGGGCTGCGTATTGCGCCGAACGAGTCCTCCCGCTCTTCGAGAGCGTCTACCCGGAGGACGACCGACCGCGCAGAGCCATCGAAGCGTGCCGGGCGTGGGCCGAAACAGGCGTGTTCAGAATGGTCGATATCCGCGGTGCCTCGCTCGCCGCCCATGCCGCGGCCCGCGACGCAAAAAAGGGGAGCGCGGCTCAGTTTGCCGCCCGGGCCGCCGGCCAGGCGGTGGCGACCGCCCACGTTCCCCAGCACGCCTACGGAGCGGCATACTATGCCCTCAAGGCCGTCGCGGCGGCGAATCCGGCGAATGTCGCCCGGGAGCGGGAGTGGCAGGCGGAACAGCTCCCGGAGGGGCTCCGGGAGGAGATCATGGAGAGGATTATCATTTTAGAACGTAGCGGCGGGGTTTCTATCAAACTACGGAAAGGCGAGGGGTTTTGATCCGATTACGGGGCAGTGGGCCTGCGCCGTTCGGCGCATCCGGGGCGCCGCGGCGTGAGGGGAGCGGGGTCGGTTCCGAACCATCATCCCCCTTTGGTGTACACCCATAACCACGGCAGCATCGGGTGAGCTCACGATTCGCCCGATGACAAGGGCCGAAGTCGCGGTCGCGGGCGGCACGGCATGACCCCGGTCTTCGGCACGGCGCGGACGTACACACAGGCGATCCCGCCCCTCCCGCTTGATCGGTGCTACGGGGTCGTGAGTTTCAAGACCGGGCGAGGGGGGGCGGGCTCTCAGAAAACGCGATGTACTGCGTCATTTTACCGATACAGGCGATATTTTGGCAGAAAATGGATTTGCCGGCCAGGATTAATACAGGGGCGCCTCCATAGTACGTTATGACCGGACGTACCGGTTACGAGGTACTACATGACCGCCTGTGCTCAGGAGTACGAGACAAAGAGAACCAACCCCGCGGATGCAATCCGGTTGGTGAAGAGTGGAAATACCGTGGTCTACGGGATGAGCATTTCCCAACCGCCGGCGTTGCTCACGGCTCTTGCCGATGCCGCCCGGGCAGGGTCGCTGAAGGATGTCAGGATCTACACGTTTCTCCCCCGGGAACATGCCGCCCGTTCGGTCCTTGCACCGGATCTCTGCGACTGCCTCGAGAACTACTCGTGGTTCGTAGGTGCCGTGGACCGGGACCTGACGAAGGTCGGGCTGAACTACCACGTCCCCTCCTACCTTCACCAGATCCCCACGCTCGTTGCCGAATTCATGGAGGCCGACGTCGTGATGACGACCGTCTCGCCGATGGATACGGCCGGCTACTTCAGTTTCGGGACGGGAAATGACTATATCTCGACTGCAGCCCGCCACGGTAAGAGGTTCGTCGTCGAGGTGAACCGGAATATGCCCCGGGTCTTCGGCGATTCACAGGTGCATATCTCGGAGGTCGACGCGATCGTCGAGAACCACGTCCCGCTCCTCGAGATCGCCGCTCCCGACCCAAAACCGGAGGACGATATCATCGGGCCGGCGATTGCTGAGATGATCCCGGACGGCGCGACGATACAGCTCGGGATCGGGAACCTGCCGAATGCGGTTGCCCGATACCTGACCGGGCATACGGACATCGGCGTCCATACCGAGCTCTTCACCGAGGGCATGGTCGACCTCATCGAGCAGGGGGTGATCACCGGGAGGAGAAAGACGCTCCATCCGAGGAAGCACGTCTTCACCACGGCGGCCGGAACACGGCGCATGTACGAGTTCATGGATGACAATCCGGCGATGGAGAGTTACCCCGCCTCCTACGTCTGCGATCCCGGAATCATTGCAAAAAACGATACCATGATCTCGATCAACTCGGTGCTCGAGGTGGACCTGCTGGGGCAAGCGAATGCGGAGTACCTCGGCGGCACGACGTTCTCCGGCACCGGCGGCCAGCTGGATTTCGTGCGGGGGGCGTTCGCCTCGCGGGGAGGCAAGTCCATCCTCGCGTTCTACTCCACGGCGAAAGGCGGAACCATCTCCCGCATCGTTCCCCGCCTCCCGCTCGGCTCCATTGTCACCACCCCGCGGGCCGATACCGATTTCCTTGCTACCGAACACGGGATCGTCAGCCTGAAAGGCAGGTCTACCAAGGAACGGGCGCTCTCGATCATCTCTCTCGCCCACCCAAAGTTCCGGGACTGGTTGATGGAGGAAGCGGAGAATATGTATCTGCTCTGAACGGGGTCTCCCGCCCGGGCGGTTGCTTCAAACGAAAGAGGAAAAGATTCTCAGATATTTTTCAGCGAGCCGACTGCGATGTTGAAGAGATCGCTTCCCTCGGCGTAGACGAGTTCCATCTCACCGGGAGCGATGAGAGAAAATCGGTAGAGCACCCTCCGCCCCGCTCGATCAGCGTCTGCGTCGTGCCGTCACGGCCGATCACGTCATTCCTGCGCCTTTCTCGATATCGACGCAAGCCAGGCCAGGTGCCCGTCGGCCTGGACGGTGTTCTCGAAGACCGCCGGCCTGACATAGTCGATGGACCACCCATCCTGGAAGGTATCCCGGATCTCTACCATCGCAATCCTCCTCGGCAGGGGGTATTCGCCGGGGTTTCGGTCGCTGAAGCAGAGCATGAAGTATCTCCCGCCGGGCGCGAGAACGGTTGCGAGGCTCTCCGCGAGGACTGGCCGGTCTTTGTCGGACAGAGTATGGAAGAGCCCCGAATCGATGACGGTATCGAATCTCCCGTTGAGGCCGGAGAGGTTCAGGACGTTACCGACGAGGAAGCGCGCCGGGAGGCCTCTTTCAGCGGCCTTCTCCCGGGCCTTCTGGATCGCAAGGGGGGCGGTGTCGATTCCGAGCGCCTCGTGCCCGGCGCCCGCAACAAAGAGGGCGTGCTCTCCCGTCCCGCACCCTATATCCAGCACGGAACCCCTGATCTCCCCTCTCCCGGCCAGTTCGATGAACGCCTTCTGGGGCCGGCCGATGTCCCAGGGCGGCGTGCCCCGGTAGATCTCGTCGAAGATGTCCATACCGTAGTATGGGCCGTGTGCGGCTTAACCGGTTTTGTGCTGCTCAAGGCAGGTTGGACTGAGAGGCGGGGGTCATACGGTCTGAGGTGAGGGGAGCACTGCAGCATGCCGGACAGCACAACCGCCCGGATACTTAAATAACCCCGGCGCCAACGCAGTACAACCACCCGGCAACACCCTCCTCGCATGATCGACCTGAGCATCTTCCTTGCAGAGCACCCCTATATCGATCACTCGTCGCCGCGTATCCGGGCGAAGGCCGGAGAGTTGTTCTCCGGGATAGAGAGCTCTCTCGAACGGACGCGGATCGCATACGAGTTCGTTCGCGACGAGATCCCGCACTCGTTCGATATCGGCTCGGACGCCATAACGGCGAGGGCCTCCGACGTGCTTGCCCGGGGAACAGGGATCTGCCACGCGAAGGCAAACCTGCTCGCGGCCCTGCTCCGCGGATTCGGAATCCCCGCCGGGTTCTGCTACCAGCATATCACCCTTGCGGACGACGACTCGCTCGGCTACTGCATCCACTGCTACAATGCAGTCCACGTGGAAGGCCGCTGGATCTTTCTTGACGCACGCGGGAACGCCGGCGGCCGGCAGGCGCTCTTCTCGCCGGGAAAACCCATCCTCGCGTATCCCAACCGGAGTGAGTACGACGAATACTTCTGGAAGGGGATCTATGCATCGCCGCAGATGGGCGTCATGCGGATGCTCGACGCCGCCGTGACCCGGCAGGACGTCATCGATAACCTGCAGGACTATATCGAGGGCGAGCCCGATATCCCCGGTTGGTGATACGAGATGCGGCGGAATGGGTAACACGGCCGTTCGCGCCGGCGGAGCCGCTGCTCTGGCGCCTGTCAGGGCGGATTGGGTACAATGGTTAGATTGATGGATGCGCCACGCCAAGGAATGCATTATGGGGCGATCCGATATGCAGGGAGCGGTGCAGGAGACAGCGGGATCGGATCGGGCGCCGGAATCCATCATCCTGCGTGTCGCCCTCCTCTCCCTCGCCGTCAACATCGGGCTGGTCGTCGCGAAACTGGCACTCTCCGTCTATTCCGGAAGCCTGGCCCTCCGTGCGGACGGCATCCACTCGTTCGTGGACGTCGTCGCCTCGCTTGCGCTCATCGCAGGCGTGCTTCTCTCCACACGCAGGCGCCGGGATTTCCCCTACGGGCTCTACAAAGTTGAGAACGTCGTCGCAGTGATCATTGCCCTCCTCATCTTCTTCACCGCCTTCGAGATCGCGGCGGAGGCGATGACGGGCGAGACCTCCGCTCACCCCTACGGCGGATGGGTCCTCTTCATCGTCGCCGCCTTCATCCCGGTGCCCTACATCCTCGGTACATACGAGGTGAACGTGGGGCGGAAGTACAACTCCCCGAGCATGATCGCCGACGGGAAACAGCACCAGATGGATGTCCTCTCCTCCTCGGTCGTCTTCTTCGCGCTCCTCGGCCAGTTCTTCGGCATACCCCTGGACCGGATCGCGGCCGTCATCGTCGCCGTCTTCATCGTCAGAGCGGGCTGGGATATCTTAAAAGACAGCATGAAGACCCTCCTCGATGCCTCGGTCGATTACGATACGCTCAGCGAGATCCGCACCATCATCCGGTCCGATCCGGTGGTGAGCCGTATCAGGAGCGTCACGGGCCGCAACTCCGGGCGCTACATCTTCGTGGAGGCGGTGGTCGAGATGGCGACATCGGACCTCAAGGAGGCGCACCGGGCGAGCGAGCGTATCGAGGAGGCCATACACCTCCGGGTTCGGAACATCGAGCGGGTCGTCATCCACTACGAACCCGAGGAGAAGGTGCACCTGCGGTATGCAGTGCCGCTACAGGACCGGGAAGGCCTGATCGGCGACCACTTCGGTGAAGTCCCGTACTTCGCGATCTTTGACGTCGGTGTCAGGGAGAATCGCATCGAGCGGCGGGAGTTCATCGCCAACCCCTTCGCGGATGTGGAGGAGCGAAAGGGCGTGCAGGTAGCGGAGATGCTGCTTGCGCAGAAGGTCGACGTGGTTCTCCTGCACCATTCGCTCTCGGGGAAGGGGGCCGGCTACGCCTTCGAGGCGGCGGGGGTCGAGATGCGGATGACCGCCGCGGTGACGCTTGCGGAGGCGATCGCCGATGTGGCCGGGCATCACGGGGTGGAGGGTGGTGCCCCGCCCCGGTGATCCCTTGCTGCATGGTCCGGCCGGTGCCGAACGGGATCATGATCCTTTGAAGCGGAGGAATTATCGCAGCCGGCGTCGAGAGTGGCGTTCGATCGCACATGAATGCAAAACCGATCGCCGGAACATTTTTCGGCGCATTCGTGGGGTTTCTCGGCCTGTTATGGCTCCTGCAGGGTACAGGAATCCTCCGGATGCGCCCCATACTCTGTATAGCAAACTGTGAGGAGGTTGTCGGCCCATCGCCGCTATGGGCGGTATCCGGAGTTATCGCTCTCATTATAGGGGTTGTCGCTCTTTTCGTGAGTGTGAGCCGCGCCGGATCGCCCTGAGACCCCGATCGCTCCGAACACCCCGCGGCCCGTCCCATGATACGGGCATGACCCGGGGAGGAGCGTTTTTTCCGAACAAAACCTTCATCCCCGCCGAAATCCCACCGGAGTACCAGGAATGGGGCTTCCTCTCCATAGGGTCCCGGGAGCAGCATGCATCACCACGAAAACATCGTCCTCATCGGCATGCCCGGTGCGGGGAAGAGCACCGTGGGCGTCGTCCTTGCAAAAGCCCTCGGCATGCAGTTCATCGATACGGATATACTGATACAGGAGCGGGCCGGAAGGATGCTCCAGGAGATCCTCGATGAGGATGGACCGGATGCGTTCAGGCGGATCGAGGAGGAGGCGATCCTCTCCCTCCACCTCCATCATGCGGTGATCGCGACGGGCGGCAGCGTGGTGTACAGCGAGGATGCGATGACGCACCTGAGATCGGCGGGGGTGGTCGTCTACCTGGAGATTTCTTACGAGGCGATGGTAAAGAGGCTCGAAAACATCACGACCCGCGGGATTCTCCTCCTTCCGGGCCAGAGCCTCCGCGAGATGTACGACGAGCGCATCCCGTTGTATGAGCGGTATGCCGATCTCACCGTCGCATGCACGGGCGGAAACCTTGAGTCCGTGGTCGGGAGCGTGATCAAGGCGTTGTGAGGGGGCCGGCCGGGCTACCCCACGCCGCCCGACCGGACAGATCTCATCAGAAGGCGGGATTTATCATCAAACAGAGAGATCGCTCTACATTGGAGTCCGGATATCGTGAGCACCCTCAACCATGAAGTGTCTGTCTATCGGAGGCGACCGTGACGGACGGGCAGGGCGAAATGCTCGCGCACGGCTCGTCGAAGCAGATGGTAACCCGGGGGCTCCAGTCGATGCAGCAGGCCGTTATCGCGATGGGGTATCCGTCATTGCCCCCGAAATTTCGGGATTGATTGTTAGAAGAAGCGCGGCTGTGGATACGTGGGAGGATACGTGTGGGTGTAGAAGACGCGGCACCCCCCTATCGTCTGTATCCCATCCACTTTGCGTCCGGGCAGCTCCGGAAAGTCAATAACGACATCCCCGGTCGAAAAATTACCGGCAATCCATTCGCGTGCTGTGCGTATGCCAGGTTTAACCGGAGTTCGGACGACGGATATTACCTGTCGAGCGACGGTCTCCGCCCGGGCTTCCCGGCCCGGCTCTTCTTCGCTTCAGTCTTTCTTTCAGGCGCCATCGTTCTCTCCTTGTAACTACACGTGGCTGCCTGCGCCCGGCAACTCCCCCGGCTCCGTACCCGGCAGAGGAATCCCGGCATACGAGGGCCGGGCTGCGATCTTTGATGGCGTCCGGATAAATACTCACGCACTCTCCATCTCCGGATGATTCTTTTCTGACGGCCGGATTGTGCGGCGCCGGCCTCGCCTGCGGCAAAACACTCTGGAACAGCCCGGACAGGAGAGATCTGCCTAAATCCGTGGGAGCGTAATAGGCCGCCTCATTGTCTCCCGCCTCGCCCAGTCGCCTCGCTTCTTTTGAGACCAGGCCGGCGTTGACAAGGCCCTTCAGGTACCTGTCGACATCTCCCGACGATTTAACGTCAAATTCATTCTTGATCTCGTTAAATCGCATTTGCCGCTGTTTTAACAGGAGAATATAGATTGCCCAGGCTTTATCGTTGTCGAGAGGTCTCACTGCGCTCCGGATCTCTGTGGGGACCTCGGCCAGACATTCCTCGATCTTTGCACGGTCCATATCATCACCAGTATAAGTCATAGATCTGTGACTTATTTATACTTATAGATGCACGGCTGTCACAAAAACGTGACTCTAAAGGGACGTAACGTTTTTCCTCTCACATAATGAGTATCCTTGTGGATTTCTTTGATGAGATCTCTTCAAAATCGGAATACTTCAAGCACCTGAAGAGAACCGTAACCATAGGTATTTATGGCTCATTCAAAGGCGATAATATCACTATTCTCGAAAACTTCCGTGACTTCTTAGCATCCGAAGGGTATCGTGCGCGAATGTCATTGGATCTTGGATACCCGGGAGTCGCTCTCTCCGAAGTATCTCAACACCAAAAAAACTGCCTTGCAAGCACTAAATTACGTGAATCAAGCCGCATCCATATCATTTTCTTTTTTATCGAAGGGTCACAGGAGCACAATGTGAATCTCTCAGCAGCTATGGAGTTACAGGCACTTGCCGAGCATGAGGTTCGCGACGTGCTGCTTCTCTTCGAGAAGGGTTTGAAAAAAGAAGATATAACCAGTTATTTCGCGGGAACCGTTGAGACCCACGAAGGTCGGTGGGAATGGGACGAGTTTGCCCGAGATACGGATCTTCAT
>Ga0209612_1002380_pt1 | contig 13725 bp, 17 predicted proteins | sample BioC12SIPDNA_FD_185746 | JGI IMG/M metagenome (GOLD analysis project Ga0209612, IMG submission 185746) | Anaerobic biogas reactor microbial communites from Washington, USA - Biogas_R1_B C12 SIP DNA (SPAdes) (version 2) | ecosystem: Engineered > Bioreactor > Anaerobic > Unclassified | place...
AAGCAGAACGCCCGCACTGGCAACGTGACCTACGAGGCCGCCCACGAGGCCGACCACGACGACCTCGTGATTGCCCTCGCCCTGGCCGTCTGGCTGCGCCACCGCCAGGACGAGCCCCGCTACCTGACCGAGGACGGCCAGGTGCGCGAGAAGCCTTGGGCCGTCGCCACCCACCCCGCATGAAGGAGGTGAGCATGACCGACACCGCTGCCATCATCGAAGCCCTGGACGACGCCAACCTGCCCGACCAGCAGCGCCGCGTGGCCAACTACGTCCTGCGGCACACCGTGGCCGAGGGCCGGGAGGGCGTCATCGTCCAGCCCGTCGCCGTCGCCCACGCCTGCCGCATGAGCAAGCCCGACGCACGCCACGCCCTGCGCCGCCTGGTGGCCAAGGGCATCGTCCGCGAGACCAGCAACCGCGCCTACGGGCTGCCCCCCACCCTGTCCATCAACGCCGACCCCACCACCTGGCGCATCCCCGCCTTCCAGACCCCGAACAAGGAGTAGACCATGGCCGACCAGATTGCCGACCTCCGCAACAGCCTCGAAAAGCAGGCCAGCGAGGCCACCAGCGCCTTCGCGCCCCACGCCTGCCACAACACCCTCGTGAACGGTGCCTATGAGACCGTCTGCAGCGCCAACCGGGAGCTGCGCACCCTGGCCAACACCACCGCCCTCAAGCTGCGCGAGCTGGAGGCCAACGACCTCCTGCCCGAGGCCGGGAAGGCCCGCCTGCTGGCTGAGACCCGCAGCGAGGCCAAGGAGCGGTACCAGGAGCTGCACCGCAAGCTGAACGGTGCCCTGGCCGTGCTGGAGACCGCCGCCTTCACGGCCGCCCTGCCGCCCGTCCCGCGTGACCGCGAGGCGGCAGCCCGCGACGAGGCCCTGATGCGTATGTCGGGCACCAACGACCCCGTGCGGGCCCTGGAGGAAGTGGCCAGCCTGGGCGGGGAGATGAGCGCCGTGGCCGCCAGCAGCTGGGGTGAGTCCTACCTGCGGGCCAAGGGGCTGTCCCCTGCCGAGGCCAAGCGGATGCACCGCGAGGTGGTGCAGCTGGTCGCCGTGCACGCCGCCACCAACTCGGCGGACCAGCGCCAGGCCGCCCAGGCCAAGGCGTACTTCGCCCTGCCCGCCGTGCGCAAGGCCGCGACCATCCACCTGAACCTGGCCAGCGACGACCTGAAGGCCGCTGGCGTCATCTGAAAGGGGAGGCCATGACCGAGACCCCCAACTGCCGCAACTGCGGCGCTGTCGAGGCCGAGACCCAGGCCGAGCCCGTGTGCTTCGGGTCTTACCTGCGGGGCCGCAAGGCCCGCCAGGGGCTGTGCCCCAAGACCTTCAACCTGCCCGCCTACCTGCGCGGCAGGAACGAGACCAGCGCCCGCCTTCGCGCCGAGCGCCGCGAGAGGATGTGGTGGAAGGCGTCCTAGGAGCGCGGCATACTGATAGTGCGCCGTGCGCCTCTCCCTGTTGGGGGATGGAGACCCGCAGCCTACGGGGTTGCGGGTCTTCTGTCGTTCAGGGGCCACCACCCCGTCCGTTCGCGGGTGTAGGGTGGCCGCATGGGCTGGTTCAGTAAGAAGCCGAAGGGCACCCCGGTCTGGGATGGGCACCCGCTGACACGTGAGCAGCTGAACGCCATGCGCCAGCAACGGCCAACGGGTCACTGGGTCTGTGAGCGGTGTAACGACGAGTGGAACACCAGAAGGCAGGTACCCGAGGACTGGGCCAGGCTGAAGGAAGGCCCCCACGTCTGCCCCTCCTGTGGCTCCTACGCCTACACCCACCCCGCCTGAAGGCCCGCCAAGAGCTGGGGCCACGGCCTTGGGGGTCAGACCCTGCGGCCGTCAGGCAGTATCAGCGTGTAGTCCTCGTCGTACCAGGCCCAGCGGTGCATCCTGGCCTTGTGGCGGTCACGGCGGCGGCGCAGGCCGATGCTCGGGCGGCCCTTGCGGGCCCTGCTGCGGTATCCCTTGATGCGGCTCACCTCGCCCCCCTCCTGGCGTCCGAAAGTGTACGCAGATTGTACGCAGGAACGGCCACGGACCCCTTCGGACGGGGTGACACGAGCACTACGTCGAAGGGGTCTCGTGACCTGTAATGTCCCTGCAAACAGGCAGGATTCGGCCTACCCGAACCGGATGGGCCGAGACCGCCTGAGATAGGCAGGCTGACACTACGGAACCGAAGGCCGCAGGTTCGAGTCCTGCCGGGCGCACCAACCGTTGTCACTATCACGACGTTCCCCCTGCAAGCGGACAGGCTTCGCTGTCCGGTCGGCTACCCGGTCGCTCTTCCGGGTTCAGCGAGTCTCGGCTTGCTTGCCCACCGGGCAGCTCAGCTCGCACATCCTGCAGTACTTGACGCCGTACTGAGATCCTCCGTCGCCCTTGGGCATCGCCAGGACGGCCTCTTCGAAGGCGTTCATGGTCGAGGCCAGGGCTCTGCCCTCTTCATCGCTGGACGCCATCGCCCTGGCAGCCTCCTCGACGTCCCGCGACATCTTGGTGTTGCAGGTCACCCGGTCATAGGTTCCGTTGATGCCCGGCAGGATCGACTGTCCGAGCTCAGAAGATGAGTAGGCGGCGTGGTCGAACGCCTTGACGGGGCAGGCCCTGCGGCAGGGCTGGGGGCAGCGGTCGCATGGGTCGTAGTCGACTGGACCGGTCGCCTTCGCCATGCGGTCCATCAGGAGCGCCCGCCAACGGATGCGCGGACCGTACTCGGGCGTGATGACGAGGTTGTTCTCGCCGATGGATCCGAGGCCGGCCAGTACAGCCGAGTCTTTCAGGAAGATCCCGGTGCTCTCGATGAAATAGGGCGGTCGGTAGCTCGTGACGGAGAACGTCTCCTCAAGCCATAGGGAGAGCTCTTTGGTAATGCGGATGAGGATGCGGTTGCCAGGCGTTCCCTTGCCGTCGTACCAATCGAGTTCCGGCCGATCGACAGGGTGCTCGACCCCGATCACCACTGCTGAGACGGCGTCGACGGGCCACTCGACCGCGTGGTGAAGGGCCGCTTCCGGCGCGTCCTGCCGGCGCACGTCGGGATCCATGCCGATCTTCGGGTAGATGGTGTGTGAAGGTGACTCCTTCAAAGTCCTGATGTCGGCGACCCCGGCGACGGACGCACCGAGCGACTTGGCCTTCTCAACAACGGTGGCGGTGAACTCCGAAGCCGAAAGCATGGTTGCCCTTCGTACGCTTGTTGTCGGGGACTGCACCCGGCGGCGCAGACGCCGACGTCGCCGGCGCGTCCCAGACCCTCCGGAGAGTAACACGATTCTGGAGAACAGCGGGCCGGCAAGACCTCGCCGTGAGGCAGGACGTGGTGGTGCATTCCGCTTCCGATCGGAGCCGCCCGTGCGTTCCCGGCGATGTTGGTGAAGCCCGCTCCGAAGCAGCCCGGCGAGGTTCCGGCGGCCTTGCGACCACCCCAGCTCGAGTGGACGTGAATCCAGGCTGCCGGCGGGAGATGAGACGCCAGGCTAGAGGGCGTCGAACAGCGATCTCAGTTCGCGGCGAAGGTTCGAGAGTTGTCCAGTCAGGTGCACCAGACTCCCCCTCCCGGCGCGGTCCGCCGCCGTCGCCCTTTCACGATCGCCGACCGGAAGACGGCGTCCCGTTCACCGCGATCTGACCGCCGGACGCGCCGTCCCGGCGGCGGCAGCCGATAAGATGGGAGAAGTGACGGGGTCGACGTGACCGCGGGGCGGACTCCGCGCCCCGCATCAGAGGAGGGTGGACACGTGATGAGGACGACGGTTTCGAACACCTGCCGGCGTGTGGGCGTGGCGCCGCTCACGGTGGCGCTGCTCACGGCGCTCCTGATGATGGCCCTGGCTGCGTGCGGCTCCGACGGAGCGCCGTCTGGAGACCAGGGTGATACGCACCCGAACGGTGAGCCGGCGGCGATGATCGAGCCGTCCCAGCTCATCTCGCAGGCTGAGGCCGAGAGCATCATCGGGCACACCCTCGACGTCGTCGAGGACACGGAGGAGGAGAGGGTCGGACTCAAGCAGCGCCTGTACACGGCGACCGACGACATGAACGCCCTCCTGCAGATCGGGATCACGCAGCAGGCCGCGATGCCGCCCGAGCAGACCCAGACGCCGGAGGACCTCTACCGGGCCATCACGGAGAACTTCGACGACGCGGTCCAGGTCGACGGGATCGGCGAAGAGGCGTGCTTCGCGACCCCCGGACTGCACATCCTGGAGAGCGGCCGCTACATCCTGGTGGCAGTGGGCAACACGAGCACCGACGCCGCCCGGCAAAAGCTCAGGGAGGCGGGCCGGGTGGCGGTCGAGAACCTGCGCGCGGCGCTCCGTTAGCGGCGCGGCGAGCGGAGGCGGCGCAGGCAGGTCCGGCCGGCCGTGCCCGCACATCCGCGCCGCCGGGTACAACCCGCTGTGTGCGACCTGACGGCATCCGATCGGGAGCGTGAGACGTGATCCGGTTGAAGCGAGCGTATGAGGACGCGGCGACGGACGACGGACGCCGCGTGTTGGTGGAGCGGCTCTGGCCGCGCGGCGTCACGAAGGAGAGGGCAGCCCTCGACCTGTGGCTCAAGGACGTCGCCCCGAGCCGCGAGCTGCGGACCTGGTTCGCCCACGACCCGGCCAAGTGGGCGGAGTTCCGGCGCAGATACAGGGAGGAGCTCGACGGCCGGGAGGACGAGGTCGCCCAACTCGTGGACCTCAGCCGCGAGGGTACGGTGACCTTCGTCTACGGCGCGCGCGACGAGGAGCACAACGCCGCCGTCGTGCTCAAGGAGTACGTCGAGGAGCGTCTCGCGAAGAAGACCGCGTGACGCGCTCCGGGGAGTCGGGCCGGCCATGAGGATCACGCTCACCCCGACGGCCCCGTTCCGCCTCGACCTCACGGCGCTGGCGCTGCGCCGCGACGCGGCCAACGTGGTCGACCGCTGGAGGCCGCCCACGTATCGACGCGTGTTCGCGCCGGATGGGGCGGCTTTCGAGGTGGTCGTCCAGCAACACGCCCCGACGGAGGAGCCGCGCCTCACGGTGGACGTTCTCGGGCCGGAAGGCGTGTACCCCACGCAGCAGGTCGCGGCGTTGCTCAGCACCGTGCTCGGCCTCGACCTCGACCTGGGTGCGTTCTACGCGGCGGCCGCGAACGACGACCCGCTCGCCGAGCTGGCGCGGCGCTTCGCCGGTCTCAGGCCACCGCTCCTGCCCACCGTGTTCGAGGCGCTGGTGAGCGGCGTGGCCTGCCAGCAGCTCTCGCTGGCGGTGGGCATGCGCCTGCTGGCGCGCCTGGCGGCCGCGTACGGAGCGGAGCACGAAGGGCATCACGCCTTCCCGCGTCCCGAGGACCTCTCGTCGGCCGAGCCGCAGCACCTGCGCGCGATGGGCTTCAGCCTGCGCAAGTCGGAGACGATCCTCCACCTGGCCGGCGCCGCCACGGAGGGCCGCCTCGACCTTGAGTCGTTACGCGGAGTGGATACCGGGACGGCGGTCGCGAACCTCATGGACCTGCCCGGGATCGGCCGGTGGACCGCGCACTACGTCGCGCTGCGCGGTCTGGGACGGCTCGAGGTGTTCCCCGTCGACGACGTGGGCGCCCAGAACAAGCTGCAGGACGTCCTCGATCTGGAGCAGCGCCCCGGGTCCGAGGAGACCAGGCGCATCGTGGACCGATGGGGAGCGTACCAGGGCTTCCTCTACTTCCACCTGCTTCTCGACGGCCTCGAACGACGGGGGATGCTCGACCCGGCCTAAGCTTCAACGTGAACCATAACCTTATTGTTCAACGATTGACGGCCTGCTCTGTCCTCCTTAGCGTACCCACCCAGGTGGGTACAACCGCCGCCACCACACCCCGACAAAGGAGGGACTCTGGTCGACCGCCGGAACCGATTCCGACACCACGACCCCGACCGCCGAACGGCGGCCATGGACTCCGGGAGGAGATGAGACCGTGAAGAGACTGTGTGTGGCGCTCTGCCTCACGACCGTGTTGGCGCTGCTGCTCGCCACGAGCGCTTCCGCCGCCAGGCCCAACCCCACGAAGATGAAACTGCCGACGAGCTTCAGCCACATCGGCGCGCCCGTGCACTCGTTCACCACCGCCTCCGGGCACGTCGTCCATTACGTCGACCAGGGCAAGAAGAGCTGGCGCACGCTGGTCCTGGTCGGCGGAGCAGGCACGGGAGTGCAGGCGTTCGAGCTCACCGAGTTCACGCGCGCCCTGCGCAACAAGCTGAACATCCGCGTCGTCTGCGTGGAGCGCAACGGCTTCGGCATGACGGAGTTCGAGCCGGCGGATGCGGACGGCGAGATCATCCCCCACGACGCCGGCGACGCCGCCCTCGATCTCGGCGACCCTGTGAAGACGCGCGAGATGTACGGGCAGAACGTGCTCGAAGTCCTCGATCACCTCGGCATCAACAAGTTCAGTGTCCTCGGCATCTCCGGAGGCGGCCCGTACACCGGTGAGATCGCCCGGCAGGCGGGCGCCCGCCTCCGCTCCGTCCACTTCGCCGTCGCGGTCAACCAGTCGGCGCCGGGCCTCGTCTACCCCGATCCCACCTTCCTGGCGGCGATGAGGAGCTACATCATCAACCCGATGGTGTGGTGGGACATGACGGGCACCACCGCCGACATGATCCCGGGCTGGCAGGAGCGCGCTTATGAGGAGGCGAGTTGGTCCGCCTTCGTCCGCGGCCAGGATGCGGATCCTCACGCGGTCGCCATGGACTACACGATTCTGCAGATGACAGCTCCCGACGTCTCGATGGTGACCGCACCGGTGTTCACCTACTACGGCGCAAAGGATCCCTCCGTGCCGTACGCCGAGCGCGACAAGTGGGTGGCGGCCTTCACCTCCTCGCGCAAGATCACGCAGCGCAACTACCCGGACCGCGTGCACGACGTGCAGTACCGGCACTACGACCAGATCCTGCTCGACGTGGCGGGGTACGGCGACTACCGGATCATCGGCTTCAAGGGCCAGACCAGGGTGATCCCGCAGGCCAAGTGGCCGTCGTTCAGGAAGCGCGAAGCGATCCTCGGCATCTGGGCCTGGAAGAACGCGAAGCCCCCGGTCGACTGACCTCGAGGGACGTCGCCCCGGCCCGCGCCGACGGGTGACGCAGCGAGGCGGGGGAGCGCGATGCGCTCCCCCGCCTCGTCGTCGTTGTCGCCCCGGTGCGACGGCCGCGTCCGACCCTCCACCGGCGACGACGCCCGCCGAGCCGGCCGCTCCGGGGTGAAGACCGCCGGGGCCTGCTCTACCATGACGGGGAGCCATGAGGTGCGAACGGACACGCGGAGGCGCCCCGGCGATCGTGCGCGCGACCGTGATCGCTGCGCTCCTCTTGTCACAGGTCGCGGCGGCCGCGGCCTGCGGCGAAGGCCGGACGGCGACCACGTCGCCGCCCCCGCCGGTCAGGATCGGCGCCATCTATGACCTGAGGGGCCGCCAGGCGCCCCGAGACGTCGCGGCCCTCGACGGCGCCCGGCTGGCGGTGGAGCGCATCAACGCCGGCGGCGGCCTGCTCGGCCGTCGGGTGGAGCTGCTCGAGCGCGACGCACAGACCGAACCGGGCAGCATCCGTCGCGCCGCCGGGAGTCTCGTCGCCGCAGGGTGTTCCGCCATCATCGGGCTCTCCGATGCGGAACAGGTGCTCGCGGCCGCGCCCGTGGCGGCGCGCGCAGGTGTACCGTTCGTCACCAGCGGCGCGACCTCCGCCAGACTGCCGGGCGAGGTCCCGGACTGGCTCTTCCTCGCCTGTTGCAGCGACAACGCGCAGGCGGCGGCGGGCGCGGAGTACGCCGTCACCCGACTGGACGCACGCACGGCAGCCGTGGTGTACGACAAGGGCCGCGGCGCCACGCGGGCTCTCTCGCGCTACTTCCAGCGCTCCTTCCGCGCTCAGGGCGGCCGCGTGCTCGCGACGGCCGCCTACGAGAAGGAGAGCGAGGTGACGCAGAGGCTCGCCGAGGCACGCAAACGGGCGGCCGACCGTGACGCGCGGACCGGCGCCGGCGCGGCCGGTGCGGATGTCCTCTTCGTCGCCGCAGACCCGGCCGACGCGGCGACGGTCGTGCGGCGCGTCCGGCTGGCCGGCTACGCACAGCCCATCATCGGTACCGACAGCTTCGACTCGGCCACCCTCGTGGCCATCGCCGTCCGGACCGGCGGCGACGTCTGCTACACCACCCATGCCGCCGTCGGGATCAGCTCGGCGGGCCGCGCCGTGCGGCAGTTCGACACCTCCTTCCGCACCGTCTACGGCCGTCCGCCCCAGAACTCCTTCGCCGGCCTGGGCTACGACACCATCGGCCTGGTGGCGGCGGCCATCAGGCGGGCCGACTCCGCGACGCCGGCGGACGTGCGCAGAGCGCTCCAGAGGACCCGGCGCTACCCGGGCGTCACCGGCACGCTCGGCTACGACCGGGGAGAACGGCTGCCGCGCAAGACCGTGACCGTGGTGTGCGTCAAACGGCGCCCGGTGGTCGCGGCCGAGTTCACACCCGCCCACGTCGCCGACCCCTGAGGGGCCGCCCCGCGAGGCCCGGCCCAGCACGGAGCCCCACCGCCACGACCTGGCCGCGGCGGTCGCGCCCGGCTCACACGCCGCGCGCCACCTCGTAGCCCTCCCAGATCGCGGCCATGATGTTGCGCGGCCCGGCGGCGTCGCCGATCACGTACACCTCGGGGGTGACGTCCTGCCAGGCCGCCGGCGTCGCGGCCCGCGGCTCGTACCCGGTGGCCAGTACGACGCTCGCGGCGGCCAGCCTCCCGGGACCGTCCGCTCCGTCAAGCTCCAGCCCGTCGTCACGGATCGCCGCGATCGTCACGCCGGTACGGACCTCGACGCCGTGCGCCGGCAGCATGTCCCGCATCATGAGCTTGTTCGGATGCGGGACCTCGACCGCCGCCATCAGCGACCCGAGCGCCTCGACCAGGCTCACCCGCCGGCCCTGCTGCGCCAGCCAGACAGCCACCTCGCAGCCCACCAGGCCGCCGCCGATGACGACCACCGGGTCGCCGACCCGCTCCGGGTCGAGCAGCGCCTCGGTCGCGCTCAGCACGTGGTCGCCGTCCACCCCCGGGATCGGCGGTACCTTCGCCGTGGATCCCGGCGCCAGGATCACCACCTCGGGCTCGAGATCGGCCTCGGAGTCGGGCGTGGCACGGCGTCCGAGGACCACCTCGACCCCCGCCTCCGCCAGCTCCCGCTCGTACCACTCCAGCAGGCGGCGCTCGTCGCTCTTGAAGGGAGGCACGGAGCCGGCGATCACGTGGCCCCCCAGCGCCTCCGCCTGCTCCAGAAGCTTCACCGTGTGACCCCGCGCGGCCGCTACCCTGGCCGCCTCCATCCCCGCCATGCCGCCGCCGACGACCAGGACGCGACGTCGCCTGAGGGCCGGACGCAGCGCGTACTCGGCCTCGCGCCCACAGGCCGGGTTCACGGCGCAGGACATCGGCCGGCAGATGTCCTGCCTGCCGAGACAGCCGTCGTGGCAGCCGACACACGGCCGGATGCGCTCCGCCCGTCCGGCCCTCACCTTGTGCGGCCACTGGGGATCGGCCAGCAGCCCCCTGCCCAGCATCACCATGTCCGCCGCGCCCTCGGCGAGGGCGCGCTCGGCCACGTCGGGCTTGTCCATGCGGCCCGCCACGAGCACCGGGATGTCCACGGCCTGCGTCAGCGGCGCCACGTAGGGCAGGTAGCAGCCGTGCTCCTGATAGCCCGGCGGATGGGCCCAGTAATACCCCTCGTAGCTGCCGCAGTCGGCGTCGAGGGCGTCGTAGCCGGCGCGCTCCAGGATGCGCGCCACGGCCAGCGACTCCTCCACGTCCCGGCCCATCTCGGCGAAGTCCTCGCCCGGCAACGCTCCCTTGCCCCAGTCCTTGATGAAGCTCTTCACGCTGAACCGCATGACCACCGGGAAGTCCTGCCCGGCGACGCCCTTGATCTCCCTCAGGACCTCGAGCGAGAACCTCAGCCGCCCGTCCAGGTCCCCTCCGTACTCGTCGTCACGCCGATTGAACATGGTCATGGCGAACTGGTCGAGCAGGTAGCCCTCGTGCAGGGCGTGGATCTCGACGCCGTCGAAGCCCGCGAGCCGGGCCGTCCGCGCCGCCTCTCCGGCGCTGCGCACCAGCGCCGCGATCTCCTCCACGCCGACGGCGCGGCACGCCACGTCGGGGTCCCAGAAGGCCGGCACCGGCGACGGCGCGATGGGCGTCCCGCTGATCCAGGGCTCGTAGCCGACCCTGCCCAGGCCCAGGGTGAGCTGCAAGAGGATGCGCGCGCCGTGGGCGTGGACGCGCTCCGTCAACTCGGCGGCGGCGGCCACGAACCGCGGCTGATGCACGCTCGGGTTCTGCACCACGCCGGGCAGGGAGACCTCGACCTCGTTCTCGATCTCCGAGTAGCCGGTCACGATCAGACCGACGCCGCCCCTGGCGCGCTCGACGTAATAGTCGATGGCGCGCCTCGTGAAACAGCCGTCCGCCGAGACGAGTCCGAAGACCGCCATCGGCGCCATGCCGATACGGTTCCTGACCTCCACTCCGCCGATGTGGATGGGCTGGAAGAGCTGCGCTGCGGTGTTCACTCAGGTCCCCTCTGTCACACGCCGATCCGGATGACCCGGATTCTACATGCGTGCGCCCGACGGGGACGACGCCGGCGGAGGGCCGCCGCGGAACGGCCGCACGCCGAGCCGACGTACGCCGAGGGCGCGTGGTCGCGGGGCGGCGGAGCGCGCCGCGGGGCGGCGGAGCGCGTCGCGCTCCGCCGCCCCGTCGTCTCAGTTGCGCCCGAACGCCATCAGGAAGTAGAGCAGCTGGGCGATCGAGGTCAGCGCCGCGGCGACGTAGGTCATGGCCGCCGCGGTGAGGGTCCTGCGCGCGCCCACCGCCTCGCCGCCGCTCACGAGGCCCAGCTCCCTGATGTTGGCCATGGCGCGCCGCGAGGCGTTGAACTCGACCGGCAGCGTCACCACCTGGAAGAGCACCACCAGCGCGAACACGACCAGCGCCAGCTGGACGAGCCCGAAGGCGTTGAAGAAGAGGCCCAGGAGGAGGATGAAGAACCAGGCCTGGGAGCCGATCGACGCCAGCGGCCAGATCGCCGAGCGCGCCGTCATGGGCACGTAGGACCGCGCGTGCTGGATCGCGTGCCCCACCTCGTGCGCGGCCACCGCGGTGGCCGCCACCGAACGCCCGCTGAACACCGGCTCGGACAGGTTGACCGTGCGCCCGCGCGGGTCGTAATGGTCGCTGAGCGCGCCGGCCCGCGAGAGCTGGACCGGCACGTTCTGCAGCCCGTTGGCGTCCAGGATCCGGCGCGCCACGTCGGCGCCGGTCATGCCGCTGGCCACCGGCACGCGGCTGTTGTGCGAGAACGTGCTCCTGAGCCAGCCCTGGACGGCGAGCCCCAGGACCAGCGGCACGCCGAAGAACAGGATGTAAAGGGACCAGTCCATCACTCAGATACTCCTCGACCGAAGACGGCCACACCGGTGGCGATGGTGCTCGCGTCGATGTGGACCTCGGCCGACGACTGGGACGGGTCGTCGGCGATGACGAGCCGTCCCTGGGGTTTGGCGAATCGTCCCTTGACCTTGGCCACCATCAGGTGACGCGCCTGGAACTCCACCCCGGTGTGATCAGGGTCCAGCACCCAGGTCCCCGCGACGGGGAACTCGGCGCCGTTGACGGTACGGGTACCGGTAGCCATCTCGGATGCCTCCTGCGGCCGGAGCACGCACTGCGGCGCTCCGGCCCGCTCTGTCGGTTCAGCGTGCCAGTCCGGGGTCTACCCGGCCCCGGAGGTTCGCACGCCCGGCCGCACCGGGCATGATGGAGGGGTGGACCGGACCTTCCCACGAGATGAGTACTACATGCGCCTCGCCCTCCGTGAGGCGGAGCGGGCGACGCGGCACGGCGACGTACCCATCGGCGCCGTGGTCGTGCTGGAGGGCGAGGTGATCGGCGCGGCCGGGAACGAGCGCGAGCTGCGTCAGAGCCCGCTGGCCCACGCCGAGATGCTGGCCATCGAGCAGGCGGCGGGGCACATGGGCAGCTGGCGGCTCCTCAACACGGTGCTCTACGTGACCCTGGAGCCCTGCACGATGTGCGCGGGAGCGATCGTGCAGGCCCGCATCCCGCGCCTGGTGTACGGCGCCTCTGACGACAAGGCGGGCGCCGCCGGCACGCTCTACAACGTGTGTCAGGATCCCCGCCTCAACCACTGTCTGGACGTGAGCGGCGGGCTGCTGGCGTCGGACTCCGTCGCGCTCCTGCAGCAGTTCTTCCGGGCGCGGCGCTGACGCGGCGGGCCGACCCGGACAGGCCACGCGCTACCCCCTCCCCGCCGCCTGTCGTATACTGTTCGTCCGCTCTCAGGGAGCGCGCCGCGGGCACCACGGAGAGGTGTCCGAGTTGGCTTAAGGAGCGCGACTGGAAATCGCGTGGGCGGGGACGACCTGCCTCGTGGGTTCGAATCCCACCCTCTCCGCCAGCATCCCCGCTCCGGTCGCCGGACGGGGCCCCGCGGGACGGCCGGAGCGCCGGTGCCGGCACCGGCCCGCCGGCGCCGCGCCTCCTGGGACCGCCTCGCGGAGAGGTGGCAGAGTGGTTGAATGCGGCGGTCTCGAAAACCGTTAGACGTCGTTCGGCGTCTCGAGGGTTCGAATCCCTCCCTCTCCGCCATTCGTCCAGGAAGACGCGGCAGACGCGCAGGCCACCTCGACGGACGTGGCCCGCGGACGCCGAAGCGACGCGGGTTCACGTCTGCCCGGGAGACGCCTGCCCTTCAGCGGCGTCCCCGCGATCGTCCTGCCCTGTCTGGGGTCTGGTGAACGGTCGTTCGAGCGGCGCCGCGGCTCCACGCTCACGGATCAACGGCCCGCGCTTGAACTGCTTCGGCGGCCGTCCGCGTCCGCCGGGCTCGTCGATCGTGGGCATCATCCCGAGACGGCGCTCGATCGCGCGGTCTTCCTCGGCCTTCATGGCGAGCTCCCCATCCGAGACGGGCTCGATCAAGCCGGTCATGCCCATCACCCGGTGGTGGAAGTTGCCGGCGTCCAGGGAGTCCCGCGGCAGGTCCCAGAGATTCTCGTAGACGCGGCGCAGGTAGGGAACGGTGAACCACTGCGGGCAGAAGGCCACGCCGAGCGCCGTGGACTCGACGAGCTCGGAGGTGCGCCGTACGGCGTCGTCGAGGATCCGGCTGTGGTCGAAGGCGAGTGCGCCCTCGCCCGCCTCGAGGACGGTGCTCGCATGCATCCAGCGCGCGGAGGCGGCATCGCCCCCCGCCGTCGGCCTGCTGTTCGTCGGCCGCACGGCGAGGTAGGCGACCGAGATGACGTCGCCGCGCGGGTCACGACCGGAGTCCCCATAGGCTCCGAGCTGCGCGACGTAGGCGGCGTCGAGCTCGATCCCCGTCTCTTCGAGGAAGCCGCGCCGCGCTGCCTCCTCGAGGCCCTCCTGCGGTCCACCCCGGCGACGCCGGACGAACCCGCCGGGGAGGCTCCAGCCGCCCCTGAAGGGCTCCTCACTCCGCTTGATGAGGAGGACGGAGAGCTGGTCGTCCCTGAGCATCAGTGCCACGACCACCACGCTGACCGCGAACGAGGCCTCTTTCCGGCGCTCCTCCACGCTTCCACTCCCGTCGCCGATTTTCTGTGTCTAGAACAAGAAATACGGGGCACATTATTTGTGCCAGCTACAAGATATCA
>Ga0209612_1002382_pt1 | contig 13711 bp, 16 predicted proteins | sample BioC12SIPDNA_FD_185746 | JGI IMG/M metagenome (GOLD analysis project Ga0209612, IMG submission 185746) | Anaerobic biogas reactor microbial communites from Washington, USA - Biogas_R1_B C12 SIP DNA (SPAdes) (version 2) | ecosystem: Engineered > Bioreactor > Anaerobic > Unclassified | place...
GTTTCAAAGCCCGCCGAAATTTTTGAACTGACATTCTCTTCAAGACAGATGCGCAGGTGTTCGTCTTTTCTTTTATAAATTTGCGTAACTTGCTCTTTCATTTTGTGTTATATCTTTCGTATCTATAAAATTACAGCGTTGGTATAATCTTAACATCAAAAGATGAGTGAGGAAAGAAAAATGGAAAATACATTTGAAGTAGTAAAAGCTGTGGTCGCTGATGTTCTAAAAATCGATGGGGAAGACATAAATCTGGAGACTCGATTCATTGAGGATTTGAAAGCTGATTCCATGGATCAATTTTTCCTTATTGATGGTTTCTGCGAAAAATTTGACATCAATATCACAGATGAAGCCGCAAGAACCATTCACACTGTTGGCGATGCCGTCAACGCGATTGACGAAGCTCTCAAGTAGAAATTGTTTTCATCCAATTAGCTGCCTCAGGGCAGCTTTTTTTAATGGTTGATCAGAGATGGAACATCTGCCAAGCTTTTTGCGATTTTAGCACCAGCTTCAGACAGAGCAGCGATCTTTTTTCCAGAACTTTCCAGTGAGCCTCTTTGAGTTCGAGGGAAGAAAGGTCTAATCAAGTCAGGGGAAAGATTTTCGCCAACAATGTAAGTTATGACCGGTTTTGTCGCCTGCTCAAGGATATAAGAAGCTGCTTTAAACTCACTATTACCACCAGGTCCGCCAATCAGAACAATTTGATCAGTGTGGGGATCCGCTTCAAATAATTCCAGGCAAGTCAAGAAATCCATGCCCGATATTGGATCATCTCCCAAACCGATGGCAGTGCTTATGCCGATCCCAGCAGCCGTGAGAATTTCCAGAGCTTCGTAACACAAAGTGCCGGAACGCGAAATCAGCCCTACGATGCCCGGAAGAGCGATATCTGCTGGAAAAATTCCAGCGTTGGCAACCCCGGGCACAAAGACACCCGGGGAATTCGGTCCCACCAAAATCGAGTCGCTTTTCGAAATGGCTACCTTGATCATCATCATGTCCTGCAAGGGAATCGAACTTGTGATCGAAACAATAGTCTTGATGCCGCAATCAATCGATTCCAAAATAGCGTCAGCCGCGGAGTGGGGTGGCACAAAAACCAGACTCACGTCAGCGTCTGTGGCGTCAACACAGTCTTTGACCGTGTCAAAGACGGGCACGCGCCCATCAAAACACCATTCCCCTCCATTCCCTGGAGAGGTTCCACCGACCAGCTGGCTGCCTGAATTTAACATTTCCAGGGCATGGGAGCGACCCCTGCGTCCAGTGATGCCCTGGACAATGATGCGAGTGCTTGAATCAATCAGGATACTCATCCCAGTTCCCCTAAATACTTTATGGCAGCATTCATAAGATTTTCTGTTGTTTCGTAAAATGAGAAATAATCACGAGATTGAAGCATTTTTTTGCCTTTTTCGGCATTTGTACCCTTCAAGCGAATAAAAACAGGTTTATGCTGCAAATTTTTGCCTTCAGCGAGAAGCAGACCCTCCGCAAGCTCATCACACCGTGTCATTCCTCCGAATACATCAACAACGACAGCATAAATCTTTGGGTCACTGAAAAGTAGTTCAGCCATAGTCGCGATTGAGCCGCTGCTTGGACCTTCCTGGATATCAATAATCGGACCCGGAATAAGGTTTTCCTGAGTGAGTTTATCAAGCGTCAGATAGGCCAGGCCCATACCATTGACCACGAAACCCAAATTGCCCGGAAAGTCAAAATAGTTGATATTGAACTTCCTTGCCTGTTTTTTGGCAAAATTTTGATTTGAGGGTTGACAGGTTTCAGCAAACTCTTCATGCCGGAACAAGGACTGATCGTCAATGTTCATTTTTGTGTCCAACGCGTATAACTGATTTTGATGCGTTACGACCAGTGAATTGATCTCAACCATCGAGGCATCCAATTGGCGATATATGTCAAATAATTTCAGAGAAATTCTTTGAAATTGCTTCCAAAGGGAAGCCTCGCCATCCAATTTTGTTACCAGATTGCGGACTTCATATTCTTTCAAACCAAAATTTATATCAATCGGGCACTCATATGTTTTGGCGTTGCTGAATGAATCTGGCTCCAGGCAAGTGGCTCCACCCGCTTCAGAGATCCTGAGAATGGGAGTACCTTTATCAAAGTCAGAAAGGAGTGCCAAATAATATTCTTTTACAAAACTGAATGCTTTTTCTACCAGTATGGATTGGATCGAGCGTCCGTTAAGCACAATCTTGAAGATTTCATTACTGATATACTCGATTTCATGATCGCTGTGGATGATGCGGACCCCGCCAGCCTTTCCGCGGCCAGGTTCCGGAGTTTGCGCCTTGAGAACAATCGGATAGCCAATTTCAGTCGCAATTCTTTTTATCTGAACGGCGTTGGTAGCCAACATTGAGGCCGGGACAGGGATTCCTGCTTTGCGTAAAATGGCTTTGGATTGATATTCCTGAAGGTTCATCAGTTAGGGTCCAACTCAATTATAACAAAACAAAAGGCTGAGCCAATGGTTGACTCAGCCTGATTTACATCTAAAGTTATCCTTAACCGTTCAAATATTCTTGAAGGGCTTCTTTGGTGAGGCGGAAAGCGCTGCCAATTTTGCGGGCTTTTAATTCACCGGCGGTAATAGCGGCGATCACATCTTCTTCAGATACTTTCAGGAAGCCTGCTGCTTCACTTGGAGTCATGACATCAGGCATAATTGAAGCTGATGGGGCTGGGGTAGGCTGGGTCTGTGATTGCTGTGGTTGGGACAAATTTGACAGAGACCCCGCCAGAACATTGCCAACACCCATACCAGCGCCAATACCAGCGGTCAATCCGGCTCCACCAGAGGGGTTCTGAGCGGCATCGCGCATGGCGTCTGCAGCCTGGAGTTGGGTATAGGTCTGCATATCCAACATGCCCATCTCCCGTAATTCTTTGGCGGATTTGTCAGAGGGTTTCAGATTCCCAATGTAGAAGGACTTGAGCAGCAGCCCGATCGCCAGGAAATCGTCCTGAGATTTGGCACGAACAGCAGCACCGAGTTCATCTGTCAGACCGATCAGGTCAAGCACATTGTTAGTTGCCGTTGTCTCACCCAGCACATCCTGCAGGCGGGAGAGCAGCATTGTCCGCAGGCGGTTTTCAATATCAGAAGTCCTGAAGCCACCAAGCTGACCAACAATTTGGGTGATAAATTGCTGGGGGTCATTGACCTGGAAACTATAGGTGCCGAAGCCCTGCAAGAGAGCCACACCCAATCCCATTCCAGTGTTGCGAACAATAATTGGTTGAGGTGTGCCCCATTTCCGGTCCGCAAATTCGCGCATGGAAACATAGTAAACCTCAGCCGTGAAGGGGGTGCGGTCGCCAAACAGCTTACCCAACAGCCCTGTCAATAGCGGAACGTTGGCGGTGCTGATGGTATGACGTCCCGGGCCTAAAACATCAAGGGCGCGCCCGTCACGGAAAAACACTGCTGCCTGAGATTCACGAACGATGACCTGGGAGCCAAGCCGTAAATCAGCGACACCAGTTTCGGGGAAGCGATGGACGATCTCATCCACCATCTCGCTGGGATACTCAACAACATCAAAAATTCTTGCCATATTAATCCTCCTTGGGTTTTATAGCCATTAAAGAGCGATGCCTTTGAGAGCATCGGATCGTTTATTGAACGCATCCACGACTTCTTGAGAAATCGCGATCAGGTGTCGAATGGATGCCGGCAGTCCATCACTGCCAATTGAAGCCTCAACATTATCGATTGCTGAAGAAACTTCGTTTACATGCTCCAAGAGTGTAAGGTCATAATTGTAAATATTGGCCAGTTCTTCCTCTTTGATCTTTATGGCGTCGAACAGACCCGCATAACCGTAAGAGGCGGTCTTGATGCGATCAATAAACTGGCGAATTTTAATGGCGGCATTTTCCAAATCGTCGATATAGGCCAAACCGCCGGAAGAGATTAAATCTCGCTGCAAAGAGGAAATCCTTTGGTATTGAGTTTCATAATCTTTGGCGACAGTTTCACGCAAGATTTTATCTGACATGCGCCGATCACCGCGTTCAACATAGCCCTTGAAACCAGGGATTTTTGCTATTAACTTTTTAATTGGGTCACGATCTTCACTTAGGATATCAAAAATATCAGTCATCTTTCTCCTTTTTTGTATGTACCTGTCTTGAATGGTATCATTTTTAGAATGACCTCACCTTAGAAAATATAAGGTATTCTTACTCTTATGTTTTATTATAATAGATATATTACTCGTGAAGAAGGAGCTTTTATATGAAAAACGGTCTTTCAAACCGTTTGGGTCCTTTTGAATATTTTTTGATCATCGTTTTAGTTTTGATGATTCTTTTTACCATCTTCACTATATTTTGGCCAGCCATCCAACTTTTTTATCAAAGTACCCTGCAATGACGCCATGGCAGTTGATCGGAATCCATCTCAAATCATCCAAAAAATTAGTTTGAATGTAATAGACTGGCTTTTTCCTCCAGCTTGTTTAGGCTGTGGAAAAGAAGGTGTGGTCATTTGCCAGGAATGTTTCAGTAAAATCCAAGTTTTGCCTAAAAATGTCTGCAACTACTGTGGAGAGTTTACAAGCAAACAGGGAAGATGCCCGAAATGTGGATCTCACAAGCCGTCTTATGCTGGATTCAGAGCCTTTGCCTATTACACTGGAATCATTCGCAGCGCTATCCATCGCCTGAAGTATCAAAATGACATCAGCATCGGTTTTTACCTGGCTGAGCTGCTGCGGACTGAGTTGATGAGAACCAACTGGCAGATAGACGTCATTGTTCCTGTACCAATTGGTGAAGAAAAAAGGAAATCCAGAGGATACAACCAGGCAGAACGCTTGGCTAAGCCTTTGGCATCGTTAACCCAGATCGATTATCAGCCATTGGCTTTGAGAAGGATTAGGGAAGTTGGTTCCCAGGTCGGTTTGGATAAGCTGGCGAGACAGGCAAATGTGAAGGATGCCTTTGTCGCCCAGGCAAGCTTGGTAAAGGACAAAACGGTGTTGGTAGTTGATGATGTTTTTACCAGTGGGGCAACCATGGAGGCCTGTTCTTCTGAATTGCTTTACGCCGGAGCTAAAGAAATTTATTGTCTTTCTCTCGCAAAAGTGAATAATGAGATAAGTCAAATTGATTTTTTAGTATCGAATAATGTATAATGTGGAAAAATCCCAGGAGGTTTTCATGACACTTGAAGTAGGAATTTACTCGAAAGACCTGGAACTCACAGAAAGAATCCAAGATTACGCAACCAAAAAAGTCAGTAAACTAGAGCGCTTTTTGAGCGAGATTGGAGAATGCAGAGTCGATTTAAGCTATGTAAAGTCTGCCAGGAATGCAGCCGATAGGTTTATCGCCCAGATAACCATCCGCGGCAAAGGATTTATCTTGAGATCAGAAGAGCGGTCAGACAACATTTTTGCCGCGATTGACGCGACAGTAGACAAAATGACGCGTCAGATCGAAAGGTTCAAAGGTAAACATTGGCGCAAACGTGGTGCTGAGGTTGAAACTACTGGAATAGTTGAGGAAGCTCTGGAAGAAGAAGCCGCGGCTCCATTGATCGTGCGCCGAAAATCCTTTGTGCTTGATCCAATGCACGAAGAAGAGGCGCTTGAGCAGTTGCAGTTGCTGGGTCACGAAGCCTTTTTCGTCTTCTTCAATGTCGAAAACAATCGTATTAACGTGCTTTACCGCCGCCGTGATGGAAGTTACGGTCTGATCGATCCGCGCATCAGATAATAAAAAAGTTTATATATCTAAAGCAGTCCGAATTTCGGACTGCTTTTTTATAATACAATAGAGCGCATACAAACTGGAGTAATATGAGCACAAATAAGAAAAATCCCAGCGAACCTGAATATCAACCAATAGACAAAAAGAAAATCGTCGATTCGGTCAGCAAAATCCTCGCAGCCATAGGGGAAGATCCAAAACGGGAAGGTTTGGTCCGAACCCCGCACCGCGTAGCTAACGCTTACGAAGAGATCCTTTCCGGATATACAACCGATCCAAGCAAATTAATCAACGGAGCGCTTTTCACTGTTGATTATGACGAAATGGTTGTGGTTAAAGATATTGAGTTTTACAGTCTTTGCGAACATCACATGCTGCCCTTTTTTGGACATGCCCATGTTGCCTATTTACCCAGGCATAAAGTGATTGGTTTGTCAAAGATACCCCGAATTGTGGAGATGTTTGCGCATAGATTACAGGTTCAGGAAAGAATGACGCAACAAATTGCGAATTTCATCCAGGAGTCCATCAATCCGCTGGGGGTGGGAGTGGTCATTGAAGGTCAGCATTTGTGCATGATGATGAGGGGCATCAAAAAAGAGCAGGCTTCGATGACTACCTCAGCCATGTTGGGAGGTTTCAGGACTCGCTTGGAGACCCGGATGGAATTTCTTAATATGATCCAAAACTAATCTGCGCGTTTTCGAAAGATTTGAACGCCAACTTTTGATGTTTTGGTAACAAAATTCGCCTTTTCAATTTTCATCTTAACAGCCTCAGCGGGGGTATGGTCAAATACTTGTTGAACCAGGTGGGCTGCCAGGGCTTCAAGAGTGTAAAAATTTGAGGTTTGAACTGATTGTCTGATCAGCTTGGCTACATAAGAATAGCTGATGGAATCCTCTATTCTGTCGCTTGCTCCTGCTTTATCCAAAGGATAAAAAAGAGTTACATCCAAAGTCAACTCCTGGGGGAAGTCCCTCTCAGGATGGTCAACACCCACAACGCCTGTTGCGGCCAAGCCGCTGATTAGGATCTTATCCAATTTTTTGCTCATACGATATTCTCTCCTCCATCGACCTTGATGATCGAACCAGTCATAAAGTCCTGTGAAAGCAAGTGTAAAACATTTTCCGCGATGATTTCTGGTGATCCTACCCGTTTGAGTGGGATCTTTCTTTCTGCCAGCCCATCCATATCGATGTGCTCATAACCTGCCAGAGGAAGCATGATGCCCGGAGCAATCGCGTTAACAGTGATCCGGGGGGCCAATTCAAGGGCAAACATGCGTGTCATTTCGTACAATGACTTTTTTGTCAGTCTGTAGGCAAAATGATCGGCAGCAGTGCGGAAAATGCCAGCATCGCAGATGTTGACAATTTTTCCCTGACGTTCTTCTGGCAGCTGCTTCACAAAGGACTTGATCAGCCACCAGGGGGCAAAAAGATTTAAGTGGAATGATTTTTCCAGGATATCTTCAGTCGTCTTGAGGCCGGAGCCTCGTTTGTAATTGCCGGCATTGTTGATCAGGATGTCAACGGTCCCGAGCTTTTCATTGATCTGATCCATCAGCTGATCAATTTTGGTGTAATCAGAAAGATTAAACTGAAAAATTTCAACTCTCACACCCAAATCAATTGCAGTCTGCTGAACTTCTTCGGCTTGCTCTTTTGAACTATTGAAATGGATAGCCAGATTGCATCCCTGTTCTGCCAAAGCTAATGAAATCGCTTTCCCCAATCTGACCGCACCCCCGGTTACTAACGCAGTTTTGCCTCTCAAGTCCATAGTTTATCCTTTTCCCTCCTTGTCATTCAGCAAGGAAGAGGGTTTGGTTGATGGTAGAATTTTATCATCTAAAAAATCTGAATAAGGCCGCTTTATCGCAGGTTTTAGAAAAGACCTGTCAACTATTATTAATTACAGAGAAACCTAAACATTTGGAGCAGCATGAACAATTCACAGGCGTTGAAACAAGCAGGACAATCCATTTGGTACGACAACATCGAACGCACAATGTTGCGGGATGGCTTCATCGCAAAAATGATCCAGGATGGCAAAATATATGGCATCACTTCCAACCCGAGTATTTTTGAAAACGCGTTGAGCAAGAGTTCAGCCTACAATGACGTTTTGCAATCCATGGCCTGGTCTGGAATGAATCGTGATCAGATTTATTTTGAGTTGATTAAAGAAGATATTCAGGCCGCCGCTGATCTCTTCAGACATGTTTACGTTGAAACTGACGGATTGGATGGCTTGGTTAGCGTAGAAATCGATCCGTTCCTGGCACACGATACTAAAAGGTCAATTGAAGAGGGCAAGGCTCTCTGGGCTCAGATCAACCGCAAGAACCTGATGATCAAGGTCCCTGCCACGAGGGAAGGCATGGAAGTTATCAGAGAATTGATTTCTGCCGGCATCAACGTTAACGCGACTTTAATCTTTTCCCTTGACCAATATTATCAGGTGATCGATGCCTACCTGCAAGGTTTGGAAGAGCGAGTAGCAGCTGGCGAGAGGGTCGATTCAATCTCCAGTGTGGCATCTTTCTTCATCTCACGCATCGATTCAGCGGTAGATTCGCTGCTTGACCAGAAAATAGCTGAAAGCTCATCAACTTCTACCCAGGCAAGCCAGCTCAAAGGGAAAATCGCCATAGCTACCGCAAAATTAGCTTACAAACAGTTTATTAAAATGTTTGGTGGTGAAAGATTCGAAGAATTAAAGGCAAATGGCGCACGCTTGCAGCGATTACTATGGGCTTCAACCGGCACGAAAAACCCGACTTATACGGATACGCTTTACGTCGATGAGTTGATCGCAGAAAACACAATTAATACCGTTCCGCCTCAAACTTTGAAAGCCTTGCTTGATCACGGAAACAGCGAATTGAGCATTGGGAAAGACCTGGACGAAGCTTATAGCCAGCTCAATCTGTTAAACGATTTGGGAATTGATTTAGCGGCGGTTATGAATCAACTGGAAAAAGAAGGGGTTGAAAAATTTCAAAACGCACACACCACTTTGCTTGACCTGGTGGATTCAAAAAGAAAACACTATGCAGAAGAATTGGACGGGCTTTCTGCTTCAGTCCAATCAGCACTGAGAGAGTCCGCCAACGAAGTCAGTGTTGGCCAATTGTTTGCTCATGAACCGACTTATTGGACTACTAATGAGCATGGTTTTGAGGAAATCCGCAAACGTTTGGGTTGGTTAGGACTGCCTTCACAGCAATTTGAGTTGATCCCAGAACTTGAAGAATTCAGGAATAAATTGCTTGAAGACGGTTTTACCGATGCCTTTGTATTAGGTATGGGCGGTTCCTCTCTTGCCCCTGAGGTAATCAGCCAGGCCATTTCTCCCTCGGTTCCAGAAGGACAGGGTTTACGGCTCCAAATTATCGACACAACCAATCCTAAAGAAATTCTCTATCGGACCAAAGACGTGGATTTACGGAAAACTCTCTTTATTGTTTCAAGTAAGAGCGGTGGAACCAGTGAAACAATGTCCGCTTACAAATATTTCTGGCAGGAGCTTGCAAAACTTGGTGTTGAAAATATTGGGCAGCATTTTGTAGCCGTGACGGATCCCGGTACAACTCTACAAATATTGGCTGAAGCAAAAGGATTCAGAAAGGTTTTCAACGCCCGTCCTGATGTCGGCGGGAGATATTCCGTTTTCACAAAATTTGGTTTGGTCCCAGCAGCGGTTATGGGAGTTAACTTACATAAATTCCTCTCCGCCGCCAAAGAATCAGAGTTGCAAAGCAGGGAAAAGGTAGCCTATCCTGCAAATCCCAATTTGTTGCTTGGTTTGGTGCTGGGAGAAGCTTCGAAAGCTGGAAAAGATAAACTCACGTTCATCGCGGAAAAATATACTGCTCATCTGGTTCCCTGGCTCGAGCAACTGATTGCCGAAAGCAGCGGCAAAGAAGGCAAGGGCATCATCCCAATCGAGGCAGAACCCTTGCTTGAATCCCTGGATTACCCACAAGACCGTTTCTTTGTCTATTTTTCCGTGGATGGTGAAAAAGCTGATGTTGTTCAGACACTCTTGGAAAAGGGACATCCTGTAATTGAAATAAAGATTAACGATCCCTATATGCTGGCCAAAGAGTTTTACCGTTGGGAATATGCTACGGCTGTGGCTTGTGCCAGCCTGAAGGTCAATGCCTTTGATCAGCCCAATGTACAGCTCAGTAAAACCATCACAAAAGACAGGATCACGGAATACCAGGAAAAAGGCATACTTGATGATGGAACACCCATTTGGGAGAATGAAGAGGCTGTAGTCTACGGAGACCCAGTGGATGGGATAGCTCAGGCGCAGTCACTCCTGGATCTTATCAAAGCTTACGGCAGGACGGTGGAAGAAACTGGGTACTTTGCCTTAAATGCATTTGTGCCTCGTTTGGAAGAAAACCAAAGCTACCTCCAGAATCTGAGAAAACTGCTGTTAAACGAGTTTAACAAAGCAACAACCTTAGGATTTGGTCCGCGATTCCTGCATTCCACTGGTCAGTTGCACAAAGGTGGTCAAGCAGGCGGATTATTTTTCACGTTCACAAAAGATGGAGAAACTGACTTTGATATCCCTGGTGAAGGGATGAGTTTTGCTACCCTGCAAAGAGCGCAAGCGCTTGGTGATATCGAAGCATTGAAACAAAAAGGAAGGCGAGTAGTTCGGGTTCATCTTAAATAGATTACTCGATAGTTGGATAACTTTATGAAGCTCCTGGGAATCGATCACGGAAACGCCCGCATTGGGATCGCAATCAGCGATCCGTTGGGTATGGCGGCAAGACCCTTAAAAATCATCCGCCATGTTTCAAGATCTTTGGATGCCCAGGAGATTTTTATTATTGCGCTTGAAAACGACTGTGAAGGCATCATGGTTGGCCTTCCTCTCGATAGTGAAGGTGGGATTGGACCGAGAGCCCGATCTGTTCTTCGCTTTGTTGATGAGCTAAAAATGATTTCAACCCTTCCGGTTTACACCTGGGACGAATCAAATTCAACCAAAAAAGCCTTAAGAGCCTCGATCGCCCGAGGCGAAAAAAAGAAAAATCGCAAAGAACCCATGGACCACCATGCGGCAGCGTTTATCCTGCAGGATTATTTGGATTTCTTGTGCCAGGGTGAGGAGAGTGAGTGAAGAAAAAGAGAAAAGTTTTCGGTTTCTTGCTTCTGCTCGCTTTCTTAATTGGAATAGCTGGAGTTATTTTTTTGATGAGCGTCGTGAACTCCGTTTCCAAAGTTGCCGGCAGGGCGGGGGAGAAGCTTGCTTTAACTGATACCTTGCGCTTTTCGCTGCGTTTGTACAGAAACCTTGATGATCTCTCAAAAGACACTTATTTCTCTGACTTAAATGAAAAAAAATTCACCATCGAACAAAGCAATAGCGCTTTTGATGTCTGTCAAAAATTGGAAGCGGAAGCCCTTGTTTCCTCAGCTTCAAGCATGTGTGATTTTTTGATTTACAAAGGATTCGACCGCAGCCTCAGTCCGGGTACTTACACCATCAGCAACGGCTTGAATCTGATGGAAATTGCAAGTTTTATTGCAGATGGTTCAAACCGTGATAAACAATTCACAATTTTTGAAGGTTGGCGGCTGGAAGAAATTGCCGAAATGTTGGATCAATACTCCTTCCAGTTTAGCGGTCAGGAATTTTTGGCTTTTGCGTATTCTCCAAATGAAGAAATTCAAACTCAATTGGCTCTTCCACAAGGACGTTCCCTGGAAGGCTTCATTTCCCCAGGCTTTTATAGCCTGAAACCAACAACCACCTTGAATGAATTTATAACAGAGTCGGTAAACCGTTTTGTTAATACACTTGTAGAGCTGAAACCTGGACAGAATTCACAATCGATCTCATTGACAAATTATGAAGTTCTCACGTTGGCGTCGATCATTCAAAGAGAAACTCTGGCTGAAGAAGAGATGTCCTTGATAGCGTCAGTCTTGTATAACCGCCTGGCGGCAGGCATGAAACTGGAAACCGATCCAACCGTTCAATACGGGATCGGGTATGTACCTGCACAAGAGACCTGGTGGAAAACACCGCTCACATTTGACGATTTATCCACAATTTCAGAATATAATACTTATCAAGTTTATGGTCTGCCGCCTGGTCCGATTTGCAGCCCCGGAAAAGAGGCTTTTAAAGCGGCCTTTGTGCCTGCTGAAACTGGTTATTTTTTCTTTCGTGCCAAGTGTGACGGAAGCTTGACGCATAATTTTGCAACAACGTATGAAGAACACCTGGAAAACGGGTGTGAATAAGAATTGAGGAGGAATCATGATCGTTTTAGGGATTGACATTGGGGGTTCAGCAACAAAAGGAGCCTTGGTTGACACGGAAACCGGGCAACTTGCTTCAGAACGGATTCGCTTTGGCAGTAAAAAAATCCTAAAACCCAAACAAATCGTCAAAACCATTGGACAGATTGCCCAGGAACTCAATTATTCTGGCATCATTGGTGCTGGCTTTCCGGGTATTGTAAAAAATGGCGTTATCAAAACCTCCGCTAATCTGCACAAGGATTGGGTCGGTTCTGATCTGGCAAAAATGATCGAGACTGAGACCGGCAACAAAGCCTATGTGCTCAACGACGCTGACGCTGCCGGGTTGGGCGAATTGCGCTTTGGCACTGAAGAAATCAAAAAAGAATCAGCTGTTCTTTTCCTTACCATTGGTACCGGTATCGGTTCAGCCTTTTTCCTTGAAGGCAACTTGCTGCATAATACGGAGCTGGGTCACATTCTTGTTAATAAATACGAGGCTGAAAAATGGGCTTCTGCTGCGGTTAAAACCAAAGAAAAGCTGACCTGGAAGCAATGGGCTGTTCGATTCAACGACGTACTGAAAGTCTATGAATTCCTGCTCAATCCAGACCTGTTCATTCTGGGTGGGGGCATCAGCAGTCGCTTTGAAAAGTATTCCAAATACCTTACGGTGGAGACAAAGGTTATGCCCGCTAAGCTTGAAAACCTGGCAGGCATTATCGGGGCAGCGACAGCCGCACAAGAGAACCTTGCCTGACAGCAAGAGTAAACCAATAGCGAGCAGGTATCAACAAGTACCTGCTCGTTGGTTATATCTATGAATTCGCAAGCGGAAAAGAAATCTCCTTACTTAATTTTGTTGGTGGGTGTCTTATCGATATCAACAGCCGCCATTCTGATCCGGTTCGCGCTGCCTAGCGCGAGCACGGTCTCGATCGCTTTTCACCGGATGTTCTTTTCTGCCATCATTGCCATCCTGATTTATCTAAGTAAAGGTCCAGACAAATCTCAGAAGATTGGCAGAAGAGAACTTGGTCTGCTTATTCTATCCGGGTCATTCCTGGCCTTGCATTTCACTGCCTGGACCATGTCACTGGATATGGTGAGCGTGAGCAGTTCAGTGATTTTTGTGACGACAACGCCCTTGTGGGTGGGTTTGCTTTCACCGTTAATCCTAAAAGAAAAAGTACCTTATCGCTTTTATGTTGGCGTTGTTTTTGCCATGCTTGGCGGGGTAATCATTGCTTTGTTACCTTCGAATGGTGCAAACACCAGGGATAGTCTGCCGGGTTTATTTCTTGCTTTGTTAGGCGCCTGGATGGCCTCCGGTTATCTGTTGGTCAATAAAAAATTATCTGAAAAATTCTCCACCGAACGTTACATCGCAATTATTTATTCAGTCGCGGCTTTGATTCTGGCAGTGATCTATTTGCTCAACGAAACTCCTTTAAGAACGGAAGAACCCAGAATGTATTTGTTGTTCCTTCTGATGGCACTTATTCCACAGACCTTGGGGCACACATCTTTTAATCAGGCATTGCGATACTTTCCAACCAGAACGGGGTACTGTCAAGTATTTTTCGCACATTTAGGAATCACTTGGTAAGTAATCCTCCAGATGTTGCATGTTCAAGTACGTTTTCTGTCCCCAGAGTGAGTCT
>Ga0209612_1002388_pt1 | contig 13693 bp, 18 predicted proteins | sample BioC12SIPDNA_FD_185746 | JGI IMG/M metagenome (GOLD analysis project Ga0209612, IMG submission 185746) | Anaerobic biogas reactor microbial communites from Washington, USA - Biogas_R1_B C12 SIP DNA (SPAdes) (version 2) | ecosystem: Engineered > Bioreactor > Anaerobic > Unclassified | place...
CGGGGCAGCTGGGGACTGGGACCGCTACCGGTCCATCACCCTTGAAGATCTGAGAAACGACCGCGATAAGAGGAATATGGTGTTGCATGCGCTCCTCGTCAGCATCCAGGCATCGATCGATATCGCCAACCACCTGGTCGCGGCCTCGAGCTCCCGGCGGCCCGAAACCTACCGGGAGAGTTTCATCATTTGCCCCAGATCGAAGATCTGAGGCAGTTGCACTGAAAGTGCAACTCTATGTGACGAGGGGCTGATCCCGGAAGACCTCGGGGCCCGGCTCTCCGACCTCGCGGGCTTTCGGAATGTTCTGGTCCACCTCTACTGCCGGCTGGACCTGGACGAGGTCTACGGGGTGCTCCAGGACGACCTTTTAGTCGTGAACCGGTACCGCGATCTGGTTCGGGCGATGCTCCGGGATCGCCTCCTCCCGGAGTGACGGCTACGCGCTGGAGTGAACCGGGGAGGGTTTCCTCGCGCTGTTCACCGCTCCGCCCTCAAAACCCCCGGGTTTTTCAAGTTTCGGACGTTCACACCTTCGGTGCTCCTGCTCCGGTTCTAACGAACCATCGCGTCCTGCGCCTCCATTCTCTGCAGCGAGTCGCACCTAACGGTGCGACCGCTCCGGCCCTGCGGCCCGTCGCATCTTACAGATCCACTTCACATCCCGGTTCGTCTCGTAAACGAGCTCCCGGGTGGTCTTTGCGTCGGTCATCCCGGTAACCCTCCCGGAGGAGAGCAGGACGGGGAAGAGAAAAAGGCTGACCGTAAGGACTATATGCAGAAATCTCGGTAGAAAAAACGCTTGTCCGGCCGCGACCGGCGGCAGAGTATTGTCGCCGGTTCAGGAGTTACTGTACCTCCCCGGCGGATCTGCCGGCCTCACCCGGTGAGTTCAACCTCGCCTGCCGCGAGAGGCCGGCAGCAAAGCCTGCCGCTGTGGACGTCCTTCATCACGGCATCGATCTTCCGGGAAACTTCCGCGCTGTAGTATGCCTCGCCGCAACGGTCGCAGATGAAGGCCGGGACATCCCTGATGACGATGATCTCGTCCCCAACCCGCGCCATGAACTCGGTCTTTCCTTCCTGCAGGGTTCCTTTACAGAACGTGCATCGCTCTGGAATCATTCCGCATCCTTTTCAGAGATACCGGGCAAAATCGTCGGGATCGATCTTTGCCAGCTTCAGAACCCCGCGGAGTGTGCCGATCTTCAGTTCGTCGTGCAGCGGGACGACTGTCCCCACCTTACCCCCGGGCGTCGCCTTTGACAGGCGCACATGGCTCCCGGTCTGCCCGCTGACGACGAATCCGTACTGCTTCGAGAGTATCTTTATCACGGTCTCGCCCGATACCGGCTTAAGCCCGGGCACCCTCGGTCACCTCAAACGTCGTGATGATCGGCCTTCTCCCGTCTTCCAGCGGGAATTCCTCTAAGTACAACTCCGTAGCCTCTTTGAGGTTGGCTACCGCCTTCGCACCTCTGGTGCTCGAGCTCCCGCCCTTACGGCCGGTCGCACTCCTCTACCGTCCGACCCTGGCTGACGGTGCCGACCTCCGGGCACTCCGCGACGTACATATCCTCTTCCCTGTAGAGCACGGCCGTGAACGTCCTCATGATCTCACCGATAGAATAGCATCTCTCTTCGTGGTGATAATACTGACCGACGTATCCGGGTGGTCATCTCCTCCGCTGTGCCCCTCGGGTGACGACTACTACGTCACCTTCACTCGCACGACCGTCCGGCTCTCGTCCTACCAGGACGACGCGATCAAGACCGCGGTCGAGGCCTGGGCCGACGCCGTCGGCGAACTGGCGTGAGGGGGACTCTTTCCCCTTCACTTTCAACCTGCGCACGGCCACCCTTTATACCATTCCCCTTCTCCAGACTGGATATGAAGTGTTCCCCTCCCCTCCGCTACGACGAGACCCTCTTCCGGGACCGTGAGGTCTTCGAGTTCACCCACATGCCCGGCGATCACCGCAATGGGGTGGACACACAGGAGACGATAGGCAAGGGCCTGCCTGAGAACCCGGAGCTCATGCGGATATTGCAGGACAGGTTGATCGAGGAGAAGATCAAGCGAGGTGATACTTGCAAGGGTGCTCCACATGAACCGGCGCGAGACGTACGAGCACCTGAAGCACAACCCAAAGAACGTGCGGTTCAAAGACCTCTGCCGTGCGGCGGAAACCTTCGGGTTTCGCCGGAAGGGCGGGAAGGGCAGCCACACCGTGTACGTGCGGGACGGGATTCCTGATATCCTCAATTTCCAGAACGTGAAGGGGAAAGCAAAACCGTACCAGGTAAGGCAACTTCTTAAGATTATTGAGCACTATACTCTGTTGGGGGATGAAGATGCCACATAAATATGCAATCGAGATCTTCTACAGCGATGAGGACGAGGGGTTCATCGCCGTCGTCCCGGAGCTTGCCGGCTGTTCCGCGTTTGGCGAGACGGAAGAGGAGGCTCTCTCTGAAGTGAAGGTGGCTATCGGCCTCTGGCTCGATACCGCCCGGGAGGAGGAGCGGGAGATCCCGGAGCCGAGCGGCCGGGAGCAGCTGCGGGAGATCCTTGCGGGCAAGGGCGTTGCGTGCGAACCACGGGAAATAGCGTAGACCTTGTAGAGGCTTCCACCCTCGGTTTCTCACACGCTCAACGTTGAATCTTTTCCACAGTGAGAATAGGTGACTGCTCCCCCGACTTCAGTCGGGGGCATCCAGGGTATTTCAACCCAGAGATTGCAGTCTCATAACATTGATCGCCGCATTCTGGTAACCTGTTATGAGGACCGTTTCCATGGCCTACACCTATGTTGTGGCCTTTTTCCGTCTTATCCCCGATAAAGTCATGCTAATCCCCTCCCCCGTCCACCCTGTAGTTATCTGTCATATTCCCGGGAAGAGTTGCACTGCAAGTGCAACTGCCTCAGATCTCCGATCTGGGGCATCTGGCAGGCAGGAGTAAGACCCATGGCAGACTTCGTACAGAAGACCGTCAACAAGACGGCGGTCCGGGACCTCGCCGTCCCGATCGCCGACGTAACGTCGTTGAACACCCTCATCGAGAGCGTCATCGCCGACAACCCCTTCGGGTGCGTCGGGTATACCGGTGCCGACGGGCAGCCGGTCGCGGCAGTCATCCGGAACCGCGAGCACTACACCGCGAAGGTGGACTTCATCGACGCCGTCATCGCGCTGGAGTGAGAGGAGGTCTTTTGCCCCCACTCTCTTCCCCGCGCCGGGAGCCTGGCAACCGGGGCGTCTCCCCTACCTGTGGGGGACGTTTTGTCTTCCGGGCGGTGGTGGATGTTCCTGGAGAGGAGGAGATCCGGAGAGTACCCTCGCCGGCGAAGAAGGGATCGGAGCGGGAAAAGTATCATCTGCCGGGAGCACTCATATCTCCATATTCTGGAGTGTGCGGCATGGGAGTGCAATACATCTGTGATGCAGAAGGAAGAAAGACTGGCGTTATCGTGCCCATCGACCTCTGGGACAGCCTGAATGCCGAAAAACCTGCCGGTGAACGGGTTGGGGTTCCGGATCCCGGAAAATATCGGGGCATATACAGAAACTTAAACGTCGATCTAAAGGCCGAGATCCGGAACCTGCGGGATGAATGGAACCGGATATGAGTCGGTACCTGCTCGATACGAACATCCTCATCTACTACCTTGCAGATGCCGTTCCGCCGGCGAGAGTAAATGAGATCGAAGAGATGCTCACCTCTTCATTTCGTGTTTCAATCATCACAAAGATCGAATTTCTCGGGTGGAAGAAGCATACTCCGGAAGGGTATGCGATAGCCGAGGACTTTATCCGTTCTGCGGAAGTATACCCTCTGATCGATACAATTGCGGACCGCGCTATCCACCTGCGTCGAACTTGCGGGATGAAGCTCCCCGACGCGGTCATTGCAGCCACCGCTCTGGCTCACGAATGTGTACTGGTCACCCGAAATGAACGTGATTTTTCCGGGATCTGCACGCTTGAGGTCGTAAACCCGATCGACGGCGGGTAGATGCGGCGCAGTGGTTTCGCGTGGTACTGGCGGTCAGTGAGACTCAGGGCTGCTCGCATCTTGTCCGATGCAGATGTCCAGAGCACCCCATCAACACCAGGAGTTCGCTTGCCTTTGTTCTGTGTGACGATCCGCACCGCGAGGAGTTTCGCGGAGTAGGTATGCGTCAGCAGATACCTGAGACGTTTGACCATATTCCATTTTCCTTCGTGCGTTGCCTTTGCAATCCGGGTTTGTAGCCCGTTAACAATGGATTCACGATCCCCGCCGAGATCGTCGTGAGACGGAGTGAGGGGGCGACTTTCTTTCGTTTCGGCATACAGAGCGGCAATATGTTTCCGGTGTGATCGTCGAAGCAGATCATATGTAGTCACAGGTGAAACATCCTCTGGATGGCACCACGGAACGTACCCGGGACCTGCATGCTCTGCAGGGAACCGGTGAGCAGGAGGGGGGCTTTGCGGCACGTCGAGGGCTGCCTCCGGTCGTCGGGCTGGCCTGCAGGGGAAAAGCCGTCGCTCATCATCACGATACAGGGGCGGCACGACAGATCCTACTGGCTGGTGGTTCTTGCGCGGCCCGACGCCACGCTCGAAGACCTCGACTCCCTGATCCGCGACGTATGGGTGGAATGCTGCGGGCACATGAGCGCGTTCTCCATCGGCAAAGAGAGTTACCTGAGCGGCGAGGACGAGCCGGGAACGAGCATGGCAATCCCCCTCTCCGGGTTGGTCCCGCCGGGAAGCACGTTCTCCTACGAATACGACTTCGGCTCCACGACGGAGCTGGACCTGAAGGTGATCGGTGCAATACCCATAATGCCTCCGGAGAAACCGATCTGCCTGATCGCGAGGAACAACCCCCCGCCGTTCCCCTGCGACGCCTGTGGGAATCAGGCGGAATTCAGCCTGTTTGACGATGAAGACGGTACCCTCCGTTTCTTCTGCCGCGAATGCCTCGTCTCGGCCGAACCCGATCCGGAGTGCACGGAGATCATCGAGAACTCCCCGAGAACCGGTATCTGCGGCTACGTTGAGGACCCTGATGCCGCGGTGTACTGGTATCCGCCGGGATGGAACGCGGAGGATCTCGCATCCCCGGAACTCGAAGAGATCCTGAAGAAACTCCCGGAGTTCGATCCGGACGACTGCATATATACTTTCGAAGACCCGCCCGGGGACGCAGAGGTGCAGGCCATGATGGATGCCGTCTGTGCGGATATCGGCCCGGAGATTGAGGCGTTCATCGCCGATGAGCGGGCCGCGCACGGGGAGTTCTACGGTGCGCTGGCGGGAGAGACCGTTATGGAGTTCTGCGTCTTCACGTACGGCCTTCGCGGAAAGACTATCCGGGAGTGGGATGCCCGGCTCGTACGCACGTGCCTGATCGAAGAGATGGCGCAGAACCCGATCTTCCCCGAGGAGTGGCTTGAGAACGCCGTCCCGATCCTCTGCCGGTTCCTCTCCTCCATGGAGGCGGCCGGCAGGCTGCAGAATGCCGCGGAACTGATCGCAGTACTCAAAGAGGCGGAACCCGCCTTCCGGGCCGCGGCCACGAGCCCGGAGAAGTATCGCGACCTTTCCGGTCGTATCTTCCAGCGGGCGCTCGACGCAGGGGTCGACCCGGAGGATGAGCGTGCCCTGATGAACTTCGTCCAGCGCGAAGTCGTAGTAATGGCCGGGATGGACCCGGACGATGCGGATCTCATCGAAAAAATCGAATATCTATTTAAGGACGACGGAATCGCCCCGAATTCCGGGGATCTGCGGGTCTCCGCGATCCTCTTCAGGTGCGAGGAATTCTGTGCCCGGCTTGAAGACGGCACGATCCCGGGACGTTGCGGGGCCATCGTCGGCGACCTGGCCGCCCACCCGGCAGCACCGCTCTCGCGGGGGGACGAAGACCTCTGGAGTGCGGCCGTCGTCTATGCAGCATGCCGGGACGTGGGCCTGATCCGGCCGGGAAAGGGGGGGACCCCGTTGGCCCGGGAGATCGGTTCCTTCTTCGATCTCGAACCGTCATCGGTTCGGAACAAGGTGGCCGCGCTCAAAAAATATCTCACGGGTACGCCGGGAGCGGAAGACTGAGCCGTGCCGGGAGCACACGCGCAGGCGGGATGCGAACCGGCGTACGATTCCGGTTCCCGTCGATGGCAACCCCTTCGGGTGCGCCGGCGCTGTTGGAGGGCCGTCCCCGCGCGATTTTTGTCTGCATGATCCCGGGCGAGGGCCGGTTACAAAAATCCTTTCTCATCGAGGAGCCGGGCGATCAGCCGCACCTGTCCGGGATCGCCGACGGCCGTCTCCCATTCTTCCCGGATGGAGGAGAATGCATCGTCGCAGTAGTCGGGCGCTTCGTCGAGGAGCGCGGAACCCGAATCCTGCTCGAACCGTCGGATCCCGAGGAGAATGCCCGCGCAGAAGAGGCGCGACTCGTCGGCCATGCCGCGCCGGAGGTAGGCTGCCATCTCCTCCTTATAGGGCGCAACAATCTCGTCCATCATCTCCCATGCCCGCTCGGACGGATAGAGGTAGCCGCCGTCGTGGGTTCTGCCCGAAGTTTTCCAGACGTCCTCGATCTCGATGCCGGCGAGGTCGCCCGCGAGCGAGTCGGCGATCTCCTCGCTGCCGACGATCCGGAGGACGTCACGGGCAACGCCTTCCGCCCGTGACGCGAGGGTAGGGTCGTCGCGGATGAACTGTGCGAGGACATCCTGCGCCTGTTCGGCGCTGAGTGAGTCGAGGAGGGGAGTCACGGATGCGGTTTTCTTTCGTTTCGGCATACAGATCGGTACCCGCGGAGGACAGATAGCATTGCCGGAGCCGAAGCGGCGGGAGGGACGTGAGGTTTGCAACGCAACGAGCTTTCACCGGGACGGGCTGTTCCGGGGAGAGCGGCACCTGCAGTCTTATAATGACTGATGAGCAAGGGGTAAGCATGGTGCTCGAAGAGACGCTGGTGGTGTACGATCCGGACGAAGCCAGGAGGATTGCTGGCGAGCTCCGGAAAAAGGGGATACCGGTCCGCATCGTGCGCAAGGACATCCTGGTACGGTCGATCGACGTTATCGGCAGGATCCGGGACCTCAAAGCCGCAATCGAGGAGGGGATCGCGCAGATTGGGGAGGACGACGATGCCAGGCCGCGGCTCAAGAGAACTCTCGCCTCACTGGGAGAGGACGAAGAGGAGATTGCAACCTTCCTGCAGCAGCATCCTCCCGGCAAAGCAGTCACCCCGGTTATGCCGAAGAAAAACCTGCTCGAACTCTATCAAGCGTTCCGGACGGAGGGAGCCGGTGAGGAAGAGGTGAGTGGCGAGATCGCGAAGATCCTCAAGAGCCGCAGGATCTTCGCGCTTCTCGAACGAAACGGGCTGATCGAATGGACCAAAGACGAAGAAGCAATCCTGCACGGGCATGCCGATCCTGCAGATCTGGTTACCGCGCTTTCCGGGGAGATTATCGAAGAAATCGGACTCGAAACCCTGAAAAGACATGCCGTCAAGACCAGCATGACGATCATCTCCGAGCCTGATTACCGCCTGGAATTCAACCCGGAGGCGATCAGTATGATACAGATCGCGGATCTGGATGAACTCGTCAACGAGATGGAGATCGATCTCGACGCATATGATCTGTTCCGGGACAGCGTCTATGCAAAAAGAACGGTCGCCTCCAGGGTAATAGGTATTTTCGAAGGACGCGGAACAGTTCCGGCCGAGGAGATCTTTGCTGTCCTGCAGAGCGACGTCTTTGAAATACCGGGCAAGATCGAAGAAATCACCCTGGATCTCGACCTCGACTTCGTGAAAGGGCTGCTCGACGATATGCGGAGGATCGGGGTGATCCGCAGAAAAGGGGCGGGATACCGGTTGGCGTGACGCACCCGGGCACCTACAGGCATCCTTCCGACAGCCAAAACCGCCTCTCTCTCCACAGAATACATCCGAACCCATGCAAAATAAGTATCTACCAGAAGTAAGTCGCTGACATAGGGGTACAGAGTTAGTAGTCACCGGACTGCACCCCGCTCAAACCGTTCCTGCTCCCGCCGCTCCGCGGGGCGTCCTGCGTACCCGCACAACGGCGGGAGAACCTTCGCTCATCGCAACTTCGCCTCCATCTCCGCTATCCATCCCTTGACCCGGTCGATCGTGCTCTGAATGTCGGAAATCCGCTCGTTCTCCTCGTCAATCCATCCTTCTACGCGGTCGCGGTAGGAGTCAGACCATGCCGAGTCTCTCATCTCCTCCAACTTGGAGAGGTTCCTCTGTCTCCGGTCCAGAGCAGACTCGAGGCTATCGAGGCGATCCGTCAGGTTCGCAATGTTTTCTCTCGTCCGCTCCTCCCACGCTTCTTTCTTGGCTATCGCCTCCCGCCTTCTGGCCTGACGGGTCTCCCATGCGGCTTGCTTCTCGGCATGATACCGCTCGATCACCGCGCTCCTTGCACGTTTCCATTCGTCCCACGCTACATTCAGGGCCTCCGATGCTCTCGTCAGGGCTTCAAACGCCTCCTGTTTATCCCTGCCGGACATCCGGCCCTTGTTCCGGGAGAGGTAGGCCCATCCCTCTCCCATGGTCTTGCTGCACGCTATAAGTTCGAACTTCCGGTCGTCGAACGGGCCAAGTATCGCATCGAGGACCTGAGTGATGACGATCGAGAGTCCTCCGGTGATGAGCGCAAGAAACACATCGTCCGACTCCGATGACGGAGTCGCCCTCCGTGCAAGCGAAAGGATTTCCGATAAGTGAGAGTTCGATTCGCTCACTCTTGCTGTAAATTCTTCCTTTGCCCTCTCCTGGGACGCTTTTACCTCTGCAATGATTGTTTGAAAGCGATCCCATGCCGCCTGCCTCTCCCGGACGGTTGGAAACTTCGATCCTTTAAACGCCTGATTGATACTCTTTATCTCATTCCATACCTCTTTCCACGTTCTGTTGCGTCTTTCGGCCTCGCCGATCAAACGCTCCAGTGAGTCCAAGAGCCCTTTAATCTCCGATCCGTCGGTCATGGGTGCGCACTCTCATCTTCACATCAAACGGAAATCAGCGTGTCAGTATCTGGGTGGGAACGCTTCAAGCGAGGCTTGCGGCGAGAGAGACCCCTCTCTCACCCGCCCGCTCCAGCCAGGTACTCCCGCGAAAGCCGGGCGATATCCTCCAGGTCGCAGACCAGGTACCCGTCTTCTCTTAGATCTTCTTTGCCCTCTATGCTCTTTGCTACCAGGGCAAAACGTTCGTTCCTGCTCTCGTTTCGCCATCTCACCATGGAGGCCTTCTCCCGGAGTGCCGCAAGGATACCGCGGGCCTGGCGGCGGTTGAGAACGGACCACTTGCATTCGCAGAAGAGGGCATCCCCGGAGACCTCGTTCAGGCCTACGAGATCGATCTCCGTCTCCTTCTGCCACCATCGCCCCAGCCGCGAGTACGAGGAGCCAAACAGAATCCCCCTGCGAACGAGGTCGAGAGCGAGTTGCTCGAACATCTCTCCGCAATAGGGCGCGATCTCTTCCCTGATGGAGGCGAGCACCTCCCCGCTCTGTCCCGTCTCGGTCTCCGCCCTCCGGGGATACACGAAGCGGAACCAGAACCTGAGGTAGGGATCGGTCAGCCGGTAATGCCTTCTCCGGTAGCCGGCATGGGCGGTCACCGGAACCTCATCTCTGATCAGGTGCATACGCGAGAGGACGGCAAGGTACTTGGAGACCAACCCTTTATCAAGCCCGGTCCCCTGGCAGAGGGATGCGCTCGTGGTATACCCCGCGGCGAGAGCGCGGAGAATGGCCATGTAGTTCCCTGCTTCGCGGAACTCATACTGCATCAGGATCTCGGCTTCGGAGTACAGGTATGCACCTTTGCGGAGAATCTGCTCCTCCACGTTCTCCCAGAATGTTCGGTCGGGGCGAAACAGACGGAGATAGGCGGGAACTCCACCGATCGCGCACCATGTCATGACGAGTTCCTCCTCGTCGTAGGGGAGGAACCGGCGAAGGTAGGGGTAGGAGAGAGGCTCGAGCTGCCACTGCCCCGTCCTCCTGCCGTAGAGCGGGCTTGTGTACCCCAGCACCTCGGTCTCCATCGTGCTGACCGATGAACCCGATATCACGAGCATCACCGGCTCCCGGGAGAGCACCGTATCCCACACCTTCTGAAAGACGGAAGGCGTGGCCCGGTCGCGTGCGATGAGGTAGGGGAACTCGTCGATGACGATCACCACTTTCTCCCCCTGGGAAGGGGAAAAATTCCGGTGCCTGACCAGCGCCTTAATGACGGTCTCCCAGTCGGGATACCGACTCCGCTCGAAGTCCGGATCGTTCAGGTACTCCCCTGCGTAGTGGGAGAAATCCTGGACATTCCTTGCCGTCCCTTCTTCTGAGGCCAGGAAGTAAAAGCCCGGGACAGTCTGCAGGAATTGGGCAAGAAGCGTCGTCTTGCCCACGCGCCGCCTCCCATACAGGATCAGGCACTCCGGAACCGGGGAACGATATCGATCGGTGAGGAACTGCAGTTCACTTTCCCGGTCTACAAAAGAATGTTGAATCATAAGTATACTACTTTATAGTCAACAACAACTTAAGATAATCGGTAAGCGCCGGTAGCCGGACCGGAGATGGCCGCTGCGCAGACGGGCACCCCCTTTCCGGGTTGATGGTCGTAGCCGGGCAGGATGAGGACGAACTCCCCCGCTTTCGCGGCGACGATATCGGCGAGGTCGCTCCGCTGGAGGAGGGAGAGCACCTCCCCGGCGAGCACCTGGTAGTAGAACTCGGGGTAGCCGATGCCCGAGGGGCTGAGCGGGTGGTAGTGCCCTCTGGTCCTGACGTACTCCCCGGAAGAATGACGGTGATCTCGAACCGAGGTTCTGCTCACGAAGATACGCGCGATCCCCGGCAGTGAGGGCGAGGTCGCGGTACATGTAGTATAGGGGCATGCTCCCGGACTGGTCTGGGTCGGCGAGCACGCATCGCATATCGTCGAGGGTCCGGACGGAGGGTTCAGGGAGGGGGCCGGGCCAGTAACTGTTCATCAATCCATATTCTGCTATAACTGGTGATAATTTACGCGATGCGATCCTAACACCGTCATCACGAGGGGGGGCTTCAATGAAAATGGGAACTCTGAAGTAGGCCTGTTACCGGTGGAGCGGGCTTTTACGGTTCTGGAGGCGAAGTGCTGGAACTTCTAGGGAGATGCTCCCCTCGATGAACGTCACCCGGGGGTGGTCCAGGAGGTGCTCGATGTTCACCCGCCGGCCGGTGGCGAGGTTGTCGATGATCACGACGTCGTGGTGCTGTGCCAGATGCGATGTTCCGCAGGAACGGAGCAGGAGCACCGTCAAGGTGCGACTGTGTCTGCAAGATTGGAGCCGATGAAGCCGGCCCCGCCGGTGACGGTGGAGCGCATGAAGAGGGTATGGCGGTGGGGTGGTTTAGGGCTTTCTGAATGGTGCCAGCGAGACAGTCCGTTCAGCCCTCGGATGTGCCATGGCGCTCGATAATGAGTGGGGTTCCAGGTTGTCTTTCCCGCTTGCCTGGCTTGCGTCTGAATCGTCATCGCGGGATTCCAAGAACGTTTTTCCGAATACAAAACCGACGGTATTCTATGGGAGACACGGGATACGGTAGTATACTGGTTACAAAGATTTTCTGGAGAAAAATACTATGACAAAGATTGAGATAAAACGAGATGTGGAGAGGTATCTTGAAAAGAACCTCTCCATTGCGGAGGATATTATTGATAAAATCAAAAAATGTCTTGGTGAATATCTGTTTGTGAATATAAATTCATGCAATAAACACGAGTTAAAAGGGAATTGTAAGGGATTTTGGCGGTTGCATGTTCCCCACGACCATGTTGTGATCTATGTCATTGAAGGGGCCGAGCCGAATAGGTATGCAGCAGTTCTAAAGATCATGACCGAAAAAAAGTATCACAATTGGCTTAAATCTTGTTAGATACCAATCTTTTAGACGCCAATCTTTCTTCAACAACCGATATATCAGATCCCGGCTGGTTCCTTAACCTCTCCAACTCGGCAACCCTCGCACATTTTTTAACAGGCTTTAACTCGCGCTCAAGGGTCTTGCTTATTGATTCTCTCCCTTTTCTACGCGAGAGAATTTCCTGATAAATCGTATCGGATACTTCTATCGTCTGCATACACATGGTGTCTGCCCTTCAAGGGGATATACTTTGTGAGGTAGGCGTGAGACCCTCTCATTCCCATGCACCATTCACTCATCCCGGTGGAATTCAGCCGGAAAATGTCCCTGTAAATTGCGTATACCGGACGATCTCCGGGAGACTGGATTCCTTCTAGGGTGAACTACCCCGCCCCGGAGGGACGTACCCGATCTCCACAGGCGTTGATTACCCTGTTCGGGCCGTTCCGACCCTACAGCAGATTGCGTGTTCCGGTTGCCTGGTTCTCGCAACACAGACACTCTTTATTCAGAAGGGAGAGAAGAAACAATAGATCGCCTCGAAACGTATGACGGGAAGGGCAGCTCCGCTTGCATCCCTGCACCTGTTGGGCGGGGTCTTCCCGCTCCGCCCCTGCAACCCCGCGAAGATAAAACCTCCAGAAATCCGGGAATCTGCCCCCGATCCCGATACTCGCATCCGGACAATTGCGGACAGCCATCGTGGGACTGCCTTCAGGTCGGGAGGACAACCCGCTACGAGCATCTCAAAGCGCTCGCGAAAGCCAGGAATGTCGATCCCGTGCCCGGGACTGGGCGCAAGTGTGGGCGTTCTGTCACCGCTACGATCCGGCGATGTAACTACCACCTGTAGCGGATCAGGAGATCCAGATCGATCATCGCTCTGAATCAGGTGGGGTGTCGCCGTAAACCGAGGACGCCGCAACCGCGGCCGGTACCCCGCAGTCCTTCGCCGCCACGAGGACACTCACCGTGCCGGTCACGTTCGCCTCGTTCGAGGCGAGGGGGTTCTTCACCGACCGGGGCACGGACGGGATCGCCGCCGAAGATGCCGTCCGCGCCCGGGAAGGTCTCCATCAGGAGGTCAAGGTCGGTGATGCTCCCCTCGATGAACGTCACCCGGGGGTGGGCGAGGAGGTGCTCGATCTTCTCCCGCCGGCCGGTGGCGAGGTTATCGATGATGACGACGTCGTGATGTTGTGCTAAGGTGTCTGCAAGGTTTGACCCGATGAAGCCGGCCCCGCCGGTGACGATGGAGCGCATGAAGAGACTATGGCGGTGGGGGTGTTTAGGGGTTTCTGAATGGGGTTGGGTCACTCGATTCAGAACCCTGTAATGCAGTAGTCATGAGGTTGCAGGAGGGCACCCATAGGAGCCAGCCCCCTCGCTCCACGAGGGGAGGACGCTGGCCAAGAGCAGTGAGCCTCCTGTCCGGTTGAATGGTGGATCCAGTGATGAGAGCGGTGCCTCTCATGATTGCATGTTTGCACCAGAATCCCGGTTAGAATGCAAACAATCTGCTCACAACCGTCACCACTTGATTCTGACGCAGACCACAATACATCCGTGGATAAAGAAATGTTATTTTGTTTTTGCCAAAATGTAAAATGGATATTTACATATAGTGTAAAATCTAGTCCTCTCTGAGGCGTGGGTTGCAGAAACCCGTCCTCTGGAGATGAGCCTATGGTAAAATCGATGCTCTGCAAGGCGATACAAAATCGCCGGCAGA
>Ga0209612_1002403_pt1 | contig 13626 bp, 10 predicted proteins | sample BioC12SIPDNA_FD_185746 | JGI IMG/M metagenome (GOLD analysis project Ga0209612, IMG submission 185746) | Anaerobic biogas reactor microbial communites from Washington, USA - Biogas_R1_B C12 SIP DNA (SPAdes) (version 2) | ecosystem: Engineered > Bioreactor > Anaerobic > Unclassified | place...
CGCCCGATCTTATCGCGGATGGCTCGCATTTGCGTTGCCGTATCCCGCACCATGGCACGGGATACGCCCGGTTCGATGCCCTTCAACTTGTCGTAAACCGACTTGATGGTGACTCCAATCCTTATGTTTTACCACAAGTTCTGTGTCATTTCGGCAGGGCTGCAAAATCTTTTCGGGGCAGCCGCGGTCGGCACGAATGCGCGAGCGGCGGTGCCGTCGGCGCGGAGGGCGAAGCGGGGAGAGCTGGCCACGAGGCGGCAGAGCGAGAGTCGCTCATCTCGTCAGCGAGACAGCGGTGTGCGGGAGGGGCGGTGGGGTGGATATCGGCCCAACGGCACCGAGGCGGGCCGCCAACGGTGGCCTGGCCGCGAGCGGCAGGGCTGCCCAGTTGCCCCGCCGCGCAGTCACATTCTATGAGCCCAGGACGACCCCCGATTGCCAAACGCGATCAGGGGTCGACCCCGCCTGGCTATGCCATGGCCATGGGCGGAGAGGCCGTCTTCTGCCGCCGGTAGTTCCACGGCATCCAGTCCGCGGGGTTATCCTTCACCTGCCGCGCGTGCCGCTGCAGCTCGGTCAAGTAGTCGAACGGGTCCACTTGCGCCAGATAGCAGGTCGAAATCAGGCTCATGTAAATGTCGCCCACGGCGGCGCCTTGCACCGTCTTGTAAAACAGCGAGTTCCGCCGATGCCGGATCGCGAGCTTCAGCGCGCGTTCCACCGCGTTGCTGTCGAGCGGCGCCCCCGGGACCCGCAGAAAGAGTGTCAGCTTCTCCCAGTGCTTCAGCATGTAGCGGATCGCCTTCCCCAGCGATGAGTTGGGCTCCACCTTTCGCTCGTCCAACTGCCTTCAGCCACTGATGGAGGTTCGCCATTACCGGCCCACTCCTCCGCTGGTGCAATTCCAGCCGCTTCTCCGGCAACAGCCTGAAGAGCCTGGCGAGACTGTCGGCACGATACACCCCCTTGAGCTGCAACAGCACATACTGCACCTCGTCCGGGAACGCATCGTACACGTCCGCGAAGTTCCGTCTGGCATGGGTAAGGCAGTTACCCAGGAGAGTCTTCAGCTCGCCAGGAATGTTGCGGTCCAACGCGTCGCACATCTGCATCGGCGGCGGCAGTCCTTGGTTCCTCTGCAGCAGCACCTTCCGCAGGTTCTCTCCCGCATGGTGGGCGCCCGTGAAGAACAGCACCACCGGTGGACGGCCATCGGCCTCCGACAGGATACTCGTGGTAAACACGCCCTTTCGATCCGGTGCATCCTCCCGCAGCGGCTGCTGGTGCTGGAGTTTGGCGCTCAGCTCCTGGACTCGCATATTGGTATCGTCGTTGTACACCAGATCCCCTTGGGCAGCGACCCAGGCAAGGTGGTCGTAGGCGTCCTGGAGTCCGCAGCCGAGAGCGTCTCGTACAATTTCCCACTGCATCGACGCCGGCAGCGGAATCCCGGCGCAGCGTTGCATGTATTCGATCCGCTTCCAGGGTACGCCCAGCCCATAGCGCAGGACGCCGATCGTGCTGGCGACCGTGGGATCGTACTTGGCTGTTCCCGCATCCTCCGGCGGTTCCGCCGTGTACGGCTTGCCGCACAAGCCGCACCGCAAGCGTTCCAGTTGGTAACGCGTACCACCAATGGGCGGCTGACCAAACAGGCGAACCAGTTGCCCCCACTCGTTCTGACGATAGAGTGTCCCGTCCTGGCAATCAGGGCACGAATCGCCAGGATGCAGAGACCCGTGATGGACCAGTACCTGCTGGCAACCGGTATAGGCTTCGGCAGGAATGCGACCGTGACCCGGCCTGCGCCGCTGCCGGCCCGAGCGGCCGGACGAAGGGTCTTTCGACGCACCCTGCGTCTGTTCGCCTGAACTCGGGTTCCGCGCTTCCTGCTGCCCGTCCGCAGAACGGTCCGTTGTTTCGCCGTTGCCCACAACCTGACTGGTCCGCTCCGTCTTGGCGCCAAACAGCAACCGCCGAAGCCGCTGGATACTGGCGCTCTTGGACTCGACCATCCGCATCAGCGTCAAGTAGGAAGCCAGCAGCAACCGTAGCGGGCGGACCATCGGCTCACCGAGTTGTGCTGCAATCTGATCCAGCAACAACTCCAGTTCGTGGGCATTCAGTTCCACGATCTCAGGCTTCGGCTCCATCCGCTCGGGCCTCCCGTGCCTGGGCAGCAGGTCTGCCGGCCGGTCGACGCCGGCCAATTTGGCAGTCCCGGCAAACAGGAAGAGGTCCTGGCGCAAATTCCGTGCCGATCGCGCCGATTCGGTCGATTTTTTCTGCCGCCTGCTCCTCAGCCGGCCATCGTGACCCGCCGCCAAATGGGCGCACCGCCAACGCTGTCCGCATCACCACCGGCCAGCAGCACTTGAAGCTGATGCGCTTCCAGTGGGCGGCTGGTCCCATCGCCACGCGGCCAATGGAGCAGTCTGCCCTGCGAAAACCGCTTCTGGCAGAGCCAGTAGCCTTGGCCGTCGTACAGCAGAATCTTGATCGCGGTCCCCTTGCGGTTGCGGAACACAAAGGCACAACCGGTCATCGGATCCTGCTGCAGTTCCTTGCGGCAGGTGGCCGCCAAGCCGTCGATCCCACGTCGGAAGTCGACCGGCTGCGTGGCGACCAGAATCCGCATGCTGGGACTGGTCTGGATCACGGTGCGGAATCCTTACCACAGAACATCGCGGCCACCGACGCCAGTTGGGCGACGGCCGAGCCCGTCAGCCAGATGCGGAGCTTGCGGCCCGAACAGTCCGCCATCTCGACCTGGCATTCCCCCGGCGGGTTCAAGGCCAGCGCTGGCAGTTCAACGAACTCTGTACCCCCGGTCTCGGCCTCGCTACGACCCAGCTCCAATTGGTCTACCCACTGCTCCAGCCGCTGGGCGTTGAGCCGCAACCGGTCGGCCGTTTCTTCGATCCCCTGCTCGGCCGCCGCCTCGGCGGCAAGTTGCCATAACTCCACCGGAATCCTCCCCGGCCCTCGGCATTCTCGCCGCCAGCGATCCATCTGCCGCTTCGCCTCACGCAGCCGGCCCCCGGCCTCGCCGCTCGTTCTTGCTCGCATCGGTTGTCCTCCATTTCGCGTGTCGAAGAACCCACCGACAGTCTATCCCACCTCTGTGAACGGTTCATGCACGCTTGCCGAAAGGACACGCTTAGGCAGCAGGGTTACGAAAAGGGCAGGAAAGGGTTCGGGCTTCAGGGCCGAATCGCCGGAATTCTTCACATAGATGAATCAACATTCAGTCAGAAGTATAAGCTTGTTCTGGGAAGAATACTGGGGGAGATCGAGCCTCCAACTCAATTGGAGGCTGGGTAATTGGTGGTGCATTGTCTGGTTCATCCCGGAATAATCCAATACTCCCTGACCCCGAAGAGCAGCGAGTTCCGAGGAATCGGCGGATAGTTCCGTGCACACGGATCAGCCCACCCCAGGCTTCCATGTCCTGGAGCTTCTCCTGGGCCACCGGCGTCAGGCCGCCCAACGCACCCAACGTGCCGCCCACGATCTTGGCAGTTGCCAGATCCACGCCAGCCGTCGCCAGGCCCCGTACGAAATGGGCCGGGCTGAGCACTGACTGCCCGCCGTACATCTCCTGGATCCCGGTAACCAAGCCCGACGTCGCTGCCCCGAGCTGGGGCGGCGTGTGCATGTCCTGCGTGTTGTCTCCCCAAGGGCTCTTGGTACCGTAAGGGTTGCGAGCGGCAGTCATGCCGGCCCGGACGTCGTTCCAGATCGCCCGGTTGAAGGCGTCCATAGGCACCGCACGCAGCCCGACCCCGCTCGGATTATCGAAGGCTGTCTTGAGCAAGCCTGCGATGCTGGCGGCCAGGTAATCGGGGAGCGGCGGAAATTCAGCCAGGCCCGCTGCGGCAGCCTCGAGCACCTTATTGGGGACGTACTGGCCGGTCCCCTGGTCGTATGTGGCGCCATAAGGCCCTGCTCCCGCCGCCCGGTTCTGAGCCCGGTCCAGCGCTGCAGGGTTTACCGGGACCTGCGCCGTCAGCGTTACGAGGCCTTTCCACCAACCCAGCGGCTTCCCAGCCTCCCGGGCGTTGGCCGTGTTGGCTGCGTATTGCGCCACGCCAGGAGCGGCACCGCCCAGCAGCCCTGCCAGCCCCAACGTGCGCCGCAGCTTGCCCCGCTGCACATAACGCTCGGGAAACAGATGCTCCAGCAGCCAGCCCGTGCCGTAACCGAGGCCGCCCGTCAGCAGGCCGCCGACAAGAGCGTTCGACAGCGGCGACGGCCCGCCCGTCAGCTTGCCGCCCCATTCGAACGGCTTGTTGAAGAAACCCAATGCACCGGCGGCCCGTTTGATGCGGATCCAGTCCCCAGGAGCGTCCGGCAGCTCGCAGTCCGCAATCGTGACGTGGCAGCCCGTGGTTTCCAGGGCGTCCCGCCAGGCGGCGTGGTGCTCGTCATCGCGGTCGCCAAGTACGGCGTGGAGAGCTCGCTTTTCGGGGTGGTAGTAGACCTCGCCGTAGGAAGCCGATATTTCGCCACGTCGTGATCGCGAGAGCAATGTGTTCTGGAAGGGCTGATCGGTGCATTAGTTTCTAATGGCACAGTTTTCCAGCGCGCCTGCTGCGGAGTCTGGCTGCCAGCCGTTTCGAGGACGTCGGTGGGCGTCGCTCGCTGGAGGCGTGCGCCGAGAGGACCCGTTTATGCAGCGTGTCAGAGACGGTATTCTCATTGGGGCCGCACGTTAGTGGCCGGATCCGACTTCGGCGCTCGGCGCGAGTTTCCGTGCCATTGCCATCGGGGATTGGAGAAAAGAGGACAATCAGCCATGCGTTCCAACATGACACGGCGGCAACTGATGCAAGGAATTGCCGCCGCAGTGCCCATGGTCGTGACGGCAAGCACAACACACGGGCTGACCACCGGCAGCAATACGGCGGCCGGCGAAGACGAGGAGACGGATGAGCCCCGTCCTTACCCTGACGATGTGCTGCCACGCGGCGTGCGTTCGCGGTTTGTCGACGGGATCAATGGACTGCGGATGCACGTGCTTGAGGCCGGATACGAGGGCGGCACCCGACCGGGCGTACTCCTGTTGCACGGCTTTCCTGAACTGGCCTACAGTTGGCGCAAGGTCATGATACCGTTGGCACAGGCAGGCTTCCATGTCTTCGCGCCAGACCAGCGCGGCTACGGTCGCACGACCGGCTGGGATGGCGATTATGATGGTGACCTCGCTTCCTTCAGACGCCTGAACATTGTTCGGGACGCGCTCGGATTGGTTTTCGCATTTGGATATCGATCCGTAGCGGCGGTGGTGGGACACGACTTCGGCTCGCCGATTGCTGCCTGGTGCGCCGTGACCCGCCCCGATGTGTTCCGGTCGGTGGCGCTGATGAGCGCTCCGTTCGGCGGGACCCCGTCGCTGCCGTTTGACACGGCCAGTCGTCCGCCACGACCTGCAACCTCAGCCGGTCCAAGCCTGTTTGACGAACTGGCGGCGCTGCCGCGTCCTCGCAAGCATTACCAGCAATACTACACAACCCGCGACGCCGACAACAACATGCGCAACGCCCCCCAAGGCATCCATTCGTTCCTGCGGGCGTACTACCACTACAAGAGTGCCGATTGGCCCGGCAACCGGCCTTTCCGGCTGGCAGCACGTACAGCCACCGAGATGGCCAAGATGCCTACGTATTACATCATGAACTTGGGCGAGGGTATGGCCGAGACGGTCGCGAAGTACATGCCCTCACCCGAGGAGATCGCGGGAAACGACTGGCTGCCGGACGACGAGCTTCGGATCTACAGCGAGGAGTTCGGCCGCACCGGTTTCCAGGGCGGTCTGAACTGGTATCGGTCCGGCGGTATCGGCGCCCCCGAGCAGGAGCTCTTTGCGGATCGTACCATTGACCAGCCGTCGATCTTCATCTCCGGTGCCAGCGACTGGGGCAGTTATCAGAGTCCGGGTGCTCTCGAGCAGATGCAGAACCGGGCTTGCACGGACCTGCGAGGCGTACACATGATCGACGGCGCGGGTCACTGGGTTCAGCAGGAACAGCCCGAGGAGACCAGTCGGCTGCTTATCGAGTTTCTCCGGGGGTCGGATCATAGAACAGATAAGATGTGCCCCGCGGCAGTCGGTCGACTTTTTTTGACAGGCTCTTGGTCTTGCCGGACGGGGCCCCGCTGCAAGCTGGCACGTGGTGATCGTATCCACCGATCCCCTTTCTGGCCGTTTGGTGGCACGCTCGCCCGCCGGCATTCAAGGCAATCAGGACCATTCCTCAGCCGTCCGCCTTTTCGGCGACGATCAGAGTATTCGACGGCGATCAGAGGATTCGACGGCGAGTGTCCTTGCTGCCGGAGGCGTTTTGCCGAAGTTCCATGACTGCGGATAGCCATCCGAATTGGGGGGTCGGCCGGCTCGATCGGCACGTTGACAGGGAAGCCACGCGAGTTCTTGCGCGCACAGGTCGGGGCGACATGTGCAGGTTGGCAACCTGGCCCTCCACTCTTCAGAGGGAACAACCCATGCAGGTTGCAGACGGTCAGAAACGCGGGCAGATCGGTCCTAGAAATCGGTCCTTTTTCGGCGTGCCTCACATTGGTCATACGTTTTGGCTGCAATCTGCGATCCGCTCCCCTATTTGCGGGATGGGAAGGTCTTGAGCAGCCGACTACGGGCAGGGTAAAGTCGATTCTGTTCATGTCGGATCATGTAGACTTGGAATGCGTCCCAGTCATCGTTGAGATAGACAGCTCGCAAGCCCTGGATGCACTGTGCACCATCGATACACCACCGCATGCCCGTACGTTCCATCCGGTCTTTGACGAGGTGGCGACACGCACCTTCCACGACGCCACTGCCAATCGGATAGCCTTGCATCAGGTATTCATCGTACTTCATGTGAACTCGGTTGTTCTCGAAGTATCCCAGATGGCATTCGAGTTTCTCCAGCTCGCTTCTTTTCAATCTCCGCTTCTTCGCCATCTGCCGGAATGCGCCGATGACGCGGCCGATGCGGCCTTTCAGGATCTCGCGGAGTTGCTTTTCAAACAGCCGGGCGGCTTCCGGCGTGTTTTCCGCCTCGAAGGCAACTGTCGAGCCGAATTCCGGTGCTCCGAAGAAAGTCCGATTCTCGACACCAAGGTCGTCGACCGGGCCCACTGGGCATGCGGCCTACTCAGAAAAGACCAAGAACGTAGGCCGACTCGCTCGCTTGGCAATCGGTTGGGCAGCAAGTAGCTCTGTTGGCTCTGTCAAACAGACGATGCCGATCACCGATTGTGTCGAATTCGCCAGACTATTCCAGCGGCGAAAGTGAGGATGGATAGAATCGCGACGAGTGCCGCCACGTGCTGGGAGTTCCGCGAACGTTCCGCGACCTTACTGCGCGGCTCTGCAGGCGGCCCCGGTTTGGCCTGGTCGTCCGCTTTCAGCAGCGGCGCCGGTTTGACGACCGGCGTGGCGCCTTGCGGCGGCGTCACCGGGGGTGTCATCACCTGCCCCACAACAGGTTGCGGGGCGGCTGTCGGACGATCCGAAGCTCCTTGGAGTGTGAAAGCCGCCGCCAAGTTGGTATTGCCCGTTCGCTGCAGTTGTCGGCGAAACTTCTCCAACGTTCCCTCGGCAAGCTGCGAAGAAGCGCCGGCAATCTGTTCGGCAAAGGAGTTGAGCTCCCCTCCCGCGCAGATGTGCGCCGCGCAGGCCGCGCCGTGTCGGGCCACCGTTTCCACATACACACGAGCGGCCAGCTCAAGGGTCTTGGCGTCCAGTTTCTGAAGACCCTTGCGATGGGTTTCCAGTACCCGTGAAGCAGTGTTCTGCAACGCGTGTGGGTTGTTCTGCTCGAAGAAGTTGCGAAGGCCCAGTTCGCACTTGTCGTCCAGGTAGATCTCGGCGTATTTCTGCCAGTCGTCGGCGGTGATCACGTCGCTGACCACGTCCCACCCGAACTGGTTATCGGCAATGCGGCTGAAGTACCTGGCCCCGTCGTATCCTTCCGCCATCATTGCGCGGATGAACTCCGGATTCTGGTATCGGCTCAACTGTTCGAGCACGACAGCCTCGCGTCCGCTCTGGACCTCCTCGCCTCGAACCAGGTCGTTGACATACAAGTCCGGCTGTTTGCCGTCGAGTTGCTCGACGGTGAGGGCCAAGACGCCCTGGTACTCGAAGTTCTCGGTCAGGTCCATGACTCCGTAGAGATTGCTGCTGCGGCCATGGATCACCCCCTGCACTCCGCGCAATTGCTGCTGGAAGATCTCGGGGGCCGGCTGCGCCCAGCCGTCGCTGGAGTAGGCGCAGGACATCCGGTCCAGGTACCGGGTCGCCACCTCCATGGGTTGCGCCCAGTTGTGGGAATCCTTGACAAAACCATCGACGCCCGTGCCGTACACTCCGGTCGGGGCTCCGAAGATGCGCAGGAGGGCGAGTTTTCGGCTTTGTTCGTCGGTTGTTCCTCGCCCGGCCAGATCGCGGGCCAGTTTGTCCGTGTTGATTTGAACGTGATTGGGGAATTCGGATTCGGGAGGCGCCTGGTGAGCCAGGCGAACGGCCTTGTCCAGCAGGAGCATCTTCTCGGGAAACGAATCGCGGTACATGCCCGTGACGGTCATCACGACGTCGACACGGGGGCGCCCCAGGGGTGAGATCAGCTTCACGTCTTCCACATCGCCGCGTCGGTTCCAGACCGGTTCCACGCCGAGGAAATGGAGGATCTCCGATTCGAGGGCTCCGTGGGTCCTGATCATGGTGTTGGCCCAGAGCGTGACGCTGAGCTTGCCGGGAAAGTCGCCGTGCTGCCGGCGATGGAGCTGGAGGGTCTGCTCGGCCATTCGCTTGCCCACCTCCCAGGCCTCGCGTGTGGGCATCTTGTCGGAGTTGTATTGGTACTGGTTTCGCCCCGTAGGGAAGATGCCGGGATTCGACAAGGGATCGCCCGGCGGCCCGACCGGCACGAACCGGCCGTCGAGGGCACTGGCCAGGTAGTCGAGTTCCCGGTTGTGGCGCATGTGCCACAAGGCGGCAGAAATTCGATCGCGAGGATTATCTTCAGGCTCGTCGGAACCGGTCGTCTCGTCGCTTGCCTTGGGTTCGGGGGGGGCGGCATCGCCGGTTCCGGCCGCCGCCAGCCAGGCCTTTTGCTCGTCGGCCGAGAGCCCTCCAGCTCGCAGTTTCTCCAGCTCATCCTGGAACGCGTGCAGGATCATGTCCTCCGCGTCGGCCTGGGAATAGGATTGGCCGAAGGTGTGCAGACCACGGGGCCCCGTCTGCGACTTGACCTCGGTCAGCCAGTGTTCGATCCGGTGGACTTCGTGGTCCTCGGCCGACATGGAGGGCTCCGTTGTTTCGTGGCGTTCATCGTCGTCGTTCCCTTCGTGCCGGCCGGCGTATCCCAACTCGCCAGCCAGGCGGACGATGCTCGCATAGTACTCGGCCTGCAGTCCTGTTTGCTTCTGATCGCGGGCCTTGGCGTAGTTGTTGGTCAGTTCCTGCAGTTTGGCCAGTTCGCCGTAGAGGCCTGTGCCGGTCAGGGGCGGGGTGGCGTGGGTGAGCAGGAGTGCCTGCCCGCGGCGTTTCGCTGCGACGGCCTCGCCGATCCCGTCGACGATGTAGGGGTAGATGTTGGGCAGATCTCCCAACACCAGGGCAGGCGGATCATCCCAGGAGAGACCGTTGCTCTTGCCCGGCAGGAATTCCATGGTGCCGTGCCGTCCGAGATGGACCACGGCGTCGGCCTGCCACTGGTGCTGGAGCCAGAAGTAGAATGCCAGGTACTGATGCGTGGGCCAAGTGGAGGTGTCGTGATAGAGCGAGGCCTGTTTCTGGGAGGAAGCCCGTGAGGGCTGCGGTGCCAGGAGAAGGTTGCCCATCTGAAAGGCCGGCAGCACGAAGAACTTGCTCCCCTGGCGAGTCACCGTCATCAGGTCGCCGGGCGGCTGGCCCCATTGTTGGCTGATCTGTTGCTTCACATTCTCCGGCAAGCGGTCATAGTGGGCCAGATACTCTTCGACCGGCCAGAGCAGCGCTCCCTTCTCGACGAGCGAATCGAGTTCTCCGGGAGCCCATTGTCCCACGTTGCGTCCCACCGAGAGCATCGAATCCACGATGGCCTGCCGGTCGATCTCGCCTTCGATGCGATAACCCCGGTTGGCAAGATCGGCCAGGATGGCTTCCAGGCTTGCGGTGACGTTCAAGTAGCTGGCACCCACGTTCTGTTTGCCGCCGCTATGGTTGTAGAACAAGATTGCGATTCGTCGCTCCGCCGTCGCCGTCCGCCTCAACTTCGCCCAGGCGAGGGCCCGCCGGATCTGCCAGCGGTAGTTGTCTTCGATCAGCACCGTCCGAAAGTACTGTTGTCCCGTATTGGGATTTGTGACCGGCTGTCGTGCGGCAATCACCGTCGGTTCGATCAACCCCGAGAATTCCGGGGAGACGATGCCATTGAGAAGATAGTTGCCCGGAATCCCCTGGCGGCTCCCGCTCCATTCTTCCCGGGCCACGTTCAGGATGATGCTGTTGAGCACGGGCACGTTGAGATCGTGGAGCGCCGCGTAGTGATGCGGCTTCTCGCTCGTTAGCCGAAAACTGGAACTTATGACCACGTCGACCCCGTCGAAGAGCCGCTTCAGTGGCGACTCGTTGTTCTGGTCCTGTCCGACCGGCATGAACCAGAACCCCAGAACGGGACTGGCGCCTGCTTGCTCCACCCCGCGGATGAGCTGGGTGAAGTAATCGGTCTCGTCGTTCAGATACAAGGTGTTGTAGACAAAGATGCCGACCTTTGGGGCGTCAGGCCTGTAGCCTGGACGGGTCTGATACCATTTCCAGTAGCTCTGGGCGTCGGGAAAGACATCGCTAGAGTCGGGATGATAGATCCCTTCGTCGGCGGCCGGCACCGGTGATCGGGCGGTTACTCCAGGCACCTCGAAATGCTCGCAGATCTTCTCGTAGAGGCCCACCATGTTGGTCGCGCCGCGTTGGCGATAGTAGGATGCCAAGTCGGGAAGATCGTCCAGAAGAACGGCACAGTCACGGTATTGCAGATTCGACTGGCTTACAACCCACGCTCCTTGTTTCGCGGCAGCCGACACGGCCTCCTCGAGTCCCGGGATCGAACAGCGCAGGGCCAGAATCATGTCGTAGTGGCCCAGCTCGAGTGGGCGGGGCGACTCGGCCCAGTCCTGCTCAACCCACAGGTCCACTTCCAGTCTGTCGGTTCCGTATTGCTGGCGAAAGCGGTCATACGCCCGAACCAGAATCGGCGTGTGAACCGCCACCGTGAGCACCGCCAATCGCACCGGCCCTCCGGAGGCCTTGCTGCGTGTCGGCCCTTCGGCGGAAGCAGGGGGCTTGACGGGCTCTGCGGCCGGAACAGGGGGATCCTGGGATCTGCCCAGTTGGGGCATCAGGAGGGCCACGATCGGAAGCATCCAAACGGACCATGCCACGAACCCTCGACCACGCCTAATCCGGCACATAGATGACCTCTCCGTTCTCCAACTCGTAGGCGACTCCCAGACGCATTCCCTGCCCTCCCGCTTCCCTCGCGCTCAATTGCTGAACTCGAATCGTCCTGCCCTGCCGCGAGAGCACTTCCGTCTGTCCCGAATCGCTCCGCCGCATGAGAACCCAATCGTCACTCGATCGCATCATGTTGCCCATGCTCAACGCTCCGAGCGCCGTCAGCAGGAAGGCGATTGCCAGAACGATCGAGAGATCGAACAGGTTGGCAACCAGGCTCAAAGGGTCATCTTCTGCCGCGGCGTCCATGAATCGCCGGCGTCTTCTTTGTCTCATGGGGAGGTCTCCTCGGTTTCCAGCCGCGCGCCTTGCTGGCTCCCACGATGCTCCTGCTGCAGACCCAGGAGCGCGCAGACGACCTCGGCCACCAACTCGACGTCGCTGACCACCAGGTCGGCTGTATGGGCTCGGGCCATGGCGGTCACGTAGCTGAAACCGCCGACCAGCAGCCCCACCACAGTCGTCGAGAAAGCTACCACCAGCCTGGCCGAAAGGGTACTCAAATCGCCTTCACTCAGGGCCATGAGACCAGGCCCCAGGGGAATCAGGGTGCCGGCTAACCCAAGAAGAGGGCCGAGTCGGACCAGGACACGAACCCGGTTCACGTCGCGAGCCAGTTCCGCCTCAACCTGCGCGACCATGTGGTCCAGTCTCGCTGGGAGTGTCGCCGGCGAGCCGCGATCGAGCTGATCGAGCAGGTCGCGTACGAACCGTCTCAGGTGCGGATGTTGACAGCGGCATTCCGCTACGGTTGCGAGCGAACCGGCCAGCGACGTCCCGTCGCCGAGGGCCAGGTTCCGGAGTTGCCGGCCAACCTGTGTATTTCGGCGGGAGCGTCCGAGCCACGTATCGTGGACCAGTTCTCCAAGGTGCCACACTGTCTGCAGAAAGCTCAGGCTCAGCAGCAGAAGAGTGGGGTAGAGCAGCAGCAGGCTCGTGTTGTAGACAAATTGGCCTAGGTCCCAGTTGTCCAGATCCATCTTGCTACGCCGCGGAGAGAGGTGGTAATACGAATTAAGTCATTGTATTACCAGTTGCATTGTGGTTCAACGACCGCCGAAATGGGGAAACGGCGTGCTCTGGGGAATCTCTCGTTGTTGCATGTGAGACGGTTGGGCTTGGGGGGAGAACCTGGCCCGGACGGATCGTCGCAGGCCGGTCCATCTCAGTCGCAACCTATTGCACAGAAGCATGTTACGCCATTGCGTTTGCCGGCCGCGTTGTACACGGAATCCGGGTAATTGCACAAGATGCCGCCGTGCGTAATACTAATGGTATGTTCGTAATATCACACCGACAGACGCTCCCTGGAAGGTCCCGAAAAATGAGACGCCGCGCATTCACCTTAGTCGAGTTGTTGGTCGTGATCGCCATCATCGGGATACTGATCGCGCTGCTCTTGCCCGCCGTCCAGGCAGCCCGTGAGGCCGCTCGCCGCATGACATGCAGCAACAACCTCCATCAACTGGGAATCGCGGTGCACAATTACCTGGACACGCACAAGGCGTTTCCGATGAACCGCACCGGGAAGACCCTTCACAACTGGTCGGCCATGTCGATGCTGGCACCCTATGTGGAACAGGCGAACATGCACAACATGCTGGATTTTTCCGCCTACCCCTACACGGCCGTTACCGGGGCGGGCACCGTGGCCGACGGGAGCGTCAACCTGCCAGCAGCACGGACGGTGGTGGCGGTGTTTCTATGTCCCTCGGACCCGGTGGGCGTACGCGCCATCTCGAATCTCATCAAGAACGCCTACGAGGCCTTCGCCGTCAGCCTTACTGAGTTCAAGCCGGGCACAATTCGTGTCATTGCCCGCCCAATCGATCCAGAACGGCTGGAGATCATCATCGAAGATGACGGCCAGGGACTCTCAAGGGCGGATCTGGCTGAGGTTCGGCGATTCGTGCCTGGAGGCACCACGAAGGCCGGTTACGGCACCGGCTTCGGCCTACCCACGGCCAAGCGGATGATTGAAGCCCACGGGGGCTCACTTTCCATCGATAGCCAAGACGGCCAAGGGACCGTCGTTACTGTCACCATGCCCATTACGACACCAGGAGAGAGACCGTGACGTTTCATGCGCTCGTTGTGGATGACAATCAAGATGTTCTGGAGGAAGT
>Ga0209612_1002428_pt1 | contig 13503 bp, 9 predicted proteins | sample BioC12SIPDNA_FD_185746 | JGI IMG/M metagenome (GOLD analysis project Ga0209612, IMG submission 185746) | Anaerobic biogas reactor microbial communites from Washington, USA - Biogas_R1_B C12 SIP DNA (SPAdes) (version 2) | ecosystem: Engineered > Bioreactor > Anaerobic > Unclassified | place...
CTGAACGTAGTGAAGAATCTTGTTTTCCATCATTTCTCTCTGCTATTCTTCCTGGTAAGATCCTTCGGTACCCTCAGGATGACAAAATGAAGGCAGATCGCTTCGCAAAAGAGGCTCGCGATGACTGGAGGTTGTAAATTGTCATTCTGAACGCAGTGAAGAATCTTGTTTTCCATCATTTCTCTCTGCTATTCTTCCTGGTAAGATCCTTCGGTACCCTCAGGATGACAAAATGAAGGCAGATCGCTTCGCAAAAGCGGCTCGCGATGACGGAATGGGAATGCCTCACCAAGGTAAGGACGCGTTCCACCGCACAGCCATTAATTGATTTATAATCTATTATTAGTTATACTAATAATTATCAATAACTATCAATTTCATGGAGCATGGGGTGAATATTGAATATTTATTCTCGTCCCATATATTACCTTCGCTTGTCGCGATCCTGATTGTTGCTCCATTGGCAACTTACAGTTTCAGGCAGCGTGATACACCTGGTGCCCTGGCATTTTCCATTGGCTCTACACTGGGGCTGTTATGGCTGCTTGGTTTGATCTTTGAGGACATCTCTTTAGCTGTTGATGCAAAGATTTTTTGGCGAAAGTTCCAGGTGATATGGCAGTTATCTTCTGCTACTGCCATCACGATCTTTCTCTTAGAGTATACCCAACCCAAGCGTTGGACCACGCGTCGGAATATTTTTCTCTTGTCCATACCTCCCTTGCTTGTGTTTGTGCTGGTCGTCACAAATCAATTTCATCACCTGTTTTGGGAAGGTTTCATTTTTGAAGATGTCCTCACGCCAATTCCTGGTCCATTGATGGGCTACTTTATCGCTTACATCTATGTGAATTTTTTGATCAATCTGATCGTGCTTGTTTGGCTATTCGTTCACTCGCCTCAAAACCGCTGGCCAGCAGCGTTCATCATCCTCGGTCAAAGCGTAATGCGGTTGTTTTACATAATCGAGTTCTCAAACAAATCTGAAATTCAAATTCCATATTCTCCCATAGGGATCACTTTTACTTGCGTCATGTATGCAATTGTCTTATTCCGTTTCCGAATTTTCGGGCCTCTGCCACTCGCACGCCAGGTGTTAAACGAAAAAATGCCTGTCGGTATTGTTGTCTTGGACGATAAAAAGGTGATTAGAAGTCTGAATCCTGCAGCAGAAAAGGTCCTTCATACAACAGGCAAATTTGCAAAAGGGAGAGCAATCGACGAACTGCTCTCAGCTTATCCGCAAGGACAGCCGGGAGGAACAGAGGAGCAACACATAGAGTTTAGTCTGATGGCCGACCAAAAGACCCAGTTTTATGAGCTGGTCATCACAAATCTGCAAAATTGGCGCAATTCGACTGTTGGCAAGCTGCTGCTTATCAACAATGTCACTGAGCAGCGCAAAGCACAACAGCTATTGATGGACCAACAGAGCGTTTTAGCGACCTTAAAAGAACGTGAGCAATTGGCGAGGGAAATGCATGACGATTTTGCACAGGTGCTGAGTTTTATTAACACCCAATGCCAAACAATCTCCCGTTTACTGCAAAAAGGGGATGAAGCAACTGCCACCAACTATTTGGAAAAGCTAATTGAGGTGGCCAAAGGGGCGGATATCGATATCCGCGATTCAATTCAGGGTATGCGTGCAGCCTTATTAGAAGATGGATTGCTACTTACTTTAGAAAAGTATCTTGCCAGATATTACAGGGATCACGTCATCCAGACAGAATTGATTAATTCTGAAATTATGACAGAAAAAATATTATCGCCAATGGTTGAGATCCAATTATTTCGGATCATACAGGAAGCCCTGACAAACGTTCGCAAGCATGCTGATGCGACTCAAGTCAAAATAAAATTTGAAGCATTGGATGGCACTTTTTGTGTTTCAATTGAAGACAATGGGCGTGGATTCGATATATCAGATCAAACTTCCAGGTCCACTAATCACTTTGGCTTACAAATGATACGTGAAAGAGCTGTAGCAATGGGTGGAAATCTTGATTTGTCTTCTGAAATAGGTCGCGGAACTCAGATAAAAATATGTGTACCCGCTCAAATGACAGAGGTGGCATGAAGAGTCGTTTCAAGTTAAAAGTTTTACTGGTAGACGATCACCTTCTCTTTCTGGAAGGAATCACCAACCTGCTCAAGTCAGAAGGCATCGAGGTTGTAGGTGCTGCGCATGACGGTTTTGAGGCCCTGGCGAAAGCACGCCAGTTAAAGCCTGACCTGATCTTAATGGATATCCATATGCCAAACTGTGATGGGGTTTCTGCCACACGTCTGATTAAAGCCGAGATGCCTGAGACTAAAATTGTGATGCTAACCATGTCCGAGGACGAGGAAGATCTGTTTGAAGCAGTGCGCAGTGGCGCTTCAGGCTACCTGCTAAAAAACCTGGACGCGGCACAATTTCTTGATTATCTTTTGGATCTACAAAAAGGTCATGCGCCGTTTTCACCAGGGCTGGCTGATAAAATACTCAACGAATTTTCCTTACAAACAAGCAGAGCAGCAGAATCAATAACCAGGGATGAAGCAGACGTGCCCCTCGAGAAACCGGCGCGGGATGGTGACCTTTCACCCCGGCAAATGCAAATACTGACGTTGGTGGCACAGGGTCAAACGTACCGTGAAGTGGCGGGTACTTTGAGTATTTCAGAGCGCACCGTTAAGTACCATATGGGGGAGATCCTCTATTCTCTGCACTTGCAAAATCGAGCCCAGGTGATCGCCTATGCAGCCCGGAGCGGGTTAACCCGTTCTGAAGTTTAATTTTCCACACACTTCAAAGACATGTGACAGTCCTGATCCAAAGACTGTACTTTTTATTTACAGACACTGTACTTAAGTCCATATGAAATTGGGGCAAACATGTATAGACTTCAAGTGTCCAAACAATGAGAAAAGCTAAATTCGGGTAAGAAGAATGCATTGTGCTGGGAACGACCACACATTTGAAAGGTTCAGGAGGCATGACAAACCTGAAGCACACCTTGCCAGGAAAATAGTTAAATCCCGTTAAACCACCTGATACGAGTTGCCAGGTACATAGAACAAAGCTGGAAATTTGTAAGTCGATTGACCCAAATAAACTTGCAGGAATTCATTGACATAAGAAAGGAGCCTCATAGGCAAATATCAATCCTGTTATTTTGAAAGAATCAAGAGCAATTTATACACGCATATGCAATGAAATTCGGATAAAAAAGGAGAATCCATGAAAACAAAATTAGTTCTAGTTATGCTTGTCTTGATCCTGTTGCTAAGCTTAACATCAGCATCTGCGCAGGAGTTGATACCTGAAAATGTGCCCGTTAATCCTATCCTCCAGGAGAAATACGAGCAATTCTTTCCACCCGCTGTGATCGAGGTCACAAAAGGTGTTTATGTGGCTCGAGGGTACAACCGGGATAATCCAACCTTGATAGTGGGAAACAATGGGTTGATTATCGTTGATCCTGGGGAAAGCATTCCCGCCGCCCAGATCGTCAAAGCTGCTTTTAATGCCCAATTGGATAATATTTTTGACAAGAAACCCGTCAAGGCGATTATCTACACCCATCACCACGATTGCCATATCCATGGCGCCTCAGTTTTTGCTGATGAGCACACGAAGATCATCGCACATGAAAACCTGATGAAAGCGCTATTTAACGAGTGGTACGGTCAGATTTATCCCTCGCGAGTTGAAGGTGGAATCAAGATGACCGGAATCATGTTCAAAGATCATCCAGTGATTGATGGCGAAGGCTGGTATGCTGGTTATGTCTTAACTGGACCAAATATCCTCGGTCCATCAGGTTTTCTCCCACCCACGTTAACTGTAAAGGATGAATTGAAGCTTACGATCGCTGGGGTTAGGATAAACCTCTTTTCTGCACCTGCCGAAAGTCAAGATGTCATCGTGGTATGGCTGCCAGACAAAAAAGTGCTTATACAAATTGGCATCATGTACGAGGCATTTCCAGCGTTGGTTACCATGAGAGGCAGTGGACAGCGCGATCCGCTGGATTATGTTGATAGCCTGAAACTTTGCCGAAGCCTTAACCCTGAGTACCTGATTGCGCTTCACGGTCCCAATCCTGTCACTACAGGCATAGAGAATATACGCCAATACCTCACCAATTTCAGCGACGCGATTCAATTCATGCATGACCAGACAGTCCACTATCTTAACCAGGGGCTCACGCCGGGAGAGATCGCTGATCTGCTCGTTTTACCACCCCATCTCGCCTCCAGCCCCTATCTGCAGGAGACCTATGGCAGTAAAGAGTGGAATATTTACCATATCTTCCGCTATTATCGAGGCTATTATAGCGGTGCAATCAGAGACCTGTTCCCTCAATCTGCCATTAGTGAAGCAGAAATGTCTGCTGAGCTGGCAGGCGGAATTGATGCCTTGGCGATTAAGGCTGAGGATGCTCTGCTTGCAGGCAATTTGGAGTGGGCATTAAGATTGGCGGACAACGTTCTGCTCTTGGACTCGGAAAATGCGTTGGCATTCGAGACAAAGAAAGAAGCAATGCTTACCCTGGCAGAAGATACGATGAATTCCCAGGCACGTAACATGCTTTTGTCTGAATATCTCTTAATGACAGGACAGATCCCGGCAACATTCCCATTTGGGAATCCTAAAGCTATTTATTCCTTGATGAGCCCTGTTGCAGTTCAGTTGATGCCTATGAGCACTCTGCATCGCATCATGGCTGTCAACTTGAACGCTGCCAAGTCAATGGAAACAGACATTATGGTCGACCTGCAACTAACTGACATGCCCAAGAACAAAGTTGATCAGCCTGATAAATATGTTTTATGGGCTCGCAAGGGCATCCTTGAAGTGAATCCTCCGGTTCCAAGTGAGGGTCTGCTAAAAATTACTACCGACTCATTGACCTGGAAGCAACTCGTTCTATACAAGCTCAGTCCGGCAGCAGCGATTGCTGATGGGCTTGTTAAGATCTCAGGTGGAACCCCCGAGGGCTTCTACGCTTTCATGGATTTGTTCAATTAGCGAGAGCAATGATTTGTTGGAGTAGAGGGGCCGGGCTACAGATGGACCTTTCCAGTCAATTCACCGGCAATTAAGCAAGATCGTTTTCCAATAGAAAATATCGACAGATGTTAGTAAGGAAAGGCAGAAATGAAAACAACAAGACGCAATTTTTATTTGTCTCTTATGTTCGTGGTGATGATGCTGGCTATTGCACTAGCAGCTTGCGAAGTATCAACCCCACCTGAAGTATTAAATCCACCTATTGATGTCAAGGACCTAACACTAGACGACATCAATAATCAAGTAACTAACAGCATGAAGCAGCTCGACCTGGAGGTCCAGGAAGGCTATTTTCAAATGTGGGGTACGGATGAGTGCTTGCCTACCTACGAATTGATGGGAACTTGTTATTTCAACAATCCGGCTGCACCCTATATAATGCCTGTTCTGCCTTACTGGTCAGAAGAATTTGTCGACCCAGCAACAAAGGATGTCTTCGGTGTGACCAAGGAAGGCTATGGTGCTACCTACCGCTTCGATCCGAATGAAGCGATCATCATCTTTGGTAATTTACCCCCTGAAGCACACTACTTTGGGATCCAAAGTTACACATTCTCTCGTGAGGGCAACTACCAGACACAAAACGAGACTTATGCCTTCCTTTCCTCACTTGGCGCACAAGATGTCTTCTTCCACGATATTCCGCTCAATCCGAAGCGGATTGGTTTCCTCGAAAGCTTGAGCGATAGCAACAACAATGTGGTCATAGAACAACAGTCAGGCTCGAGCTGGGGGCAGTTGCGCTACTTCATCATCACACCAGAAGGACATATGGACACCAAAATCCGTCAAGCCCTGGTCGAGTTGGGTATTGATGCCAATGAGATTTTCACCGAAGGCATTCCGGAAGATGTCCGCGTTGGGCTGGACGAAAGTGCTGATGACTTTATTACAGTTTTTAGATATTCAATGCCGTTAGATGGCGGCGGCGAAGGTTCTGCCTCGTATGAGTGGCGGCACAATCCAACGCTCAATGTGCTGCGTGTGCGCGATACGTCTCCTGACTACCCCAAGCAAACCTACCCAGCCTGGACACCAGAAAGTCCGGAGGCACGAAGCGGCGTCCCTGAGGCATATCTGGCTGAGGATCTCACGAAATTGGTATATGCAGTCGCACAAACCTGGGATCAGGAGTGTTCAGATTTGTCCTGTTCCAATCGGTACACGTCTTTCATCGATATCCAGAGTCCGCCTTTCAATCTGCTCGGACCCAAGTGCAAGTTGATCGGGATGGATTGTTTGGCTGATTCTCTGGATGCCGGCTATGGGTTCTGCCCGGGGATCACTTTTGACGATGGTGAGGTCTGGGCGGCAATCGGAACCCTTGGTACCCAGACTGGTAATGCTACTTATGTCAGTTTGGGCGTCAATAACTTCCACTTGAGGCTTGGGGCGAAGCAAATCGATTACACCACGCTTAAGGGAAGTGCCATGCCCTACGACAATGGAGACATTTCCAACCTCGACAAATTCTTTGTTTACTACTTTGCGCGTGATTGTAGCAACATCGAGGCCTTTACACATGGCTACTGTGCGGAAGTTGAAGATAGCCCACTTGTTCTTCCAGTAGGAGACAGAGCTGCCTTGACGGAGCGTGACTACGTTGTGCCAGGGACTCGACGCGGTCCTGACTCCATTTTGCTTCTGCCTTCCAGGGCACTCAAGCTGGTGCGGCCTTAGCGATGCTCAATTTGCAGGCTACGCTCCGCTGTCAAGAAGGGTGGTTTTTACAAGGAATCTGTCCTTGCCAGTATTTCGATAAATTCAACAAAAAGTACAGTCCGAAAAAATGACTGTACTTTTTGTTTCGTACAGACTGTACTTAAGTCTATTCTTTTTCGCTTAATAATCTTTTAGACTTTAATTATCCAAAATAAATGAGGAATCCCATGTCCGAAAACAAAAAAGTGTTGATCTATGGCAGGTCTCTGAATTTGGAGGGTATTGGGGTGAGTCTAAAGCTTGAAGGAAATCTTGATGTGATAGTTGTTGAGGCAGGTGAACAAAACTGTCTTTATGAAATAAGCCCCGAGGTGGTCCTTTTTGATCTGGCTAACCCACCCAAGGATCTGAACCTGGCGCTGCTGCAAAAGCAACCCGGCTTGCTGCTGATAGGGGTGGACCCTTCCAGCGATGAAGTGCTGGTGCTAACAGGTCAACGTAACAGGATTGTAAGCGTTTGCGAACTGGCAAATTTGGTTTCAGCGCAAGCAATCCAGCCACCAACCAGGGCTGAAGTTGGGGGGAATGATTAAGGAGGAACGTTTTGCACTGTTTTTTGATAGTACAAAAGGGCGGTTTGACTGCAAATACTTTTTTTCGTTGTTAATGTGCCGTCCTATCATTGGAATCACGCGGCTACAGTTTAGCTCATTTGTTCTACTTATTCAAGGATTTTTTAGCTCATAGCTGATGGCTGAATTGGGCTTCCCCTGAGGGCTGCTTGCGTGCCGGAGGCTAAGCTGGATCCTGCCGTGAAACGGACAGGATACTGAAGAGGGTGTTTGTTTTTGATCTATTAACCACAAAGGGCACTCTCCCCGCTTGGTCCACATGCCTCTTCGAGGCCGGGATCTTCGACGGTCACCCACCTTTGGCGGAGCTTCGTCTCGCCCAGGTCATTTTCCGTCTTTGCGAGGAGCGTAGCGACGTGGCAATCTGCTTTTGGCTTGTGTATCGAGATCGCTTCGCAAAAGAGGCTCGCGATGACGGGAGGAGGTAAATTGTCATTCTGAACGCAGTGAAGAATCTTGTTTTTTATCATTTCTTTCTGCTATTCTTGTTGGTAAGATTCCTCGGTGCCCTCAGGATGACAAAATGAAGGCAGATCGCTTCGCAAAAGAGGCTCGCGATGACGGGAGGTTGTAAATTGTCATTCTGAACGCAGTGAAGAATCTTGTTTTCCACCATTTCTCTCTGCTGTTCTTGCTGGTAAGATCCTTCGGTGCCCTCAGGATAACAAAATGAAGGCAGATCGCTTCGCAAAAGAGGCTCGTGATGACGGGAGGAGGCAAATTGTCATTCTGAACGTAGTGAAGAATCTTGTTTTCCATCATTTCTTTCTGCTATTCTTGCTGGTAAGATCCTTCGGTGCCCTCAGGATGACAAAATGAAGGCAGATCGCTTCGCAAAAGAGGCTCGCGATGACGAGAGGAACCTTTCCCTGACAGTTGCTTTTCTAATTAGAACATCCGTGCTATAATGCACCTGCTAATTATTACCCCGAACCTTAACAAACCAGGTTTTTACACTTAAATAGCCTTCTGGCACTATCAAAAAACAGTGTAAAAAGTGTAAATACTGTAAAAACCTTCGCTGAAACGACTGAGGGTGTGCCCCGAGACATAATCGAGGGTGTACAAGCATACCGTAGAAATCAAATTTGACTTTTGGTATTTTAAAAATCCATTAGTGAAAGGAACTATTGTGAAAAAGCAGATATTTGTCAATCTACCCGTGGCAGATCTTGCTCACAGTGAGCGTTTCTATCAAGCCATTGGGTTTTCAAAAGTCGAAGAATTCAGCACAGACGAAGGGGTCGCCATGGCATGGTCAGATGAGATCTGGGTGATGCTTTTACGGCATGACTTTTACCAAAAATTCACTGCCGGACGTTCGATCCCGGATGCCAAGGTGACTGCCCAGGTGCTGCTGGCGTTGAGCCTTGATTCCAGGGAAGCCGTTGATGAGATGGCATCAAAAGCTATTGCCAATGGCGGCACACTGCTGCCCAAAGTGATCATTGAAGGGGCTGAAGGTATGTACACTGAAGACTTCAGCGACCCGGATGGTCACATTTGGGAATTGGTGTACATGGAGATGTAGTGAACTTTGGGGATGGTCTTAACGCCGTCCCCAACCTCTTCTAAGGGGGTTGCTGGTTTTTTAGCCCGCGACGCCAAACTCGAAGACGGTTTGGTGGGCATATTTTTCCCCTGCACGCAGGATCGGGCTGGGAAAATCGGGGCGGTTGACAGAGTCTGGCGGAAATTGGGTTTCAAGGCACAGACCGCCATTGCGGGCATAAGGCAAGCCCCATCTGCCAGGAATGGTCCTGTCGATCATGTTGCCTGAGTAAAACTGCACCCCGGGCATGTCCGTCCAGACTGACATCACCCTGCCGCTATTCGGCTCAGAAAGAAGTATCTTTTTCGATAGCCGAGCAGCATCGTTCAGAACCCAGTTATGGTCAAACCCACCGCCACGCCTGAGCTGTAAATCATCCATGAAAATTGAATCGTTGATGATCCTGGGCTCACGAAAATCGAAGGGCGTACCGGCAACAGGAACGTTGGCAATGGGGATCAGCTCTTCGTCGACCGTTGTGAAGTGATCGGCATCAATGCAAATGGAATGGTTTAGGATATCCGGGCAGGAGGGTCCGCCGAGGTTGAAATAGGCGTGGTTGGTCAGGTTGAGAGGGGTGGCTGAGGTGGTGCTGGCAAGATAGGTAATCGAGAGCCGGTTGGCATCATCCAGGGTATAGGTGACCTTGAGATGCACCTCTCCCGGGTAACCCTGGTCGCCTTCAGGGCTCAGGAGAGTGAGAGTCAGACTGGCGGAATCGGAGGAGAGCAGCGTTGAAGCCTGCCACAGCCTGGTTTCAAATCCGTCAGGTCCGGAATGGAGGTTGTTGTTGCCGTCGTTTTGTGCGAGGGCATATTTTTTGCCATCGAGCATGAAGCTGGCGCCTTGGATGCGGTTTGCCATCCTGCCAATCAACCCTCCGAAGTACATGGGGTTGGTCAAATAGAGGGCAGGGTCCTGGTAGGCAAGCACAACTTCGTCCAGGTTGCCAAAACGGTCGGGGGTGCGCAGGCTGAAAATGACCCCGCCCAGGTCCAGAATGCCGGCAGACATGCCGTTGACGTTGGTTAAGGTGTAGAGTGAAACATCACTCCCGTTCGCCAGGCTGAGAAATGCCGATTTTTGTATTCTTTGCATGAAAGCTATTTTAATGCAGATAACGGGTAAGCGACAGGCGACTTTGGGATGACTTTTGCAAGAGATTGGTTTCTCTTGGGAGGGTCAACAGCACAATTGGGCATTGCCAACTAAGGAGATGTGGAAAAAACCGGGTTCAGCCCCGCATGGGGTAACACGCGCAGACGCGCAAAACTCTTTTTACAATTAGGAGTATGGGCGGGCATGAAACCCGCCCATAGGATTTACTCTGTAAAAACGACCTGCTTATTTCCTCATCAAAGCTGCTCCGGGGTAGAGCTCTGTCCCAACTGGCTGGCTGTCTGACATGGTTGCAGAAGCAGACATGGAGACATCATCGAGGAATAGATTGCTGTTGAGACTGTCATCAGTCACCACCTTGAATTGCACTGTCTTGCCAGTGCCAGCGTAGGCGGACAAGTTCAGGACCCTCTGAACCCAACCACCGGTATCTGTACTATCGCAAAGGTCCATCGTATCAACATTAATGCCATTGACAGCGACATAGAAGAAATCGTAACCACAGTAATCTTCAGAACCTACCCAATACCAAAAATGCAGGTAAGGCGCGGCAGCAGAGATGGTGATGGTCTGCGAGAGCAATGAGGTTTCATCATAATCGCCGCCCAACCATGCAAGCCAGCTGCCGCCATGCGCCGTGATATCATCTGTTGCTGATATTATCAGGTCCCAGCCGTTTGAGGAACTTTGAGACCAGGAAGTTGCGCCATCTTCAAAACCGGGATTCAGGAAGGGGTTGGTTGGCGGCGTTGTGACTTGGCGGTACCCGGAATCGGATGCTGAATAACTTGAGCAACCACCAGAATTACAGGCCTTGATCCAGTAATAGTAAGTTGTTCCAGCCACAGCTGAGGTGTCGTTGTATGGGCTGGAAGAATGGCTGGAGCTGAGTGATGTTGCGCTGGAAGAATCATTACTGGTATTTCTAAAAACCTGGTAGTAGGTTGCCCCAGTTGAAGCTGACCATGATACCTGTACCTTATCCGTAAATGTACCGTCACTAGCTGATATACCAGTTGGCGCTGGAGGCGGCGGTGGTGTTGTGCCTGCTTTCGTTATCAGGGGCAGGTAAACCTTGGAAGCGGTCACCTGGCCTTGTCCAAGCTTCACCACGCTGACTGAAAGCAAAGTCATACCATCATAACTGCCGCCCCAAGGCATGGTATACACAACGGCAGGGTCGTTATCCCAGGTATCGCGGATGTAAACTGTGGAGCCGTTGTAACCATAGCCGACAATGGAGTGCCCCTCAAGGTTGAGCAAAACCGGGTGCCCGGCGTCAATTTCTGCCTTGTAGTTTGCCAGGGAAAAGCCGCCGCTGAGGTTGTTGTCGGTTGTCTGGTTGTAGCAGTCGGTGACGGTATAGCCACGGGCTTCGTAGAAGAGTTTGCGCCCGTAGGTACCATCCAGGGTTGATATGCCCCCATCGACCATAGTCGCGCAAGTCAGTTTATCGGGGTTGCTGGTGTAGGTGTAAAACGTGGTGGAGCCGTCGGTGTTATCATAGGCAGACTGGCTGGTTTTCATGTAATCGCCAATGGCATCGCCCCAGGCATGCTGCGTCCAAGCACCAGTAATGTATGGGTCGTTTGCAGTATTGCCATACCTGATCCAGTAATCGTCGATGGAACCTTTAATAGCACGCCCATCGATACCGTTATGTGAGGCAATCAGGGGGTTGTTGGGATAGGTAACCGAGCCATCAGACCAGGTAGCCCAACTGGTGTCTGTGAGGGGCATGACACCGCCGTTGGTTGGTCCAGCGTAGAGGTTGGGGTAAGAGCCGCGGTCATACCAGGCGGCGATCATAGCGCCAGAGACCGCCGAACAACCGAAGACCCAGCTGTAGGAGGGGAAGTCCGCGAGGGTACCCTGGGGCTCGATGGCGGTCATTGAAGCTTCGCGTTCTGCCTGGTATTCGGGCAGCGGATGGGGTGGACCGCTGATAATGGAGCCGGTAAGTTGAGTACCGTCAGGGGTCGTGAGGTGTACGACAGAATAGTAGGGTGAGATCACTTCGATCTGAGGACTGCTGGCTTGGGGTGGCTCGTCTTGTGCCAGGTTGGCAGCGCCGGCGGTGCCAATTAACGCGAGACTGATAAGGATTGCCATAAGGACAGAAAGAAAAGTTTTAAATGAGGGGGCTGTTTCCATAGTTCTCCTTTAGATTGGAACGGGTCAAACGATCAGTTGTAGGGTCGTGGCAATAACAATATGTGTGGAACTAAGATGTTAAATATTATATCACTTCGCCGTGAGAGATTCAAAGTAAATCCCTAAATTGGAAAGATTTCGAATGTATTGGGAATGCACGGAATCCAGTTCAAAGTGGCTGATTGTAAAAATAGCCGGGTTCAAAGGAACCCGGCTTATGGACATAAAAGGAAACTACCTGGCCGTGTTGATGGGCATGATGATGTGGGTGAAGTTTTCGTCGCCAACCGGGCGAAGCAGACCGGGGGTATGCACGGCGTTGGTCTCGAGCACCACGTTGGGGGTTCTGATCACTTCCAGCGCTTCGCGCAGGTAGCGAATGTTGAACGAAATCAACAAGGGTACACCATCCACTGAGGCATCCACCATCACTTCAGACGAGCCAGTTTGCTCGGAGCGGGCAGAAATTTCGAGCAAAGAGGCATTTTCGCCTTCAACTTCGGGCTGAATGTCGAGTTTGGCAATATAGCTGCCCTCGCGCGCGATAATCTCGGTCTGTTTGCAGGCTTTGAGCAATTGCGCGGTAGAAAGCACAGTCCGTGTTTTGAACGTAGGCGGGACGATGGCGCTGTAGTTGGGGAAGCTGCCTTCAATCAACTGGGATACTAACTGGGCGTTTTTCATCTGGAAGATGACCTGACCGCGACCCTGCGGGAAAGACATCAGGACTGTCTCATCACCGTCAGTGGCAATTCGGCTCAGCTCAGCCAAAGCGCGGGCGGGAACCAGGGCTTCAAAGTTCTGAGGTACTTTTTGCGCCATCTCGGACTTGGCGATGGAGATGCGATAACCATCGGTGGCTGCCATTTCGAGCGTAAAACCATTGAAAGTCATGTGCACGCCGGTAAGGTTTGGACGGGCATCGTCAGTGGATGCGGCAAAAACAACCTGCTGGATATGGTCTTTGAAGTTCTGGATATTGAGTGAAATGGCTTCATCCAGGTTTGGGGTGGGCATGGGCGGGAACTCTTCGGCGCTGATACCTTTGATGTCGGTGTTGAGCGTGCCGCATTTGACATTCAGGCTCTGAGTATGCTCGTCTACGGTGAGAGTGACATCTTCGTTAGGCAGGTTGCTGACCATGTCAACAAAGGTCCTGGCGGGAACAGTCAGTCCGCCCTCTTGCTCAACTTTGGCACCAATCCAGGCGCTGATACCCAGCTCAAGGTTGGTGGCAGAAAGTCGCAAACGACCATCGTCGGTTTTGATCAAGATGTTGGATAGGACAGCGAGGGTGCTGCGGGAAGTAACCGCGCGCGAGA
>Ga0209612_1002429_pt1 | contig 13501 bp, 7 predicted proteins | sample BioC12SIPDNA_FD_185746 | JGI IMG/M metagenome (GOLD analysis project Ga0209612, IMG submission 185746) | Anaerobic biogas reactor microbial communites from Washington, USA - Biogas_R1_B C12 SIP DNA (SPAdes) (version 2) | ecosystem: Engineered > Bioreactor > Anaerobic > Unclassified | place...
CTGGCCTTCCGTGCTCTCGATCCTCCAGCCGGCCGCCGCCCGCTCGGCCTGCTTGTCGGCAAAGGCGTCGAGCCGCGACCGCAGTTGTTCCAACTGGACTTGCACGGATGCCAACACGTGCTGTCCAAATTGGTTTTCCGTCTCACGTTCCAACAGCTCGCGCAAGGTTTGGCGGATCTCCGCGGGGTCCGTCGAATCCCGGCGTGGTCCGAGGCCGAATTGCCGCAGCACTTCGTGGACCAGCGAGCCGAACAGCCCGCCGTCCAACTCCTCGGCGGTGTCGTTCTGGGATTTCAGCCTCAACACACGGCGCAAATAGAAACGGTACGGACAGGCCAAGTATTCCCGAAAGGCTGTCACCGGCAAGTCGCGGATCGTTTCGCCCCGCAGCGTGGGCTGCGGCACCACGAATCCGGATCTGCCTCCGCCGGGCTTCAAGCGACCCGCCAGCGGCGGCAATTCATGCTGCGGCGGAGGCGCCGCGAAGAACCGTCGCGCCCGCCGCGGAATCTGACTGCGTTCGGCCGCGAACAACAACCGGCTGGGAGCCAGCGGGTCGCCTTGGCCGTTGCGGCGGGCGACGATCAAATCCAGTCGCTGGCGGCTGGCCAACAATACGCTCAGGGCATACGCGTCACGGGCATACCGGCGAGCATTGTCCTGCAAACCCAGTCGGCTGCGGAGCGAATTTGGCAGAAAGGCGTCCGCGTTGACCGACGACGGCACGTAGCCTTCATTGAAATTGCAGACGATCAGCGCCGGCGCATCGTCCAGAGGCAATTCCAGCCATCCCAGCAGTTCGACGGCTTCCGGATCAAACCGCGACGAGACGGAGGCGGTTTGCAGCTGTCTGAGCGTCAACTGAATTGCCGTCGCCGCGTCGACCGTCGGCATCAGCGGGGCGGGGATGGGCGTCCCGGCCAGCGGCAGCGCAGCATTGATCTGCTCAAAGGCCTCCAAGCACACTCGATCCGTCTCCTCCTGGCGGTCCCACGCCCGGTCCCCGTACACCTGCAGCAGCAGTTGCCGCACCGATTCACTCCACTGCTCCCACGCGCGACTCGGACCGCGCAGCGGCTGCAGCAGAAGTTCGACCCGCTCGTGTACCTGCCGCGCGGTGCGGGTCGGCAGGTCGTCCCCCCGCCAATCACCGCTCAGCCGCGACTGCAAATGGGTGCTGTAGTACTCGTCCAAGCATTCCAGCCAGCCCGCGGGAAGCTGTCCGCGCTGCACCCAGTCAGACATATCCGGATGACGCACGAGGGCGCCAAATTCGGCGTAACGGTCGCTGCGCAGGTACGCTTCGACGGCCGACAGCAGCCGAAAGGGCGCGGTCAGCGAACTGGGCACGCCCACTGCAGAACGCGCCGCAAGGCCGCACTCCTTCAATTGCCGCTCGATGTACGCCGTCGCCTTCTCGTCGGCTAAGCCAATCGTGATTTCGTCGGCCCGAAAGCGCCCGCCGTAGTCGGCCAGGCACCGGGCGACCGCGCCGGCCGTTTCGGCAGGACCGTCGGCCAAGTGTACCCGATCGTCGTTCAAGTCCATCTGAACCGAAGCCCAAGCCTCCGGCAGCAGGCAGCCGTCGTCGTCGAACCGCGCCGACCAAGCCGGGGGCGCATGCACCAAGACCGTGACCCGCTCGGCAACCTGAGACAGCATGTCTCGCTGAATCTTCGTCATGTCCACCGCGCCCAGAATGATCACGTCGCGCGAGAGTTGACACTCGCGCGTCTTGACCGCCACCAGCCGCGCGGTTTGCTTGTCCCACAGTTGGAGCTTGTCCAGAGTCTCCAGGTACTGCGTTTGCACGTAACGCAGCGTCGCCCACCGCTCCGCCTCGGCGAACGTCTCCAGTTCCTGGCCTCGGTCGGCTACGTCCCGGAAATCAAGACCGTCCGCCGCCAGTTCGGTGTGCAGCTGCCAGACCAACTGGGCCAAGTCGAGCCAGCTGACGATGTCGTCCGCCGCGGTCGGCGCAGTCACCACACGAAGCAACCGGGCGCGATCTGCGTCGCGCAGCACCCGCGCCCATGCCAGTTGCTGGGTCAGATCGCTGGCAAAGGGCCGTTTCGCCTGATACAGATGCTCCGGCAATCGTCCCACCGTTTCCAGCGTCGGCGGCGACAGCAGCAGCCCCCGGAGTTCCGCCTGCTCGACCAGGATTTCCAGCAGTCGCCGCGCTGCTCGCCGTCCCGGCAAGACGACAATCGCGTTGCTCATGTCGGCCAAGCCGCCGCACTGATAACGTTGGATCAAATAGTCCGCCGCTGATAACAGTGCGGGCTGCGAAAAATCGAGGAAATGACGGGAAAGAGACATTTTTTGGAAAGAACGAGACCAGGGTCAGAAAGAATTTCAAGACATGATGACCGCAGATGCGAACACAGAGTTTTGGCGAATTACCGAACTCTTTTGGAGATAGCGGGTTACGGCAGCGGCGAACTCAATGGCGTCGGTTTGGCACATCGTCTGCATTGATCTTGACACAACAGACACGGGATCACCAGCCTCGACAACTTGATGCAAAGGAGTGTGCCATGCTCGTCTTGACCCGCAAGCTGCAGGAAACGATTCACATCGGCGACAACATTACGATCACGGTCGTGAGAATCAAAGGTAACACAGTCCGGGTAGGGATTGAAGCACCCGGCGATGTGCGTGTCGTTCGCGGCGAGGTGGCTGCGCGAGACGAGGCGGAGACCGTCGGTGATCACTGCACCGATGACGGTACCCAGGCCGCTTTGCCCGCGGCCGTCCAACCTCGCCGCGAACTTTTGTCATCCGACGCCCGTGTTGGCAGCTCCACCCGGCGAACTCGCCCCACTGCTCCTTTGGCACGCGTCGCGGCCAGCAGAGCGCGTCTGCGTCTGGCTCTGGCGGACGCCTGTCCGGACGCCCCCGCCGCTTTGCGGCAAACCGCGGACGCTGCCAATCCCCAGCCGGCACTCATCTGCTGAGCGCCCGGCCGCGACGGGCCATAACCACAATCCGAAACGCTGGCGAAAAGGCAAGTTCCTCCCCTCTCGCCGGCGTTTCGCACTTTTCCGTTCGGCCCAATCCCCGCACAGGCCCACCTCTACCGCACGCTTGTGTCATTGACTCGTTTAACGGAGCCAACGGCGATGGCGAAGCACGGGCTCCGGGTTGAGCGATGTGTGATTTGTGCCGTCCTCAACTGCGTGCGGTTGAACTGTCTGCTGAAAGGCCGCTCCGCGCCAGCGTCCGGTTTGCCCGGTCGAGGCCGTGGGCTCGTGCCGCGTCCAGGCTGGTTGGCAGTGCCGGCTTCACCGGTCGCGACCTCATGAAATGCGGCACGGCAAGCACGGTCTTAGGATTTGAGGCGGTGCCCGCTCCCTGCGGCTTATCCCTGAACTGCCCCCCCGACGGCACACCCACTGCTCGCGAATCGGTCTGCCCGATGGAACAGATCGCAGAATCAGTCCGCCAGCAGAAAATGAACTACCCCAGGCGAACCGGCGTGGCACGGCTTACTTGTTAGCCGTGCTGCACTGCCAACAAGTAGGCAGTGCCACACGAGCCCGGCGGACCGGTAGATCATTTTCTGCGGATTGCCTCAGTCCGCCAGCGACCCTAAAATCGGCTATATAGACCAAGACAGCGATAACTCGGCCGAATCCAAGTTGCGGCCACAGTTGCGGAACGCTATCATAGAATTCACTCTGCAAAGCGGTCAGATGTGTGACACGGAAGATTCGTGTTTTCGATTTCTGAGCGACACGGACTCGGACGACCTGTTGGTGGTGCGAGGGAACAGTGTGCGTGCGGTCACTGATCGGTCGGTTTGTCGCCGTTGATTTTCTGCGCGGCGCGAGTCGGGAGGCGCGTCTGCGTGCTCTGCGGCGATGGTTTCATTTCGGATTTCCATCGCCGATTCTCCCTGTTCATCTCTCTTTTTCTAAGGAGCTCTCATCATGAGCCAGCGTTTTCGGAAATGGCGAGCGTTTACGCTTGTCGAACTGTTAGTGGTGATTGCCATCATTGGAATCTTGGTGGCATTGCTTTTGCCGGCCATTCAGGCCGCGCGCGAGGCGGCTCGTCGCACGCAGTGCTCGAACAACCTCAAACAGATCGGAATCGCCATTCACAATTTTCACGACACGTACAAGCGATTCCCGATCGGCAGTCCGGACGACGACTGCAACAGCTACTCTTGGTCCGCCTACATCTTGCCGTTCATGGAACAGGCAGCAATCTACGACCAGTTGAAGAATGGAGGTGCAGGACTCGTTTACATTCCGGGCGGAGACAACCTGAACGTCCACGGTGCCTTCATCGAGTTTGTGAGCGGGACAACGACATATACCCCTCCGGCCACCTTGTCCCAGAATACCGACACGTACAACAATTGGTGTCAGATCTCGTTAAACCACGGCGACAGTGTCGCCAAGTCGATTCTGCCCGCGTACATGTGTCCCAGCGATATTCTGCCCCACGTCGACAACAACGGTTATGGCAAGTCGAACTACTGCTGCAGTCTGGGCAACGAGACGCCTTGGGTGAATTACTTTTCGAGCAATGGCGCGACGTCGTGGACTGCCCCTTCGGGTCAGACGTCGCAGAACGGCGTGTTTCGCTTCTCCCAGACCAATTACCATCATTACGTGACCGATATGGCGCAGATCACGGACGGGACGAGCAACGTAATTGCGGTCGGCGAGGTGAGCGTCACGGTCAACGTCGCACCGACCCAAACCGACCGAGTCTTTCCGTTGTGGGCTGGCGGCAACAACGACTGGGCCGGCCAGTGGCGTATTTCTTCCTTTGCCCGCGTGACCGGCCAACTCGCTCACATCAACAACCGCAACCAGGATTACGGACTGCCGCTGATCAACAGTCTGCACATTTCCGATTTTTCATTCGGCAGTCAGCATCCCGGAGGCGCGCAGTTTGTACTGGCCGACGGCTCGGTGCGGTTCCTGCCGGACTCGATCGATCCGGTGGTCTATTCGCGGTTGGGCGACATCCAGGGCGGGGAGCCGGTCTTCCTGCCGAAATAGCCGACGCGAGTGTCACTGGCCGGGTTGGAAGTCCAAAAGCGCGCGGCCTGAAGTGCCAAGCAGCAGGCCGCGTTTGCACCTTGTTAGGGCCAAATTCAGGCGGCCTGGGCGGGAAGGACTTGCGCTCTCCTTGGTTGCCAAGCCCGGCTTTCCAACGAGTACCATCCGAACCTGGGCAATTCTTTGCAGGGAGCCTTTTGATGAATTTCGCGATGCGATTGGCGGCTGGACTGTGCAGCGTGGTCTTGCTGATCGGTTTGGCCGGATGCTCGGGCGGCGTCAAGCAGGCCGCTACGGGGAAAGTTTCGGGCAAAGTGACGTCTGAGGGAAAACCTGTTGAGGCAGGTTCCGTCACCTTCGTGCCGGTGACCGAGGGTGCCTCCGCGGACACCGGCGTCGCGAGCAAGCCGGGCGGCGGCAGCATCAACTCGGACGGTTCGTACGTTCTGACTACGTACGTCGCCGGAGACGGCGCCATTGTCGGCCGGCACAGGGTCACATTCTTTCCCCCAGCCTCCCAAGCGTCAGAAACTGCAGCGGGCGAACCGGGCAAGCACGACGAAACGCCCGCCCCGTCGCCCTATCGCGGCCTGATGCCAAAAGAAGCCGAGGTCGAGGTAAAGGCGGGGACGAACGAGATCAATATCGAACTCGTGCCCAATCCGGACGTGAAATGAGCCCCCGACGGCGCGCGGATTGGGCAGCGTTGTTGAACTGGTTCGGATTGCATCGCGGATGTCGTCAAAAGGTCTTTTCCTGCTGGCCGGTGCGACCATCGCCGCTGTGGCTTTGACCGTGGCGGCAACGTGGTTCGCCTCCAGCGGCTCCCGGCCCCTGCGGGCGGAGGTGATTCTGGCGTCTCTGGACGCAGATCGGCCTCCCGGCGGTTTGACGATCGCGTATCCTTTCGACGAGGCGGTCTTTCCGCCCAGGATCGCTGCGCCCACCTTCCGCTGGCAAGACACGGCCAGTCAGGCCGATGCCTGGTTGGTTCACGTGCGGTTCTCCGGCGGGGGACAAGAGATGTCCGCCGAGTGCGCGGACCGGGAATGGACGCCCGCGCCGAGCCAATGGGAGACGATCCAGCGCCGCGCGCTGGCCGGCCCCGCCGAGGTGACGGTACTCGGAGTGCGCCGCGCGCGCCAAGGCCGCATCCGGTCGTCGGGCCGCGTTTCGATCAACACGTCGCCGGACGAAGTCGGTGCGCCGATCTTTTACCGCGAAGTCAACTTGCCCTTTCGCGACGCAGTCAACGATCCCTCGCACATCCGCTGGCGTTTCGGCGACGTTGCTTCCGGCCAGCCGCCGCCGGTCGTCCTGAAGGATCTGCCGGTCTGCGGCAACTGCCACTCGTTCTCCGCGGACGGCGCGATCCTGGGCATGGACGTCGATTACGCCAACGACAAAGCCTCCTACGCGATCGTGCCGGTCAGCCAGCAAATGGCCTTGGAGCCGAGCAAGATCATCACGTGGAGCGACTACCAACGCGAGGACGGCCAGGCGACGTTCGGCCTGTTGTCGCAGGTGTCGCCTGACGGCAAGTACGTGGCAAGCACCGTCAAGGACGGTTCGGTCTTCGTGCCGACGCCCGATCTGACCTTCTCGCAGCTGTTCTTTCCCATCAAGGGGATTGTGGGCATCTACTCGCGTGAGGACGGCACGTTCCACGGCCTGCCGGGCGCCGACGATCCCAGGTATGTGCAAAGCAACCCCGTCTGGAGCCCGGATGGAAAGTGGATCGTCTTTGCGCGCAGCAAACGGTATCGCACCGAGGGCACGGGACTGCTGAGTCTCGAAGAGTGCAAAGTCTTCACGCACGAAGGCCAGCCCTTCCTTTTCGATCTGTACCGAATCCCCTTTAACGACGGCCGGGGAGGCCAGGCCGAGCCGCTCTCTGGGGCGTCGCACAACGGGCTGAGCAACTACTTCGCCCGCTATTCGCCGGACGGGAAGTGGATCGTCTTCTGCAGGGCGAAAAGCTATATGCTGCTGCAGCCGGACAGCCAGTTGTATCTCGTTCCCAGCAGTGGAGGCGAGGCTCGCCGGCTGCGCTGCAACACGTCCCGGATGAACTCCTGGCACAGTTGGTCCCCCAACGGCAAGTGGCTGGTGTTCTCCTCCAAGGTTTTTTCGCCCTACACCCAGTTGTTCCTCACGCACTTTGACGATGCGGGCCACAGCAGCCCGCCGGTGTTGCTGGAAAACTTCACCTCGCCCGACCGCGCCGCAAACATTCCGGAGTTCGTCCGGGCTGCTCCCGACGCGATCCAGCAAATCCGCGAGCGGTTCCTCGACGATCACTCGTACGCCCGACAGGCACAAACGAACATCCAATTCGAGGACCTCGACCGGGCGGTGCAGACGTGCCGCAAGGCGCTTGAATTGAACCCGAAAAACACGGAAGCCCTGCGCAATCTGGGGGCCGCGTTGACGAAACAAGGCCGCGCGGCCGAGGCCGTCGAGCCGTATCGGGCGGCGCTGAAACTGGACCCGGAACTGTTCGAGGCTCACTTTGCGTTGGGGATGCTCTTGCTGCACTTGGGTCGCAACCCGGAGGCCGTCGAAAGCTTGGAGGAAGCCGTCCGCCTGCATCCGGCCGACACATCGCCCCGACATTGCCTGGGCCTGGCGCTGCAGGCCCAGGGAAAGTTCGAGCCAGCCTTAACGCAGTACGCCCGTGTCCTGGAATTGGAACCGGACTTTGCCCCTGCCCTGGCGCAAGCCGCGTTGATCCGCGCCACCTGTCCGCAACGGGAGCTGCGCGACTACCCGGCGGCCGTGCGCATGGCCGAACGAGCGTGCGAACTGACTCAGTTCAGCCAACCGGAATTCCTGGCAATTCTGGGCCGAGCCTACGTCCAGGCGGGCCGTCGTCCGGACGCGATCATGGCCGCCCGCCGGGCCGTGGAACTCGCGCGGCGCAGCGGCCGGGCAGATCTGGTCCGGCGATTCGAGCAGGAATTCCGCGACATCTCGGGTCCCTGACCGTTTCCTCTGACGCCCGGACCAGACAGGTCGGCCTACCGATGACGCCGTCCGGCTTCCGGGCTTTCGGCGGCTGGGATATAATCGCCCCAGGTCGTATCCGGTCGAAGTCCGATCGCGCGGTGGACACGAGGGATGGCAGGTTGGTGCCGAACTTTCTAAAAACCCCAATGCACGAGGCGGCGGAAGCAGCCGACCGTCTCGACGTGACGCGCGGGCGAACCTGGCGGGGGCAGGTTGAGACCGGTGTGTTTTTTCTGCTGTACTATCTCTACGTTTGGCTGGTTATCGATCCCCGGCTGATCCACCACACCATCGGCATCCTGACGCCCTATCACGCGGTCTCTTTTTCGACCGGAGCGGCTTTCTTCCAACCGTTTGCGAGCCGGCCGGGGGGCCTGGTCGAGTACGTCGCTCGATTGCTGTCGCCGTTCTTCTGTTTCGGCTGGGTGGGCGCATTGATCGTCACCACGCTGGCGTGGACGACGTGCCGGGGCGTCGATGTGTTGACCGGCCGGGCCGGCCGGCCTCGCGGGATGGTGATCCGTTACGGTCCGGCCGTTCTGCTGCTGGTGTTGTTCGGCAAGTACGGCCATCCGCTGCAGATCCTTCTGTCTTTGCTGGTCGGCTTGGCGTGCTTTGCGCTGTATCTGCGGATCGCGGCGCGGGGCGCGGGCCAGGCGGCGGCAGCCCTGGCGGTCCTCGGTTTGGCCGCCTATTACGTCGGGGGCGCGGCAAGCCTGCTGTTCGCGGTCCTGGTGGCGATCGACAGCGTCCTGATCCGGCGGCAAACGCTCATGGGCCTGGCAGCCTTGCTCGTGGGGCTGGCCATGCCGTGGCTTGTCGGCGGAGTGCTCCTGCATTTGCCTCTTGGCCGAACCTACGCCGAGTCCTTTCTGGTCCCGGCTCCGGAGCTGGCGTTGTGGAACTGGCGTTACGCCCTGGCGCTGTATCTGTACTTTCCGGCGGTACTGGCCGGAGCCGCTCTACCGCGGGCCGTGCTCGCCCGCAGGTCCGCGCGCCCGCGGCCTCCGGCGTCGTCGGTCGCCGACTCGACGCGTGCGGCCCGGGGTGCCCAGTCTTTCTGGCGCGGCGCGTCGGGATGGAGCATGAAGCTGGCCGGTGTCTGTCTGGCGGCCGGAGCGATTGCCCGCCTGATGCTGCACACCGATGGCATGGAAGCGTTTCGGTGCGACTACTACTGCCAGCACCAAAGGTGGGCGGAGGCGTTGGCGTCGGCGGCCAAGATGCCGGAGCACTCGTACGATAGCCGCCATAACCGCAACCTGATGCTGGCGCTGTATCACACCGGTCGGCTTGGCGACGAGATGTTCCGTTACCCGCAGGCTCCGGGCGTCGTCGAGTACGACATGCTGGAGGGCAAAGACTCCCATACCTATTTCCAAGAGAGCCGTTTTTTTCTGGAACTCGGCTTGGTCAACGAAGCGGAGAAATGCGCGCACGAGGCGTTCGCGCTGGAGGGCGACATGCCGGCGATGTTGCAGCACCTGGCGGTCATCAACCTTGTCAAACATCGGCCGGAGACGGCCAGGGTCTTCTTGAACGCTCTGCGCCGCAAACCGTTTCACCGCCGGGCAGCCGAGTCGTTGCTGCGGCGGCTTGACGAAGACCCGCATTTCGAAAGCGATCCTCGCGTGCGGCACCTTCGCCGATGTATGGCCGTCGAGGACCGGGCCTTTCTGATCGTCAACTACGAGGCCGCGCTGCTGCGGCTTCTGGAGCAGAATTCGGACAACAGGATGGCGTTCGAGTTGCTTCTGGCCCATTACCTCTGCATCGCGCGTCCCGACAAGGTCGCTGAAAACCTGCGGCATCTGGCCCGCTTCGGATATCGCCGGATTCCCCGGCACTTTCAAGAGGCGGCGCTGCTGCACGCGGTCGGCCGCGGCGAACCGCTCCCGGCCGGCGAGTTGCAGTTGGCCCCCGAAACGCTGGCGGGAGCGAAGGCGTTTTTCGAGATCCTGAAGCAAACACCGGACCGCGACCGCGCGTTCCAGGAAGCCGTCGGCGCGGGCTTGGGCGACTCGTATTTCTTCTATTACCGGTTTGGTAAATCGGGCCTGTAATCCCATGACGCGGAAATCCCGTCGAATCCTGCTGGCGGCCATCGCCATCGCCGTTGTCATTGGCGGGGCGTGGAGTTTGGGACGACTTGGGCGTCCGTCCGTGGACGATGCGCTCGCGGTGCCCCGCCTGCCGCAGATCCGGCCCGATTACTCAGGCATCACGATCCCTCCCAACATCGCCCCGTTGAACTTCTCGATCCTCGAGGAAGGCACACGGTTTTTCGTCCGCACGGCAGCCGAAGCCGGTGCGCCGTTCGAGATTGTCTCGCGCTCGCCGAAGATCACGATTCCCGCAGACCGCTGGCGGGCGATGCTGGCGGCCAACCGCGGCAAGGACTTGCGTTGGGAGATCTACGCCGAGCAGGACGGCCAATGGCGCCGCTACCGGACCGTCGTCAATCGGATCGCGGAACAGGACATTGACAGTCACCTCGTCTATCGGCTGATACCGCCGGTCCACAACAAGTGGCGCGAGGTCGCGGTCTGGCAACGCGATCTAACAAGCTATCGCGAATCGGTGGTGCTGGAGGGAACCTCCTTCGGCACGGGCTGCGTCAACTGCCACAGCTTCGCCAGCAACGACCCCGGCCGCATGTTAATCGGTGTCAGAAGCGAGGAATTTGGCCACAGCGCGATCCTGGTCAACGAGGGGCAAGTCCAGAAGATCGGAGCCCGATTCGGGTACACCGCCTGGCATCCCAGCGGCCGGTTGGCGGTCTATTCGATCAACCGCGTCTGGCAGTTCTTCCACGCCGCCGCGGCGGAGGTCCGGGACGTGATGGATGTGGACGCCGGCCTGGCGTACTATCTGCTCGATGCTCAGAATGTGAAGATCGTGCCCCGCGCCGCCGACAAGACGCGACTGGAGAACTACCCCGCCTGGTCCCCCGATGGACAGTACCTGTACTACTGCAGTGCGCCGATCCTGTGGAACAGCGGCGATCCGGTGCCGCCGGCACGATATGCGGAGGTCAAGTACGACTTGATGCGGATCCGCTACGATCTGGCGGCGGACCACTGGGGCGATCCCGAGCCGGTGCTTTCGTCCGAGCAGACGGGACTGAGCATTCTCCAACCCCGCATCTCGCCGGACGGACGCTTCCTGCTGTTCTGCATGTGCCGCTATGGAGGCTTTCCCGTCTATCAGCCGTCCAGCGATCTGTACCTGCTGGACCTGCGGACCGGCGCGTACACGAAGCTGGAGGTCAACAGCGAATTCTCCGAGTCATGGCATTCCTGGTCCAGCAACGGCCGCTGGATCGCTTTCAGCAGCAAGCGCCGGGGCGGCCTCTTCACGCGGTGCTACCTAAGCTTTGTGGACGATGCCGGCAAATCGCACAAGCCGTGGCTTGTTCCTCAGCGCGATCCGGAGCATTACGAGGCGCTGCTCAAGACCATCAGCGTTCCCGAACTGATCACTGGCCCTGTGCCCGTGACGGGCGAGATCCTGACGCAAGCGGTCGTCTCCGACCGGGCGGTTGAGGTGGATGCGGTCAGCGGCGCGTCCGGAGGAGCCGGCCGTGGCGAGCCTTGGCAGCCCACCAGGGAGTAGCTGCAGCCAACTCAGTTCGACGCGTCTTGCGGACCCGGGCGGCACGGTCTGCCGGCCCGGTAGCATTCCAGGTTGTGCTGAATCCAACGCGTTTGGACGGTGTCTTTCGGGTCCACCAAGGCCAGAGCCTTGGTGGCTGTCGCGATGGCCTCGGCAAAGTTGCCCACTTCGGCATAGGCGGCCGACAGCGTGTTTAACAGCACGGGACTGCGGTAATTCGTGACGGCGCAGACTCGCCGGGCCAATTCGACAGCCTCCGTCCCGTCGCGGACTTCGTCGTCGGGGCAGACGGCCAAGAGCCACGCCAGGTCGGCCATCGGCCGCACATTGTTGACATCGACCGCCGTGGCCTTTCTCAACTCGGCAACGGCCGAGGGGAAATCTCCCTGCATCACCAGCGACTTGCTCAACAGCAGATAGGCGTCGACCGCCTCGGCATCCAACGCAATCGTCTTCTTGAATTCGTCGATCGCCTCGGCAAGTCTCTTTCGCTGGAAGAGGACTCTTCCCAACTCAAAGTGTCCCACCGGATCTTGGTCGTCCAGTTCCACGGCCGTCTGAAAATGGACCGTCGCCAGCTCCAACTTGCCCTGCTCGCCGTAGACCCTTCCCAGGTTCAGATGCGCCGTTCGGTAGTAGGGATCGATCTGGAGCGCGTTCTGAAAGTGGACGATGGCCTCGTCCAGTCGCCCGCTCTGCGCCAGAACGATCCCCGCGTGGCCCTGCGCCCGGCTCTGTCGGGGATCGAGTGCCAACGCTTTGTTCAGACGTTCCAGGGCTTCGTCCAGCTTTCCCTGTTGGGCAAGTGCGATCGCCACCTCGACGTGCGCGTGGTGGAAGTCGGGTTGCAGCTTGATCGCTGCATCCAGTTCGGCGATGGCCTCGTCGAACTTCCCCTCTTGTCTCAAACGGGCACCCCGACTGGCGTGCCGATAGTAGGCCAGCGCCGGGATCTCGATGCTCATCAGCTCGTCGTACGGGACGTTCACGAACTCAGGGATGTTGACCGCCCGATTGGCGGCGGTCGAGTTCGGAACCAGGACCGCGGGGCTGTCGTTGCCGTCCTCGTCGAGGTGCGTCAGGAACATCTGGGTGTAGGGCGTGTTGGCTTTCGAGGAGAATACCAGCCAGCGGCTGTTGGGCGAAAAGCTGTGCCAGGAGTTCATCAGGCTGGTATTGCACCGCATGCGCCGGGCCTTGCCGCCGGCCGCAGGCACGATCCACAGCGTGCTGTCCGGACGCATCAACTGGCCGTTGCGGCACTGGACGAACACAAGCCACTTGCCGTCCGGCGAGACCTTCGGAAACGTGTTGCTCATGCCGTTGTCCGAGGCTCCCGCAATCGGCTCGGGTGGTCCGCCCTGACCTCCGCGGAAGGGAATCCGATACAGGTCGTACTGGATTTGCGTTTCGGCAGGATCGTTGGCGCGTTCGGCCAGCTTGCCGTTTTTCGGATAAGGATCTCTCGCCTCGGCCCGAGCGAACACCAGGTATTCGCCGTCGGGACTCCAGACAGGGTCGCAATGGACGTACTTGGGGTCGTCGGCCCCTGGCAGAGTTTTGATTTCTCCCGTGGACCGGTTGTAGTACCCCAGAGTGCCGCGAGTCGGAAAAAACACCTGCAGGAACCGGTAGTCCATAAAGTTGCACACGTACACGGACTCGTTCAGCGTCGTTGCGGCATACTGCCCGTCGGGCGAGATCCGGGAGAGAAACCCAACTGTCTTCTGCCCCTCCGGCTTGTCCGGAAACGAATTCCAGCTGATCACGTGCTTCGTCTCGAATTTCGTCTCGCGCGTGACCGGCGCGACCACGTAAGCGCCCTTGTCCCCCTGTGGGCCGTCCAAATCCATGCC
>Ga0209612_1002430_pt1 | contig 13498 bp, 6 predicted proteins | sample BioC12SIPDNA_FD_185746 | JGI IMG/M metagenome (GOLD analysis project Ga0209612, IMG submission 185746) | Anaerobic biogas reactor microbial communites from Washington, USA - Biogas_R1_B C12 SIP DNA (SPAdes) (version 2) | ecosystem: Engineered > Bioreactor > Anaerobic > Unclassified | place...
ACATTGGGGATTGCAAACTGGTCTACTGGAACGAATGTTCAATTCAACCTCCACCCACCTCTACCCAACGCTGGCGGACCGTATGTAACCCAGGCATCAATTGGTTCGATCAGCCTGGCTGGTTCTGTAAGCGATTGGGGGAACGATGTGGCTACTACCCAATGGGACTTGGATGAAGATGGATCCTATGATGACGCATCTGTTCTCAATCCGACCTTCACCTTTGCGTCAGCTGGGACATACCCAGTTCACCTTAAAGCCGTAGATTCCCAGGGCGGTCAAGGGAACTACACCAGTAACGTGTTCGCTATCACCCTTAGTGGGCATACCGGGCAGGTTTATAACGGCAGTGCACACCCGGTGACGGTTGACGGAATTGAATCGCCGTTTTCTTACAATGTCCTCTATAACAGTAGTGCAACACCACCAACAAATGCTGGGACGTATACTGTACTGGTACAGATCCTTTCAGGAACAGAAGTAATCACTACTTACGAAACCAGCATGGTGATTGCCAAGGCGACTGCCACTGTATCGCTAGGCAACCTAAGCCATACCTATGATGGCACTGTCAAAGCGGCGTCTGCCACAACCACGCCAGCGGGTTTGACAGTGGACATCATTTATAATCCAGCTAATCCAATCAACGCTGGTAATTATGCGGTCACAGCCACTATTGTTGACTCTAATTATCAGGGCTCAACTACAGGGACTTTGGTTATTGCCAGAGCAACCCAAGCCATCACTGTGACAACCAACGCACCATCTACTGCTGTCTACAACAGCACCTTCACGGTTGCTGCCACAGCTACATCTGGTTTGACTGTAACCTACACCAGCGGGAGCCCAAGCGTATGCTCAGTTAGTGGGACAACCTTCACGATGCTGAGTGGAACGGGCACTTGTCTGGTGCAATATGACCAGGCAGGCAACGATAATTTCAATCCCGCAACACAGGTAACAGAGAACACGACCGCTTCTAAGGTAAGCGCTTCTGTGATCCTGAGCAACCTGAACCAAACTTATGATGGTAACCCAAAGCCCATTACAGTTACTACGGATCCCGAGGAACTCAGCGTGATCGTCACTTATGACGGATCAAGCACGCCACCATCAGCTGCAGGCAGTTATGCGGTCGTAGCTACGGTGAACGACAACAACTATGAGGGTTTTGCTTCGGGCACACTGGTAATCTCCGGTCTCAGTCACAGCATTGACCTGGTGGCAGGCTGGAACCTGGTGTCCTTCAACCTGACCCTGGCCGACACGGATATTGCTGATGTCCTGGCAGGCATTTTGGATGACGTGATCCTGGTGTATGGCTGGGACGGAGAGACGGACACTTGGATGCGCTTTGATCCGGAGGTGGAATACGGCAACACCTTAACAACGATTGACGAAACGATGGGTTTCTGGATCAATATGGGAGCCCCAAGGACACTTACAGTTTTAGGAACCGCACCAACGACAACCAATATTACCCTTTATGAGGGCTGGAACCTTATCGGATGGCCATCGGATGGCAGCACGGCGTTACCAGCTGCCTTGGCGGCTATCGAAGACAATTATGATCTGGTTCTGGCGTACCACGCTAACGACTCGGCTGACCCATGGAAGCTGTTTGACCCTGAAGCACCTGCTTATGCCAACGACCTTTTGGAAATGGCACCTGGCTGGGGTTACTGGATCAACATGGTGGCTGATGATTCGTTGGCGATCGGGTACTAAGCACAGGATGGATAATCCGGGGGCAGGTTTTATCGCCCCCGGAAACCGGGAAAGGAGATTATGAAAGAATGCGGAAATATAAAACTTTTACAACCGTTATCCTTTTTGTATTGATATCTTTTGTTTTTCATGGTGTTGTGCTGGCTGTACCTCCGCTGCCTTCCAGTTTTTATGGTGAGGTCACTCTGAACAATGCCAACATTGCTGAGGGTACAGTTATCGAGGCATTGGTCAACAGCAGCCTGGTCGGCGAGTCCCAAACATTGATTTATCAAGGTCAATCGGTTTATACGATTGATGTGAATGGGGACGATCTGAGTACTGGACAAGTAGAAGGGGGGAAAGAGGGGGATGTTGTCAAATTCCGGATCGGTGGTCTTTTGGCGAATGAAAGTGCTGTATGGCATTCGGGGGTAAATTTTGAATTGAATCTAACAATTGATACTCTGGAGACACCCCAACCGCCTGAACCAACCAAGACCCCGCTTCCGACCCAAACCCCCATCATCAATCCAACCCAGGCACCTACCAACACACCAGTAAACGAGCCAACAACACGACCAACACAGGCAGTCACTCAAAACCAGGTCACGCAAGCGACAGCCACTATTCAATCCGGACAAACTAATACAGAAACTGCCATACCGGATGCAAACATTACCTTAGAAATACCAACTTCTGTTGCAGTCAATGAAGTGAAAGGTCAGACACCGGGTGTGGAAGCTGAACAAAGCTCAATCCCTTCATCCAACTCTTCAACTACAAAAAAGGACAATCAAATTGAAACAATGCTCGAAAAAGATGACAAAAAAGATAGTTTCTCACTTGAATTGATCTTCGTTTTAGCCTTTGGAATCTTACTGGTTGTCGGTTACCTGGCAATTAGGAAGATGAGGCATCAAAAGTAAAACCACTGTATTCGATTTTTATGAAAGAGAGGAAATAATGAAATTCCAAAAAAGATTGATCACAACCATTTTACTTCTTGTCCTGTTTATGGGCACATACTCTATGGTTGAAGCCGTACCCCCCCTGCCGTCTAGTTTTCATGGGACGGTAAAGGTGAATGGTGCCTATGTACCTGCAGGAACAGTGATCAGTGCCTGGATCGACGACGTACAGTATGCGCAAACTACAACCGAATTGTATTTGGGTGAAAGCGTATATGCAATAGATGTGCCTGGTGATGACAGCAGTACTGCTGGCATCATCGAAGGAGGAACTTCGGGTGATACGATTGTTTTCAAAATTGATGGTGTTCCAGCGAGCCAAACCGGCAGCTGGACCTCGGGCACCTATGTGGCACGCAATCTTTCCGTCCAGGTCATTACAGTAACAGCGGATCCAAAAACAAAGACCTATGGTGATGCCGATCCAACTTTAACCTACACTTACCTGCCAAGCACACCACCTGTAAGCTTCTCAGGAGATCTCGGACGCGTTGCTGGAGAAGATGTCGGTGACTATGAGATCACCATTGGTACCCTCAGTGCCACGGGGTATACCATTGTGTTCACCTCAGCCGATCTGACCATCACAGCCAAGCCAATCACAATCACTGCCTATGCCAGGAGCAAGAGTTATGGTCAGGTCGACCCTGTTTTGACCTACCAGGCAGCACCACCCTTGATTGCAGGAGATAACTTCACGGGTGGATTAGGCCGCGTAAGTGGTGAGAACGTCGGAAATTATGCCATTTTGCAGGGGACTTTGGCGATAATTGATGGTAATGGTGGCGCTAACTACTCGATAACTTATGTGTCTGCCAACCTTACCATTAATAAGCGATTGATTACGGTGACTGCGGATAACAAGGAGAAAATTGTAGGCAATCCAGACCCTGTCTTCACATACACAATAACAACTGGCTCACTTGCTTTTGAAGACGATTTTTCCGGAGCATTGACACGTGATGCTGGTGAGGCGATTGGTGCCTATATTATCAGACAGGGTACATTAGCCATTGACGATGGTAACAGCGGATTGAATTACGATTTTACCTTTATCAATGGAACACTGACCATCAGCCAATTGCCCCTGACAATTACCGCCAACTCCGCCAGCAAGGTTTACGGAGCTGCAGATCCAGTCTTTACCTATACTGCATCTGATCCTTCGGTACCTTTGACTGGTGCCTTGAGCCGTGAATCTGGCGAGGATGTTGGCATATACGCAATTACCATCGGAACACTCTCGGCCGGTGATCAGTATGCCATCACCTTTGTTTCAGCCGACTTCACCATCACCAGGAAAGCTGCTTCAGTCACACCTGACCCTGCCAGCAAGGTTTATGGTTCTGCTGACCCAAGCTTCACCGGTACTCTGACCGGCTTCCTGGCTGGGGATGGCGTGACCGCTGTTTACAGCCGTACTGCCGGGGAGACCGTGGCAGGCAGTCCTTACACGATCAGCGCGGTGCTCAGCCCGGCAGGTGTTTTGGGCAACTATGACATCACTTACAATACCGCTGCCTTTACTATCACCAGGAAGGCGGCTTCGGTCACTCCTGATGTTGCCAGTAAGGTTTATGGAGCTGTCGATCCTGCTTTAACAGGCACTCTGACCGGTTTTGTGGCTGGGGATGGCGTGACCGCTGTTTACAGCCGTACAGCTGGGGAGACCGTGGCAGGCAGTCCTTACACGATCAGCGCGGTACTCAGCCCGGCAGGTGTTTTGGGCAACTATGAGATCACCTACAATACTGCTAACTTCACCATCACGCCAAAGCAAATTACGGTCACTGCTGACGCGAAGAGCAAGACGTATGGACTTCCTGATCCGGCATTAACCTATGTCGTCAATGGCTTGGAACCTGGGGATCAAGTGAGCGGTTACCTGGCAAGAGTACCGGGTGAAAATGTCGGCACGTACGATATCACCATTGGCACTATAACTGCAGGTTCCAACTACACGATCACCTTTGTGCCGAATTTGCTCACAATTTCCCGACGCGACATCACGATTGCCGCAGATAACAAAACAAAACTGGTAGGTGCTCCTGATCCTGCATTGACTTACAGCATCACCAGCGGCTCATTGGCATATTCCGATTCCATTACCGGTGCTTTAGTGCGCGACCCGGGAGAAGCAATTGGTACTTATGCTATTCACAAAGGCAGCCTGGCGATCAGCGATGGCAATGGCGGAGCCAACTACGAATTGACGTTTGTGGAAGGATCCCTGACAATTCAGCCAATCCCGCTCACAATTACCGCAAATCCTGCCAGCAAGGTCTACGGAGAAGCAGACCCGCTATTTACCTATACGGCATCTGATCCTACAGTTCCTTTGAATGGTGCCTTGAGCCGTGAATCTGGCGAGAATGTTGGCATATACGCAATCACCATCGGAACTCTCTCGGCTGGTGATCAGTATGCCATTACCTTTGTTTCAGCCAACTTCACCATCACGCCCCGACCGATCACGATCACTGCAGATGACAAAGAAAAAATTGAAGGTGAGCCTGATCCAATGCTGACTCTTCAGGTAACCAGTGGTTCTTTAGCGGTCGGTGACACAATTACAGGAGCTTTGGAGCGGGAGCCTGGCGAGATTCCTGGAAATTATGACATCCTGATCGGTACTGTCCAAATTGACGATGGAAATAGTGGTGACAACTATGACCTGACGTTTGTCGCCGGTACCTTCACGATCGTCCAGGGAACGATGTACATCTACCTGCCTTTGATCCTTCGGTAACCACACATACAAGATTGAACCTTCAACTGCTCAAAAACGAATCCTCGTTGAAGGTTCAATCCTTACCGATCTTTTAACAGTGGATGGTTTTGAGGTCCACTTGCAGTAAAAAAGGAGAAAAGCATATGAGTAATAGGACTAATAGTACTTTCTCATTTCAAAAGAGCAGCAGATCGAAAGCGATTTCTTTGCATATCCTGAAGATAGTGATTGCTGTTTTGCTCATTCTATCTTCCCTCCAGATCAGTTCATACCAGGAGGTCGAGGCAGCGAGTGAGGTCACATTTACAGGTTCTGAATTGGTCGGCAACCCAACAGATTCCAGCATTGTGATCAACATCATTCCCCAAGCCAACATCGAATATCACTATCAATATGGGACTGTATCAGGCAGTTACCCATTCCAGACAACAAACTTCAATGCCTTAGCTGGTCAGCCAGATGAAAGAAGTATCACAGGTCTTTCTGCCAACACCCGCTATTACTATCGCATGCGTTATCATGCGCCTGGTGATGGTATGGAAGATTGGGTGACTCGGAGTGAACATTCTTTCATGACCCAACGCGCAATTGGTTCAACCTTCACATTCGCGGTGACATCCGATTCGCATAATGCCGGTGCGACCACACCTTTTACCACTTCCATGCAAAGCATTTTGAATGATCACCCTGATTTTCTTATCGACATTGGTGATACGCAGTTTGCGGAATTTACACGGAATTCAAGCATACAATCAAATTTGAATAATGCCTACAAAGAATATCGGGCGAACACCCATTTTGGAGCGTTTGGCCATTCAGTACCAATTTTCCTCTCGACAGGTAATCATGAAGAGGAGGAGGGATGGAACCTGGATGACAGCTATAGCCGTGGTGTAGCCGATATTCAGGCACGCAAAGCTTTCTTCCCAACACCTGTTGATGGTGATTTCTACAGTGGTAATACGGATCCGCTTGCAGCAATTGACGAATCCGTCTACGGGGATGAGATGCGGGAAGATTATTATGCCTGGGAATGGGGCGATGCGTTGTTTGTGGTCATCGATCCCTTCCAGTACACTATGAACCTACCCTATGCACCTGCAGCAGGTGAAGAAAGTGATGATTCTCAGACAGGAAACCAATGGAGCTGGACCTTAGGAGCCCAGCAGTTCCAATGGCTGAAAGATACTCTGGAAAACAGTAACGCGAAGTATAAGTTCATGTTCTCGCATAATATGCTTGGTGGTATTAACCGAACGATATCTGGAGTTGGCGCTGGTTATGTCCGTGGAGGTGCTGAAGCTGCCCGATACTATGAGTGGGGCGGTAAGGATGCCAGTGAGAATTATGTTTTCAATGATTTTCGCGATCCGGAATTGTTTGGCACCAAACCCATTCATCAGTTGATGGTTGAAAACGGTGTCAGCGCTTATTTTCACGGGCATGACCATCAATATGTTTACGAGCTGCGCGATGATATTGTCTACCAGGAAGTGCCATCTCCTTCGATGTCAGGTTCCGGCTTTACCGGCATTTACACGGTTGGCACTTACGCAGACTATCAAACGGTGGCGATGTGTTCCAATGCCGGTTACTTGCGTGTCACAGTATCGCCCGAGGAAGCTACGGTGGAGTACGTGAACACCGGTACGGTAACCTGTAATCCCACTTCATTTGCCCGGTCATACACCATTGCCCCCAACTCGGAAGAAGAATCAGTTTTAGGGGATGTGAACGGCGATGGTAACTTCAATTCATCAGATGCCTTGATCATTCTTTCGGGGGACGTAGGCATGAATGTCAGTGCTTTTTGCCCGATGAATTGCGGTGATCTCAACGGCGACGGCTTGGTCACCTCCACAGATGCATTGATACTGCTCTCACACGATGTTGGTATTACGGTCCCTTACCCGATAGGTGTCGGCGCTTGCCCGGTGACCATCACCCAACCTGCGGGTTGTCAACCTTAACTTAGTTTTGTTCGTAATTGTTTCTTTAGAAAATATGAATTCTGATTGAAAGGAGAATATCATGAAACCCACTAATGTAAGAAAGACAATTCTCATCCTTACTGCGTTTCTATTTATATTAGGCAGCTTTGTGATGCCATCTTCCCAGGCGTCCTCACAGACTGGATCAGTGGTTGCCACAGCCGCAGTATCAGACCCCACACCTGAGGTCGGCAACCAGGTTACTGTGACAGTCAGCATAGATATGAGCGCAGTCAACTCCCCGGATAATAAGCTGGGCAGTTATACTGCCACGTTACAGTGGAACCCATCGGTCATATCCTACGCAAGCAATTCTGGTGCGCCACCCTCTGGATTTACCGGAGCAGTAAATACTGCCAATGCTGCCACCGGAACACTTAGTTTTAATGGCGCGAATGCTACTGGTGCGACAGGTGTTACGGTCGCCATCTTAGTAACATTCGATGTAGTTGGTGGCGGAAATGCATCCCTGGACCTGAATCTCTCAGCCATAGCTGCCGCGACAACCTTCAACAATCTCATGGGGATCCTTACGGTAAACGAAGGGACGATTGTGGCAGAAGGAGGCGGCGCAACTGGCGTAGTGGAGTTGGATGGAACTGTAAACAGCAACACCGCCAATCCCAACAACAGCAGCATTTCAATCACCCACACTACTGGGACGGGCAATAACCGCCTGATGCTGGTCGGTGTAGTATGGAACTGTGGCTCTACCAATCGAACGATCAGTTCGGTTACGTTCACACCAAGTGGAGGCAGTGCTGTTGCATTGAGCGAAGTCATCACCCAGCTTGGTTACAATACTTCAAACCCCCGCTATTCTGCGATATACAGTCTGCTCAACCCGCCATCAGGGACCGCAGGGACGGTGACGATCACCTTCTCTGGTTCTGTTACTAATGGCATTATCGCCGGAGTGGCCAATTTCAAGGGGGTGGACCAAAGTAACCCCCTGGGGACCCCCGTTGGTGATGAAGGAACAGGGACCTCCAGCAGTGGCGAACCCAATCCGGCGGTGACACTGACGGGTCTTGGTGGAACTGAGCTGATATTCGACAGCGTTTTTATCGGCGCCAGCAACGCTTCTCACGCCTTGACACCGGATAGCGGTCAAACCGCATTGTGGAACATCAATGGCTATCCCTCTTCCAGTTCCTTTAATGTGATCGGTGCTGCCAGTACGGAACAGGCGACAGCAGGAACGGTTACCATGAGCTGGACAACAGTAGGTTTTGGCTCCACAACAACCCGATGGGCTATTGCTGCAGTACCGATCAACCCTGCAGCAACTGGCACAACCTTTACCATCACAGCAAGTGCAGGAATTGGCGGGAGCATTTCGCCTTCCGGTGCAGTAGTAGTCAATCAGGGTGCCAACCAAACTTTCGCCATTGCACCAAACACCGGCTATCAGATTTCCAACGTTCTGGTGGATTCTGTGTCACAAGGCGCAATTTCAAGCTATACATTCAACAATGTTCAGGCGACTCACACGATTGCTGCCAGTTTCACGGCTTTACCGACACAATTTACAATAACGGCATCTGCGGGAACTGGGGGAACCATTTCGCCTTCCGGAACCGTGCTGGTCAATCAAGGTGCCAATCAGACTTTCACCATCTCACCAAACAGCAGTTATGTGATTTCTAACGTATTGGTGGATTCAGCTTCTGTAGGCGCAGTTTCGAGCTATACCTTTAAAAATGTACAAGCAGCTCATACGATCGCTGCTAGTTTCTCACCTGCTCCTGTAACCGTGACTTTCACCGGAACCGAACTGTTAGGACGACCAAAAGATACCTCTATCTCCGTCAAGGTGGTGCCAGATTCTAATATTGATCTTTACTATGAGTACGGCACCTCCACAGGCAGTTATGCTGCCCAAACACCACAGACCACTGCCACTGCCGGTGTGCCCAAAACGGTTGTGATCACTGGTCTGAACCCCAACACCCAATATTTCTATCGCATGCAGTATCGCGCCAGCGGTGGATCAGCCTTTACACCACGAGCGGAGGGTTCATTCTGGACAAAGCGCGCTTTAGGTTCTACCTTTACAGTCGATATCACTTCAGACTCTCATATTGACATCCTTTTAGGTAACTCAGCAACCTGGACCAATACCTTGAACCGAGTTTCAGCGGATGACCCTGATTTCCTCTTTGATTTGGGTGATACAGTTGCCATGTATGACAACGTTGGCATCGGTGATGTGGCAGGGGCAGAAGCCGTTTACATAGATACGCTTGAGTTCTTTAACATCGTAAGCGATTCAGTGCCGGTTTTTCTGACACCTGGTAACCATGAGAATCAGGAAGGCTGGCATTACTACAATGGTGCAGACAGCCGCAACATCATCGGCGTTAATGCCCAGAAAAAATTCTTCCTCAACCCAGTTCCGGATGAATTCTATTCTGGTGACATGTCCACCGATGCTAATATTTCTGGGGATCATTACACGGAAGCGTACTATTCCTTTACATGGGGAGACGCCTTGTTTGTGGTGATCAACCCCTATTGGTACACAGAAGACAGACCCTATGTGAACAGTGCCGGTGGTGGTGACGACGAATCTTCCAACGTTACGAAAACCGGTGATACCTGGACCTGGACGCTTGGAAAAACGCAGTTCGACTGGCTCAAGGCAACTCTGACAGGCAGCAGTGCCAAGTACAAATTCGTTCTCACCCACCAGTTGGTTTCAGATGGTTCCTGGTCTGGTCAGGAAGACTATGGTCATGGCGGTGCGAAGACTAACCACATCGGTGAGTGGGGCGGCTATGATGAAGATGGAACCACTTATGCTTGGTCAACAGAACGTCCGGGATGGGGTCCAGACACTGTTCATGACATCATGGTGGACAATTGTGTCAGCACTGTCTTCCACGGTCACGATCACCAGTATGCTTATGAAACAAGAGATGGTGTGATTTACACAGCTGCTCCAAGCGCTAGTTTTACTGGTAATTTCAATGGATACACCGTAGGAACTGGCGGCCTGGGAGGAGAGACTATTTATGCCGCCTCCGGATCTCAGGATCCTGGCTATATCAAACTGACTATTAGTCCTTCACAAGCCACAGTGGCATACATGAAAACGGCTGGTACCACAGCCACACATACCTACACTGTCTCACCTTGCGTAGGTCAAAATCAAGCCCCGGTTCTCAACCCCATTGGCAGCAAGTCAGTCATTGTTGGGTCAACCCTGAGCTTTACAGCCACTGCGACAGATGATGGTTTGCCGTCCGGAACGTTAACCTTCAGCCTGAGCGGGAGTGTACCAGCTGGAGCAAATATTGTTCCGGCGACCGGCGTTTTCTCCTGGACACCAAGCACGGTCGGAAGCTATACGTTTGACGTGTGCGTCAGCGATGGCGCATTGAATGACTGTGAAACCATCACTGTAACAGTCAATCCAATCATTCCACCTCCGACACAATCATCATTCTATGGTGAAATTCACTACCAGCCAGGCGATGGTGTGCCTGTGGCGGGTAATTACCTGGAAGCCCACATCGCCGGAATCACTGGCTATGTAAACAGAACGCCTATCCTCAACACTGAAGATGGGCTGGCTTACACAATCAATGTGGATGGTGACGATTTGGCTACTCCAGAGAAAGATGGCGGTGAACAAAACGATGTCATCACCTTCATGATCAATGGTCGGGTGGTTGCCACGGGTCTCTGGCTGGAGATGGAGAACACTGAGATCAATATTCATCCACCCAAGCCTGATACTGGCGGTGCATATGCTGTCTTAATTGAAGCTGCGTCCCTTGAATTGTCTGGTTCGGTTGCTGATTGGCTGACGCCGGACAGCTTCACTTTCGAATGGGATTTCGATGAAGATGGTGAGCATGATGACGCCACTGGTCAGACCCCGACTTACACCTTTACATCCATCGGCACCTATGAAGTAGCATTGAAGGTAACTGATGGTCAGGGTGGCGAAGGGTTCGATGATACGCCGCTGTTTGTGGTTGAATTGGATGGACTGGAAGGTCAATTGTATAATGGAAACCCGCATCCGGTCACAGCCACAGGCGTGGAAGCACCTTATACGATCACCATCCTTTACGGCGATCCGCCTAGTACGACGCCTCCGACATTAGCCGGTACCTACCCGGTTGTTGTACAAATCAAGGATAGCGGCGAGGTCATCGCCACGATTAATGTTGAACTGGTAATCGCTGGAGCACTGCACGAAATTGATCTGATTGCCGGCTGGAACCTGATCTCGTTCAACGTCACCCCAACCAGTTCGGATGTTGCCGATATTTTGGAAAGTATCGATGGCTCATACTCCCTGGTTTATGCCTGGGATAGTAGCGGAGCTCACAATAGCACTGGCAACTGGGTGCGCTTTGATCCAACGGTACCTTATGGCAACACACTGGCAACGCTTGATGTGGGCATGGGCTTCTGGATCTATATGGAAGAGGCAGATACCTTGAGTATCATCGGCACCTACCAGACAGAAGAGACGATTCCCTTGAGCATCACTGTGGGTGGCTGGAACCTGGTGGGTTATCCCTCTGCTGATAATCTGGCTTTACCCGGTGCGCTTTCTGACCATGGGGTCACAGAATTTACCCTGATATTTGCTTACCATGCTGCTGATATAGCGGACCCGTGGAAGCTGTTTGATCCAGAAGTTGCTCCTCCACTGAACGACTTAACACAGATGTCACCAGGGTGGGGTTACTGGATCTTTGTGACTGAAGATTGTGATTGGCAGGTTGTGTATTAACTTGATATCACAATGAATTATCTGGGGATATCCGCTTAGGATATCCCCAGAATTAAAAAATACTTGAGTCGAATATGCGCAGAAAATTCGCAAATCTATTTGTAATTTTACTTTTACTGATTCTTTTTAGCAGAATTCTGGAGGATAGTGTTAAGGCAGGTCCGCCAACCATGCCATCCAGCTTTTATGGAGCTGCCAGCCAAAATGGATTTGATTTACCTGACGGAACTTCGATCAGCGCCTGGATCGATTCCATTCAATTTGCCCAAACATCCAGTTTTTCTTTCGGAGGACAGTCCGTTTATTCCATGGATGTCCCTGCTGATGATCCCAGCACACCCGCGGTCATCGAAGGTGGAATTGAAGGAGATGTGATCGTGTTCAAGATAGAAGGCTTCCAGAGTGATCAGACTGGCATCTGGCACGGTGGATCCAACCAGGAGCTTAACCTCTCAATCACAATTGTTCTTGAGACAATCTATTTGCCTGTGATTATTAAATGATTACCGCTTGCAAGAGCAGTATCAGCTTTTGTAAGTCACAATTTATAATGATTGTTTTCCCAACCGCCGGATATGATCTGAGATCTTACCCAAGCTTGATCCCAAAACAAATCCACCTGCCATCGATATCCTCAGCGGTAAACTCCAGATTGTGATAGTCTGTTAGATGCAAGGGTTTCACGATCTTGACCCCATTTTTCTCGAATTCATCTTGTAAATCCTGCTGATATTCTGTCATCACGTAGGCATCTTCGCCATATCCGTACATTTCACGGTTTGGGAAGACTCGTTTACGATTTGCTTGGGTCAGAATGAACTCTACGTTATCGCGGTACAGGCAGATGTGCTTCTCCTGGGCATTCAAATAATCAACCCGGCGAAAGCCCAGCTTCTCAACATAGTACTCAGCCGTATTTTGGATATCTGGAGTTGGAAAAACACAATGTGACGCGTTAAGTTTCATTTAATTACCCTCAAGATGATCGATTTTCTATTTTTAGTCTGAGTCTATCAAAACTACAGGACTATGACTATTAGCCTGGTCGTTCATGCGTTACTTTGGCTGCTTTTTTTTCCAATTCGTTGAAGTTGCAAAGGGGCGAAAGCCGTTGCTGTAGTAAAACTGTTGGGATGATCCAACGAGAGCCATTTTCGCTCCCCGCAGACCAACCCGGCGGACGCCTTCAAGAACAGCTGCCTTCCCTAATCCCAACCCTCGATACTCAGGGTCAGTGGCAACAGGCTCTACCAGGGCAAACTCAACCGCCGGATCGTACCACATACCGCAGTAAGAGACGAAATTTTCTTCCGGCGAAACCACGGCAATTTTGAGATCCAGG
>Ga0209612_1002454_pt1 | contig 13481 bp, 10 predicted proteins | sample BioC12SIPDNA_FD_185746 | JGI IMG/M metagenome (GOLD analysis project Ga0209612, IMG submission 185746) | Anaerobic biogas reactor microbial communites from Washington, USA - Biogas_R1_B C12 SIP DNA (SPAdes) (version 2) | ecosystem: Engineered > Bioreactor > Anaerobic > Unclassified | place...
CACGGGCGGGTCGGCACGTGCCGCCGGATACGGAGCGTTGCTCGACTGGTCGACCGCGCGGTGCCGCGCACTCGGCGTCGACGTGCGCACCCGGGTGACGCTCGGTGCGTCGGACGTCGCGTCGGCTGGTGCGTCGGGCACGGATGTGGTCGTCGCGGTCGGCAGTGTGCCCCGGCCGCCTTCGTTCGGCGTGGAGGCGGGAGGTGTGCGGATGGATCCGCGCGACCTGTCGGACGGAGTTCCCGGTGCGTGTGTCGTGGTGTGGGATCCGTCGGGCGGGCCGATCGCGGTGGGTGTGGCCGAACGTCTCGCGGCGGACGGTCGTGAGGTGCACTACGCGACACCGGACCCGATCGCGGGATCGCGGCTGGCGCCCACGGGGGATCTCGTCGGGGCGAACACTCGGCTGCAGCGTGCGGGGGTGATTCGCCACCTCGGGGTGTGCCCGGTGACGGTCGCGGCCGACGGGGTGGTGCTCGAGGATCGGGTCTCCGGTGCGCGGACACGTGTCGCCGGCGCGGTGCTCGTCGACTGCGGGCCGCGTCTCCCCGATCGTTCGCTGTGCGGTCCCGGAACGGTCTCGATCGGAGACTGTGTGGCTCCGCGCACGGTGCGGGACGCGATCCGGATGGGACACGACCTTGCCGTCTCGATGTAGCGTGATGGCAATATGCAACGTGTTCCAGTCCGGCATGTTCCGAACGTGAGAGAAGGGCCGCACACATGGGCGAATTCGACGGCAAGGTCGTCTTCATCACCGGTATCGCTCGAGGGCAGGGGCGCAACCACGCGCTGCGGTTCGCGCGGGAAGGCGCCTCGATCATCGGCGTCGACATCGCCCGCCCCGTCTCCGACTACACCACCTACACGCAGGCCACCGGGGAGGACTTCGACGAAACCGTCCGGCTGGTCGAAGAAGCCGGCGGAAAGATCATCGCTCGCGTCGCCGACGTCCGCGACAGTGCCGCGCTGAAGGCCGTCGTCGACGAGGGCGTGCACCAGTTCGGTCGGCTCGACGTCGTGGTCGCCAACGCCGGAATCTGCACCTGGAACCGCTTCTGGGAGATGCCCGACGAACAGTTCGAGGAGCTGATCGACATCAATCTCACCGGCGTGTTCAAGACCCTCAAGGCAGCTGCCCCCGCCATGATCGACGCCGGAAACGGTGGGTCGATCATCGTCGTCAGCTCGGTCGCCGGGCTGAAGGCGATGCCCGGACAGGCGAACTACGCGGCCGCGAAGTTCGGCCTCGTCGGACTCACCCAGGCGGCTGCGAAGGAGTTGGGCGAGTTCAACATCCGAGTCAACTCCATCCATCCGTACGGGGTGGACACCCCGATGGGAACCGACGTCAGCGTCCTGCAACTGTTCGAGAAGCACCCGTCGTGGGGACCGAGCTTCGTGCCGATCCTCACCGAGAAGCCCATCGCCGACCCCGACGACATCTCCAACGCTGTGCTGTTCCTCGCCGGTGACGGTGCGAAGACCATCACCGGCAGCCAGATGGCCCTCGACCAGGGGAACTCGAAGGTCTGATCGGGTGGCGCAGACGACGACCGGTGTCGAGCCGCGGGACGGTCTGCGGCTCGGCCCGGTCACGCTGCGCAACCGGATGGTGTTTCCCGCTCACCTGACGAACTTCTCCGCCGACGGCACGGTCACCGACCGGCACGTCGCGTACTACGAGGCACGCGCCCGCGGCGGTGCGGCGCTGATCGTCACCGAGGAACACACCGTCCACCCGTCGGACCGCCCGTACGAGAAACTCATCCGGGGCTGGGACGATGCGGTGCTTCCCGGATACCGGAGACTCACCGCGGCGGTGCATCGGCACGGCACGCGCATTCTGGCGCAACTCAACCACAACGGTGCGCAGGGCAGTTCGATGTACACGCGGGGAGTGCTGTGGGCGCCGTCGCCCGACCCCGACCCGCTGTTCCGGGAGGTGCCGCACGCGATCGACACCGCCGAGATCGCCGAACTCGTCGACGCGTACGCGGAGGTCGCGTACCGGTGCGTCGACGGCGGGTTCGACGGCGTCGAGATCCAGTGCTCGCAGGCATCGATCCTCCGGGCGTTCCTCGCGCCGGGAACCGACACCCGCACCGACGGCTACGGCGGCGACCTCACCGGGCGGGCGCGGGCACTGCTCGAGGTCGTCGCCGCCGTCCGCGCGGCACTCGGCCCCGACCGGGTCGTGGGGGTTCGGCTGAGCGGGCACGACGGCACCGACGGCGGCATCGACATCGACGATGCGGTGGGCGTCGCGCGTCTGCTCGAGGACTCCGGGCACGTCGACTACCTCAACACCTCCGTCGGGGTCGCCACCGAGACCCTGCACCTCGTCGAGGCACCGATGTCCACACCGCACGGCTACTCCCTGTTCGTGCCCGCGGCGATCCGCGCCGCGGTGTCGCTGCCCGTCGTCGGGGTCGGTCGGTTCACCCGTCCCCACCAGGTGCGCGCCGCCCTCGCCGAGGGGGTGTGCGATCTCGTCGGTGCCGTCCGCGCACAGATCGCCGACCCGGACTTCGCATCGAAGACCGTGACCGCCCGCGACGATCGGGTGCGCCCGTGCATCGGCTGCAACCAGGAGTGCATCGGGCGGGTCGGGCTGGGCAGGTGGATCGGCTGCGCGGTCAACGCGACGGCCGGTCGCGAGGGCCCCGTGCCGGACCCGGTGTCACCGCGGCGGGTCGTGGTGGTCGGTGGAGGGCCGGGCGGGCTGCAGGCTGCGGCGACCGCTGCCGAACGCGGCCACGCCGTCACCCTTCTCGAACGCGATACCGTCACCGGGGGACAGATCCGCACCGCGGCACGTGCCCCGCACCGCCGCGAACTGCTCGGTGCGGTGACGAGTCTCGACGCGCACTGTCGACGGCTGGGGGTCGACGTGCGGGTCGGTGCCGCCGCCGACGTCGACGCGGTGCGGTCGCTGCGACCCGACACGGTGATCGTCGCGACGGGTGCGCGTCCACGCCGCCCCGACTGGGCGGGACGCTCCGACCACGTCGTGGACGTGCGGGACGTCCTCGACGAGCGGGTCGGCGTGCACGGCCGCGTTCTCGTGGTCGACGAACTCGGTTTCCACCAGGCCACGTCCGTCGCGGAATTCCTCGCCGACCGCGGGTGCGTCGTCACCGTCTGCACCCCCGGCATGATCGTCGGGCAGGACCTCGGCCTGACACTCGACATGGACGGTTGGCTCCGTCGCGCGCACGCGAAACGGATCGACCTGGTCACCGACGTCGCCGTCACCGCGGTGCGCGACGACGCCGACGGTGCTGTCGCGGTGTCTCTCGCGCACCATCCCACCGGCAGGGTCGACGAGACGATCGTCGACGCGGTGGTCGTCGCGACGCACCAGGAACCCGTCGACGACCTGTGGAAAGCACTGTCGCAGGTGGATGTTCCGGTGGTCCGGGTCGGCGATGCGGTGACCCCGCGCCGCCTGCACGCGGCGATCGTCGAGGGCCACGATGCGGCCCGGGCGATCGGCACCCGTGCGCACTTATGGTAGTGGGGGCTACCAGAAGTGCGCACGGGTCAGAGGGGGCGCCGCATCGCCACCCGCGGCCACGACGCGAACCCGCGAGCGCTCTCCTCCGCGAGCAGACGACGCAGCCCCGGAGTGAGCCGCGCGTCGTCGACGACGGTGAACCCGAGGCGCGTGTAGTAGGGCGCGTTCCACGCGACGTCCCGGAAGGTGGTGAGCGTCAGATGCGGGTATCCGTGGTCGCGGGCCCAACCGGCGGCGTGCTCGATCAACGCGCGTCCGAGTCCGCGCCGCGCATGATCGGCGTGCACCGACACCTGCTCGATGTGGGCGGCACCGTCCACGACGTCCAGTATCAGATACGCGACCGCACGGTCGTCGCCGTCGTGCCACACCCAGCACCGCCCCAGGTGCGCGCGCAGTTCGTCCGGAGTCGGCGGCTCGTCCTCGGCGACCGCGTCCATGCCGATCTCGGCGAAGACGAGCCCGGCGGATCGCTCGATCTCCTGCAGCACACGCAGGTCGGTGTCGGTCGCCCGCCGGATCGGCGGCAACTCCTTGCTGTAGTACAGCGACGAGGGTTCGTCCGCGTACCGACCGTAGCGCTCGGGCATCGGCGTGTATCCGGCCGTCTCGTACATCGCGATCGCCTCGGGTTGCGCGGTTCCCGTCTCGAGCACCATCCGGCTGCGCCCCGACTCCGCGGCGGACCGCTCGAGCGCCTCCAGGATGCGACGGGCGATGCCCCGGCGTCGAGCATCGGCGCGCACGTACATGCGTTTGATCTCGGCGTCGCCGTCGCGCAGTCCGTGGGCGCGGGTCGGGGAGCGCCACCCGCCGATCCCCACCGGCCGGCCGTGCACGTGAGCGAGCAGGAACGCGCCGGTCGGCGCGGCGAATTCGCCGGGAACGAGCACGGTCTCGTCGGGGCCACCGTAACGACGCACGTATTCGGCCTGCACCTCGTCGACGAGCGATCGGACGTCGGGATCGTCGAACGGGCGGGGTTCGATCTGCACGTCGGAAACATAGCGCCGTGCTCCCTCGGCCACCGTCCCGGGTCCACCGCCCGGGTTGCGTTGGGCACGCCCCCAACCCCTAGCATCGGACCGGTGACCCGGGACCTGACCGCAGCCCACTGGCCGGACGTCGAACGCGACCGGTGGACGGTCGTCGTACCCATCGGTGCCTTCGAACAACACGGCCCCCACCTTCCCCTCGACACGGACACCCGGATCGCCCGGGCCGTCGCCGCGGCGCTGCCCGGCACGGTGCTCGCGCCCGCGTTGCCGTACGGGTCCAGCGGTGAGCACGAGGCGTTCGCGGGCACCGTGTCCATCGGTGCGGAGGCCACGAAGTCGCTGATCGTCGAGTACGGGCGGTCGGCGTGCCGGTGGGCGCGACGGGTGCTGTTCGTCAACGGCCACGGCGGCAACGGCCGTCCGCTGGCGGAAGCGGTGTCGCTGCTGCGCTACGAGGGGCGTGACGCGGCGTGGCTCGCGTGCGCGGTGCCCGGCGGCGACCCACATGCCGGACGTACCGAGACCGGCCTGATGCTGCACCTGGCGCCGGAGACGGTGGACATGTCCCGAGCCGTGGAAGGCGCAACCGAACCGATCGCGACGTTGATGCCGCGACTGCGGGAAGCCGGTATCGTCGCGGTGTCCGAGAGTGGCATTCTGGGCGACCCCCGCGAGGCCACCGCAGCCGAGGGGGCGCGCCTGTTCGCCCGCCTCGTGGAGCAGGCGAGCGAGCAGGTTGCTCGCTGGCAACCGGGAACGGAAGGACGACTTCGGTGAGTCAGGCGAGTGCACCCACCGTGACCAGGACCCGACGGGCCCGGCTCCCCGACGGGTTCAAGGTGCGGATCGATCCGCGTGTCCGTCGCTTCGCTGCCGGACGTGTCCTCATCGGGGGGTCCCCGACCCGCATGCTCAAGCTCGCACCGGTCGCCGCGACGATGATCGACGACGACTACCTCGAGGTCGTCGACTCGCAGACCGCGGTGGTCGCGCGCAGGCTTCTCGACTCCGGCATCGGGCATCCACGACCCGCAGCGTTGCCGTCGATGTCGGAGGTGACCGTCGTCGTCCCGGTCAAGGACAACGAGGCGGGCCTGCGACGGCTGCTGGGTGTGTTGCAGGGGCATCGCGTGATCGTCGTCGACGACGGGTCCGCGTCCCCGGTCGAGGCGCCGGAGGCGGGGCACGTCACCGTGATCCGCCATGAGGTTCCCCGAGGGCCCGCCGCGGCGCGCAACGCGGGGATGAGGGTGGCGGACACCGAGTTCGTGGCGTTTCTCGATTCGGATGTCGTTCCGCGGCTCGGGTGGCTCGAGGCGTTGCTCGGGCATTTCTCCGACCCCGCGGTCGTGCTGGCCGCGCCGCGCATCATCGCGCTCGAACCCGACACCGGGGCACTGGCACGGTACGAGCACACCCGGTCGTCGCTGGACCTGGGGCGACGCGAGTCGGCGGTGGTCGCGGGCAGCCCCGTCTCGTACGTGCCCAGTGCCGCGATGCTCGTGCGCCGTGCCGCGGTCGTCGACGCGGGTGGGTTCGACGAGGCGCTGCATGTCGCCGAGGACGTCGACCTGTGCCTGCGGTTGCAGTCCGACGGCTGGCGACTGCGATACGAACCGGTCTCGCAGGTCGCACACGACCACCGCATCCGATTCCGGAACTGGTTGACACGCAAAGCTTTCTACGGCACCGGTGCAGCCCCGCTGGCGGCGAGGCACGCCGGGTCGGTGCCGCCGATGGCGATGTCGCTGTGGACGCTCCTCGGGTGCGCGGCGCTCGCGACGTTCACCCGCATCGGGGTGGTCGCCGCGGTGCTCACCCAGATCGTGACCCTGCTGCGGGTGCGCCGCATGTTCACCGAACTCGACCGGCCCAGCCGTATCGCTCTCGCGCTCACCGCGCGTGGATTCGCGGGGGGACTGTGGCAGGTGGCGTCGGCGGTGTGTCGCCACTACTGGCCGGTGACGTTCGTGGGTGCACTGTTCTCGCGGAGGATCCGGCGTGCCGTCGTGGCCTTCGCTGTGGCCGAGGGACTGTGGGACTGGTGGGGGCACCGGGACGTCGACGGACTCGGACCGCTGCGGTACGTGCTGCTGAAGCGGCTCGACGACGCCGCCTACGGCACGGGACTGTGGAAGGGCGCGATCGACGCGCGTGACGTGTCCGCGCTGGTTCCCGACATCAGGCTCTGACGTGCTGCCCCGGCGGGCCGACGTCGTCGTGGTCGGCGGGGGCAGTTGCGGCAGTGTGGTCGCGACACGGCTCGGCGACGATCCCGACCGGTCCGTTCTCCTGATCGAGTCCGGCCGAGGATTTCCGTCGCTCGACGACGTGCCCGACGAGATCCTGGATGTGGCAACGGTTCCGGTGGGGCCGGGCAGCGAGTGGACGTCGACCTACCCGACGCGGCTGTCGCCGGGCGCAGCGACCGTCGTCTCCCGCGGCCGGGTGCTCGGCGGTTCCGGGGCCGTCAACGGTGCCTATTTCGTGCGTGCCCGCGACCGTGATCTCGACTCGTGGCCCCACTCCTGGTCGTACGAGAGGGTGTTGCCTTCGTTCCGGGAGATCGAGACCGACGCGGACTTCCGCGGTCGCGAACACGGTGACGCCGGGCCGATCCCCGTGTCACGGGTGTCGTGGGAGCGGTTGCAGCCGGTGTCCGGATCCTTCCATGCCGCCGCCGCCGCGGTGGGGCACACCGTGGTCGACGACCTGAACGCGCCGGGCCCGGACGGGGTGGGCCGGGTCCCGCTCAACGTCCGCGACGGTGTGCGCACCGGACCGGGACGGGCGCATCTGCAGCCGGCGCTCGGCCGGCCGCAGTTGACGGTCGCCGCGGATCACCGCGTGCTCCGGATCGTCGTCGCCCGGGGCCGAGCGCGCGGCGTCGACGTCGCCGACCGGCGGGGCGCGGTCCACCGCGTCGATGCCGACCACGTCGTCCTGTGTGCGGGCGCCGTCTGCTCGCCGCAACTGCTGATGCTGTCGGGCATCGGACCCGCCGACGAACTGCGTCGGCTCGGCATCGAGGTGCGGCACGACCTGCCGGGGGTGGGGGGAAGCTCCAGCGATCATCCGGAGGTGACGATCCGCTACCGCTACCGAACCGCGCAGCAGCGGCCGCCGGGGTCGGCGCTGCTCGAGACGGTGCTCCACACCGGTCCCGTCGAACTGCGTCCGTACACCGTGCCGTTCGGGTCGGCCGTCCCGGGCAGCGGGGTGCACGATCCGGTGCTGGGGGTGGTGCTCACCCGGCCCCGCAGCCGCGGACGGATCGTGCTCGACCCGCACGATCCGTCTGCTCCGCCGACACTCGACCAGCGGTATCTCGCCGATCCCGCCGACCGCGACGATCTGCGCGCCGGTGTCCGCGCGGCCGTGGAGGTGCTCGCCCGGATGGGGGACGTACTCGACGTCGGCAGCATCGACCCGGACGCCGCGGCACCCGGCGGACCGGACGACCGTTGGCTGACCGCGCACCTGGGCACGTCCGTGCATCTGTCGAGTACGTGCCGCATGGGTGACGACGACGGGGCGGTCGTCGACGACCGGTGCCGCGTCCGCGGGATCGAGGGGTTGAGTGTCGTGGACACCTCGGTGTTCCCGCAGGTACCGAGTCGCGGTCCGCACGCGACCGCGGTCATGCTGGCCCACCGCGTCGCGGGGCGGTGGTGACGGCTCGCCGTTCCGCCGAGTGCACTGATCACGGGACCTGACCGCCCACCCGCGGTGTGATCCGGACTACAGTATCGGCAAGGAGGTCCCCGGTAGATGACCGATCACGTCGGATCCGCGACGACCGACACCGCGACGAGCGGCGTGTGGGCGAACCCCTGGGTGGCGCTGCGCCCGGGCGACGACGCCGCTGCGCATGCGCGGCGGGTGTCCCGCGCGCACGACACCTTCGTCGGTGCGCTGGGGGAGCGACGTATCGACCACGTGCGGTCCGTGGTCCGCGACTCCTGGCTGCGCAGCCTCCACCGCGGGGTGGATCCCGACGTGGTCGATCAGCCGGGTCTGCTCACCGGCGTCGATCTCGAACAGTACCGAGCGGGGCACCCGATGGGGTTGATCAGGCCGGTCGTCCGCAAACTCCTCGTCGACGACGGTGCCGACGCCGGGCTCCTCGTCGCGATCAGCGACGAGCGCGGACGACTGCTCTGGGTCGAGGGCGATCACGGCGCGCGTGACCGCGCACTGACGATGAACTTCGTCGAGGGTGCCGACTGGAGCGAAGACGCGGTCGGCACGAATGCGCCCGGAACTGCTCTGGCGCTGGATCATTCGGTGCAGATATTCGGTGCCGAGCACTTCAATCGCACGGTCCACGAGTGGAGCTGTTCCGCGGGTCCGGTCCACGATCCGATCAGTGCACGGATCCTCGGGGCGATCGACATCACCGGTGGCCCCAGGGTCGCCGCGCCGGAGGTGCTGCAGCTGGTGCGCGCGACGGTGGCGGCGGCCGAAGCGGAGCTGCGACTGCACCTGATCACCTCTCCGCATCTGTTCCCGTCGCCGTCCGCCCGGGTCGAGACGTTCGGTGCCGGGAGACCCACCGTGCACCTGGACGGTCGCCGCACCACACTCTCGCAGCGGCACGCCGAGATCCTGCTGATCCTCGCCGATCACCCGGAGGGGCTGACCTCCGACCAGCTCGCGGTGCTCCTCGACGAGGCGGAACTCGATTCCGTCACGATCCGCGCCGAGATGTCCCGTCTGCGGAAGGTGCTCGGGCCCGAACACCTCGGGTCGCGTCCGTATCGTCTGCTCACCGAGTTCGTCACCGACGTAGCCGAGGTGCGTGCGGCCCTCGACCGGGGCGACACCGCCGGCGCGGTGCGCCGGTACTCGGGCCCGGTCCTGCCCGGTTCCGACGCGCCGGGTGTCCAGGAGATCCGCGACGACCTGCGCACCCGGGTGCAGGCGGCGCTCCTGCGCGACGGCGACGAACAGCTGCTCGCGCGGTGGACGTCGTCGGTTCACGGACGCGACGACATCGCGGCGTGGACCGCCTACCTGAGCACGCTCGATCCGGTATCGCCGCAGTTCACGCAGGTGAAAGCGAAACTGGACCGGTTGGACGGGCAGCTCGCAACGTAGTTGCAACGTCCGCGTCCGTAGTGTCCCGCATCACATACCGGATGCTCGACGCTGTAGGAGATGCACCATGACCGTGTACGCCCGCCCCGGCTCACCCGACGCACTCATGTCCTTCCAGTCGCGGTACGACAACTGGATCGGCGGCCAGTGGGTTCCCCCGGTGAAGGGGCAGTACTTCGAGAACGTCACCCCCGTGACGGGGCAGGTGTTCACCGAGGTCGCCCGCGGCACCGAGGAGGACGTCGAACTCGCTCTCGACGCGGCGCACGCCGCCGCACCGGCCTGGGGTAAGACCTCGCCTGCCGAGCGCGCCCTGATCCTCAACAGGATCGCCGACCGTATCGAGGAGAACCTCGAATCGATCGCGCTCGCCGAATCGTGGGACAACGGCAAGCCGATCCGCGAAACCCTCAACGCCGACATTCCCCTCGCGATCGACCACTTCCGCTACTTCGCGGGAGCCATCCGCGCCCAGGAGGGATCGCTCTCGGAGATCGATTCGGACACCGTCGCCTACCACTTCCACGAGCCGCTGGGCGTCGTCGGCCAGATCATCCCGTGGAACTTCCCGATCCTCATGGCGGTGTGGAAGCTTGCGCCCGCGCTGGCCGCCGGCAACGCGGTCGTCCTCAAGCCGGCCGAGCAGACCCCCGCATCGATCCTCCACCTGATCTCGATCATCGGTGACCTGCTGCCCCCGGGCGTGGTCAACATCGTCAACGGCTTCGGTGTGGAGGCCGGTAAGCCGCTCGCGTCGAGCCCCCGCATCCGCAAGATCGCGTTCACCGGTGAGACCACCACGGGCCGGCTGATCATGCAGTACGCGTCGCAGAATCTGATTCCCGTCACCCTGGAACTGGGCGGCAAGAGCCCCAACATCTTCTTCTCCGACGTCCTCGCCGCCGACGACGACTACCAGGACAAGGCGCTCGAGGGATTCACCATGTTCGCGCTCAACCAGGGCGAGGTGTGCACGTGCCCGTCGCGGTCGTTGATCCAGCAGGACATCTTCGACGACTTCCTGTCGCTCGCCGCGGTCCGTACCAAGGCGGTGCGCCAGGGCGATCCGCTCGACACCGACACGATGATCGGTGCGCAGGCCTCCAACGACCAGCTCGAGAAGATCCTGTCGTACATCGAGATCGGCAAGAGCGAAGGTGCCAAGGTCATCACCGGTGGTGAGCGCGCCGATCTCGGTGGCGACCTGTCGGGCGGCTACTACGTGCAGCCGACGATCTTCCAGGGCGACAACGCGATGCGGATCTTCCAGGAGGAGATCTTCGGCCCCGTCGTGTCCGTCACCTCGTTTCGCGACTTCGACGACGCGATCTCCATCGCCAACGACACCCTGTACGGTCTCGGCGCCGGTGTGTGGTCTCGCGACGGCGGCGTCGCATACCGGGCCGGTCGTGCGATCCAGGCCGGTCGCGTGTGGACGAACACCTACCACCAGTACCCGGCGCACGCCGCGTTCGGTGGGTACAAGCAGTCGGGCATCGGCCGCGAGAACCACCACATGATGCTCGACCACTACCAGCAGACGAAGAACCTCCTGGTGTCCTACGCGCCGAAGGCCCAGGGCTTCTTCTGATCCCGACTCCGGCGCCCGTCGCGTCGTGACCGACGCGGCGGGCGCCGGCCCATCCATCACACCCCGAGCGAATGTATCGCCGGCTCGATCGAGGGAGACGAGCGATACACTCGCTCGAGTCGCGGGAGGCCGAAGTACATGTCCGTACCCCTTCGAGTCGTGACGACCGTCGGTGCCGCCGATCTGCTCCGCACACTCGCCGACCGTCACGGGCCGCTGATGCTGCACCAGTCCGGTGGCTGCTGCGACGGCTCCGCACCGATGTGTTACCCGCAGGGGGAGTTCCTGGTCGGTGACCGGGACGTGTTGCTCGGCGTCCTGGACCTGCGGCTCGCGGCCGGCGAGACCGCGCCGGATCTGCCCGACGGTCGCGACGCGGTGCCCGTGTGGATCTCCGGGGCGCAGTTCGCGGCGTGGAAGCACACCCGACTCGTCCTCGACGTGGTCCCCGGACGCGGCTCCGGTTTCAGCCTCGAATCACCCGAAGGTGTGCGTTTTCTCAGCCGCGGTGGCGCATTCACCCCGACCGAACTCGCCGACCTCGACGGCGCCCCGGTGGTGCTCGGTCGCGACTGGGCCGACGGTGCCCGACCGGGGCCGGCGGCAACATCGCCGATCGTGGCCGAGGCCGCCGACGTGTGCCCGGTGCCGGGAACCGCCCGCCAGGTGTAGTTCCCAGGCAGGTCCCGCATGACCGTTCGCGCCGTCGTGGGTGCTCTTCGCGCCCGGTCCGTATGCGCGACCGGTCCCTCCCGGAGGGGCGCGACCTCCGGTGCACTCCGCGCTCACCGCCGCTCCGCAGCAGTACACTCGACGTGCCCGACCGGAGCGGCTCCGTCCGAAGTTCGAAGAAGGGCAAAGATGTCGTCGACAGATCCGAATGCCGCCGGCCACCTCGGTGCGCATCACGACGGCGCCGACTTCCACACGGAGTCGCGCGCACATCTCGAGAAGCGGACCTTGCGGAAGGGATCCGCGGGATGGGTACTGCCAGCACAGCAGCTCTCATAGAATATTACAGCAGCTCTCATAGAATATTCGATCGCACCTGCGGCGATCGGTTGGTCGCCAACTCCCCGGACGAGGAGTTCGCGGCCCTGGCGAAGGCGGAGGCGGAACTCGAATGACGACCTATACCCAGCATCTGGCCGGCACCACCTACACCTTCGCGGGTCTCGTGGAACTGCTCGCCAAGGCCACACCGCTGCGCTCGGGTGACGAACTGGCCGGGTGCGCCGCCGAATCGGACGCCGAGCGGGCCGCCGCGCAGTGGGTGCTGGCGGACCTGCCGCTCGACACCTTCCTGCACGAGCCGGTGGTGCCGTACGAGGACGACGAGGTCACGCGGCTGATCATCGACTCGCACGACCGGCACGCCTATCGGGCGGTGGCGCATCTGACGGTCGGCGGCCTGCGCGACCGGCTGCTCGAGACCGCGGCCCGGCCCGACGCCGCCGAGCACCTCGCAGCCGTCTCCCCGGGGCTGACTCCGGAGATGGTGGCGGCCGTCAGCAAGATCATGCGCAATCAGGATCTGATCGCCGTCGCCCGCGCCGTCACGGTCACCGCGGCGTTCCGCACCACGGTCGGGACGCCGGGTCGGTTGTCGACGCGGTTGCAACCCAACCATCCCACCGACGACCCGCGGGGTATCGCCGCCGCCACGCTCGACGGACTGCTCATGGGCTGCGGCGACGCGGTGATCGGCATCAACCCCGCCACCGACTCGCCGCGGGCCACCGCGGAACTGCTCCATCTGCTCGACGAGATCCGGCAGCGGTTCGACATCCCGGTGCAGTCGTGCGTGCTCTCGCACGTGACGACGACGCTCGGACTCGTCGAGGAAGGAGCACCCGTCGATCTGGTGTTCCAGTCCATCGCCGGGACCGAGGGCGCGAATTCCGGCTTCGGCGTGAACATCGGGTTGCTGCGCGAGGCGAACGCCGCTGGCCGGGAGCTCGGGCGTGGCACGGTCGGGGACAACGTCATGTACCTGGAAACCGGTCAGGGGTCGGCGTTGAGTGCCGGTGCACACCTGGGCACCGACGGGCGCCCGGTCGACCAGCAGACCCTCGAAGCCCGCGCCTACGCCGTGGCACGCGACCTGCAGCCGCTGCTGGTGAACACCGTCGTCGGGTTCATCGGCCCCGAATACCTCTACGACGGCAAGCAGATCATCCGGGCCGGTCTCGAAGACCACTTCTGCGGCAAGCTGCTCGGCCTGCCGATGGGTGTGGACGTGTGCTACACCAACCACGCCGAGGCGGACCAG
>Ga0209612_1002442_pt1 | contig 13476 bp, 9 predicted proteins | sample BioC12SIPDNA_FD_185746 | JGI IMG/M metagenome (GOLD analysis project Ga0209612, IMG submission 185746) | Anaerobic biogas reactor microbial communites from Washington, USA - Biogas_R1_B C12 SIP DNA (SPAdes) (version 2) | ecosystem: Engineered > Bioreactor > Anaerobic > Unclassified | place...
GGGTGGCATACATCCAGATCTGCAGCAAAAAAGGCACCATCTGCTGAATGTCACGATACTGCACATTCAGCGCCGAGAGCCACAAGCCTACAGCCAGGGCTGCCAGAACGCTCAGGAGCGTGAGCGGGATCAACCACAGGGCGGTCCAGGTCAGCGGCACCTTAAAAACTGCCATGGCAGCAAACAACAGGATCAATGAGATCCCAAAATCGACCAGAACGGCTAAGACCGATGAAAGCGGGATGATCACCCGCGGGAAGTAGATCTTGGTGATCAGGTTGGCATTGCCCACCAGGCTGATGCTGCTTTTTTGCAGTGAGAGTTGAAAAAGATGCCAGGGCAAAAGGGCTGCCAGCGTGAAAACCGGGTATGGCAGGTTGCCGCTGTCGACTTTGAGCAGGTAACCAAAGACAATTGAAGTAATGGCAGTGGTCAGAACGGGCTGCAAGATCGCCCAGGCAATGCCCAGGGCAGCCTGCTTGTAGCGCACCTTGATGTCCCGCCAGGTCAAAAAGTAGATCAGCTCGCGGTAGTGCCAGAGTTCCTGCAGGTCGATGCCCAGCCAGCCCTTTGCGGGCTTGATGCTGACGATCTGGCTGGAAGTAAGTGTTTTACCCTCTGCCATGTGCCCTTTCATCGGCGTACCACTCAATCGTCCGGCGCAGCCCGGCCTCAAAATTGGTTTTAGCCTCAAAACCAAAGCGTTCTTTAGCGCGGGAGGTATCCAGCTTGCGCCGGGGTTGCCCGTTGGGCTTGCCAGTATCCCAGCGGATCTCGCCCTCAAAGCCCGTCAGGCGGGCAATCAGCTCGGTCAGCTCTTTGATGGAGATCTCGAAGTTCGAGCCGATATTGACCGGATCGGAACTGTTGTAGCGCATCGTAGCAAGAGTGATGCCCTCAGCGGCGTCATCCACATAGATAAACTCACGTGTCGGCGAGCCATCGCCCCAGGCTACGATCTCGGAAACGTTCTGCTCTTTGGCTTCCAGGCATTTGCGGATGAGGGCAGGGATCACGTGGGAACTGGCAGGGTTGAAATTGTCGCCCGGACCATAAAGGTTCACCGGCAGAAGGAAGATCGAATTGTAGCCATATTGCTCGCGGTAAGCCTGCGATTGCACCAACAGCATTTTCTTCGCCAATCCGTAAGGCGCGTTGGTCTCTTCAGGGTAGCCGTTCCACAGGTCTTCCTCTTTGAAGGGGATGGGAGTGTACTTGGGGTAGGCGCAAATCGTGCCGATGGCGACAAATTTGCTCACGTCTTTCTGCCAGGCATGGTGAATCAGCTGTACGCCCATCATCAGGTTGTCGTAGAAGAACTCGCCCGGCTTCTCGCGGTTGGCACCGATACCGCCCACTTTGGCTGCCAGGTGGATGATCACATCCGGCTTGGCGTCGTCGATCATGCGCAGGATGTCGGCTTCCCTCACCAGGTCATACTGCGGGTAAGTCGGCACAAAGATGTCTTTAGCGCCGTGTGCTTTCAGTTTTTCGATCAGATGCGTGCCCAAAAAGCCCGCACCACCCGTAACGCAGATGCGTTGAGTGGAAAGGTCCAATTCCTTATCCATGATCACCTCGATTTGTGTCTTCAGAAAGGTCTGCGGAGTGTTGCGCAGCCTCTGGTAATTTTAGTGCAAGTTTAATACCTTCAATACGGATCTGTGGCGATTGTCCGTCATTGCTAAGTGCAACGCCCTGCTCCAGGCAGGTCAGGCGCACCACCTCGGCAACTTCGTCTTCGCCCCCCAACACCTTCACGCTTTGGTAGCCGGCATCCCGCAGTTGCTGCAGGCACACATCTGTCCGTTCCCGTACTTGCCGGTAAAGGTTGAACGAGTTTTTGATGTAATCGACCGTCAGAGCAGCCCGCAGCGCCAACCCTTCAGGCGTGATGATATAGCGCAGCTTCTTGCGCTGTGCACGCTTGACCTTCACATAACCCTTGGCGATCATGCGCTTCAGGTGCCAGTTGATGGTGCCCACCGCCACGCCCAGCTCATCCGCCAGGGTCAGTTGGTTGATGTCCGGGTTGGCTTCGATGTGCGTCAGCATCTCAAGAGCGTGGGTAGATTCTTCTGCAGTAAACTCGTTTTCCATATAATTCAGTTTTTGAATTATAAGCAGAATGGGGAAGTTGTCAAATAGGGATTATTCATCCTTCTCTAATGAGGAGGTTCCGCCAACGATAATATCTGGCTTTCCAATAAAGTCATAAGAATGTTGCCCGGTCTCTCTTACAACTGACATTAGAAGGTAAGTCGATGGGGTTGAACTCAATTCTATGCCGATAAGGGATATACTTATGACAACCAAGTTATTTGCGGAGACTTGATATGATACCCAATTTTGATAGAGCCTTACTTCGAAAGACGGTTAAAAAATTGAAAAGGATAGGTGATGGTATCGATCCAATTACGGGTTTCGAGTACGATGACTACACGCTATTTTTTCTGAAAGAAAATCGGGAACTGTTTATTGATGCGATCGTTTTTTTATCCATTTTAGACGGCATATCCAACGACAAATTTGAAGCTCAGAAACCTTTTTATATTACTGAGGATGATCTGGACTGGTTAGAACCTTCCCCGGAGATCCTAACAATAACTCAGTTCACTGATTACGTGAACTCAATTGTATCCAGACCTGGAATGGGCAAACTTAGACCTACTCAGATAACCAATTGGTTGGTGGATCGCAAAATACTTCATACTATTACTGACGAACAGAAAAGGGTAAGGGTCGTCACTGAAGCTGGTCAAAGAATTGGGATCACATCCGTTAAAAGAACGAGTGATAATGGAATTAGTTATTATTTAAATGTTTACTCTACACGTGCTCAGAGGTACCTGATTGACAATCTAATATATATTTGTGGCGGGGACGATATTCCTTTTTAGAAACAAATTTTTGATCTGAGTATCACATGCCTCAAATCCACTCTGCCCCAAAGTATCAAGCGGATCGAATAATAGAGTTCAGTCGGTCAAAGACCTTATTGTAACACTAGGGCAGGCTTCACATGATAAGATTGAAGAAGCATGAACGATAAGGAAAGATCCGCCATCATTCGTAGATATCTGGCTGAAGTCAAAGCCAAGTTTTTGACAAAACAAGCCTTGGAACATGCATATCGACCAGCCTTTGAAAGGCTAATGGAGAGTTTCCCAGATCTACGTGCCATCAATGACCCAAAACGTTCGGAGCATGGCGCACCGGATTTCGTCTTCCAAAAAAATTCCAGCCCAAGAATCATCCAGGGTTATGCTGAAGCTAAAGACCTCGATGTTGATCTTAACAAGGTCGAAAAGACCAACCAGATGGAGCGTTACCGAGGGTATTCGAACCTCATTCTGACTAATTATCTCGAATTTCGCTTCTTCCGCAACGGAGAGAAGTATCGAACCATCAGCATTGGCAAGTTGAAGGATGGCAAGCTAATCACCACGCCAGAGGAAGGTGACAATCTCGTGCGTGAGTTGGAAGCCTTTCTCGCTCAAACCCCCGAATCCATCACCAGCGGTCTGCGGCTTGCCCAGATCATGGGTGGGCGTGCCCGCCGTTTGCGCGACAACATCGTTGAATATCTGAAGAATGAAAGCGATAAAAACCGGGAACTGCTGCGCATCTACGAGATGATGAAAGAGCTTCTCGTTCATGACCTGGAGTTGGAAAAATTCGCAGATATGTATGCCCAGACGCTAGTGTATGGTTTGTTCGTTGCCCGATACAACGACCCCACATCAGAAAACTTTACCCGCAACGAAGCACGCGACCTGGTTCCGAAGAGTAATCCTTTCTTGCTGCAATTCTTTGACCATATCGTGGGACCCAATTTTGATACCCGCCTGGCATTTATTGTCGATGAATTATGCGAAATCTTCAGCGTCAGCAACGTACAGGATATTGTTCATAAGCACTTGCGTATCCAGGACGAAAGTATTGACGAGAAAGACCCCATTATCCATTTTTATGAAGATTTCCTACAGGCGTACGACCCGCAGGAACGCAAGCGCATGGGTGCTTACTACACGCCTGTTCCGGTAGTCAGGTACATCATCCGCTATGTTGACCGAATCCTGAAAGAGGATTTTGGCATTTCCAATGGTATTGCCAGTGACGAGATGACCACACAAACAGTCACCGTTCAACCTTACCGGAAACCAGGAGAGCGGAAAGAACGAACCACAGAGGAAGTCTCAGTGCCTCGGGTGCAGATCCTTGATCCAGCTGTAGGAACTGCCACTTTTCTGAATGAAACCATCAAATTTATCTACCAGGGCTTCAAAGGGCAGGAAGGTCGCTGGTCTTCTTATGTCAACCAAAACCTGCTCAAGCGGCTTTATGGTTTTGAACTGATGATGGCGCCCTACACCATCGCCCACATGAAACTCGGGATGACCCTGAAGGAAACCGGTGTTGAAGAATTGCAGGTACGACTTGGGATGTACCTTACCAATACCCTCGAGAATATCGTGCCGGTTCAGATGGGATTGTTTAACATCGGCTTGTCCTATGCAATCAGTGAAGAAAGCCGTCTTGCCGCCCAGGTGAAAAGAGAACGTCCTGTCATGGTGGTCATGGGCAATCCGCCTTATTCAATTAGCAGCACCAATAAAAGTCAATGGATACTTGATCTGATCGCTGATTACAAAGTTGGTCTAAATGAACGAAAAATTAATCTTGACGATGATTACATCAAGTTCATTCGCTTTGCAGAGAATATGATCGAAAAGAATGGCAGTGGTATTGTCGCCATGATTACCAACAACAGTTACATTGATGGACTCACCCACCGTCAGATGCGTAAGCACCTCTTACAAACTTTTGACAATGTCTATTTACTTGATTTGCATGGTAACTCTATGAAGAGGGAAGTTGCTCCGGATGGTTCTAGAGATGAAAACATCTTTGGGATCATGCAGGGTGTCTCAATTGTATTAATGGTCAAATTCGGAGGAACAAAAAAAACACATGGGAAAGTGTTACATACTGAATTATGGGGTACATGTGAACAAAAATTTTCAAAATTAAATGAGGGATTGTTGGAATTCGACGAACTCATAATCCAATCCCCTTTCTACTTTTTTACGCCGATGGATAGAAGTGGCCAGATCGATTATGAGAAGTACATCTCCCTTAACGACCTATTCAATGTGAAATCCAGTGGCTTTCGATCTGGCCAAGATAGTGCCCAAGTTAGATTTTCAAAAACTGAGGTCGTACAGGTTGTACATGACTTGATTCACCTGACAGAGCGAGAATACCGGAATAAATATGATTTGCAGGACGGAAGGAATCATAATTATGCAGGGATGAAAATTGACGTTGGGAATAGGATTGAAGAAGAACGGCTCATTGAAACCCTTTATCGTCCATTTGACCTCCGGTGGACATATTATTCAACCAAATCGTCTGGTTTCGTGGCCAGGCCACGAAACCAGACGATGAAAAATTTTTTAAATCACGAAAATATCGGCCTTATTTACAAACGTGGTTTTATCGAGGAGAGATCTGCTCCGGTTGGGATAACGAACTTCGTTTCCCATGAAAGAACTTGGTCTCGTCCTGGAATGCAAGGGGCCGATACCGTTGCTCCTCTTTACCTATATCACGATGATGGCACGCAAACTGTAAATTTTGTTCCTTCAGTATTACCGATTTTGACTGAAAACATCGTAACTGAACCCACCCCTGATGAAATTTTTGATTATATTTATGCAATACTCCACAGTCCTTTGTATTGTGAAAAATACTTGGAATTCTTGAAAATTGATTTTCCTCGTATACCCATCCCCACTCAGAATGAATTTGATCGCCTGGTGCCGCTCGGCACGCAATTACGCGAGCTGCACCTGATGAAATCGCCAATCATCGATGAATACGAAACCACTTTCCCGGTTGCCGGTGATTGCATGGTAGAAACCATTAAGTATGATGGAAATATGGTCTGGATCAACAGGTCACAATACTTTGGTAATGTGTCGGAACTTGCCTGGAATTTCTACATCGGTGGTTACCAGCCTGCCCAAATGTGGCTCAAAGACCGCAAAGGTCGCCAACTCAGCGATCAGGACCTGGTCCACTACCAACGCATCGTTAAAATCCTGCTTGAAACCGACCGTTTGGTGAAGGAGATTGGATAGTTTGTAATAAACGATGCCAATGTAAAATGACAAATTTACAAGATATAAACACAAATTTAAATGATAAGTATTCAGGAAACATTGATTTTTCCAATGATCTTTATGCTTTTGTGGACGAATCAGGGGATGAAGGATTTGACTTTGATAAAGAACATGTTTCTCATTGGTTTAATGTTTCTTCGATTATCATGACGCCTCAAACGTCGATAGATATGATCAATCACGTTAAAAATTACAATGCCGCAAAACCCCATCCGAAAGCCCTAACTAAGTTGACCGCAAAAGATCTAAATCATAGTCAAAAAAAAGATCTGTTTTTTGGATTATCAAAGTTCAACTTCTTAACTGCTCATTCACTTTTTTATAAACCAAAAATAGATCCAAACAATCGTTTGGTTACATACCCATCTATGTATTTTGTTGGAGTCAAAAACATAATCGAGAGGATGTCGTGGTGTGTCAAACAATATTGTAAACGACGCATACACATAATAGTGTCTGGGCGGAACAACATTCTGTCTGAAGATCTGAAAAAGTATTTATTCGAAGTATCTGTTCGCGCCAATAAAAATCTTACCTATGGAGAGAAGATAGGAATAGTTAAGGTCGGTAATATTACAAAATACAATCAATTGCTCTTGGCTGATTACTCAGCTTATAGCATTAGGATGGTGTTTGAAGAGCTAGGTAATCCTCCTTGCACTGATCCACAGTACCTTAATTGGTTTCAAAAGGGAAAACTATTTTCTTCAAATCACTCATCTTATAAGGGAGTATGGAGCAATGGATTAAAAATAACACCAGATGATAAGGGCTTGATTAAAAACTGTAGCGATATTTTGGACGAAGGATCCCACAAGCTATAACTTGCTGCTGACCACTAGGTCTGCCTTCTTAAGCCCAAATCTACCGCTACATATATTATATACTTTTGTGTAGAAATGTCAAGATTTTTTGGTGGTGCTTTCATCTCAGTTCTTTCATGATCTCTTCAGTGGGAAGCCTACCTCAAGGGCACATGAAAGGTTTTTGACCGACTGGTCTCCGCTTTTTTGTTTGGTCAGCCCTTGTTTTCGCTCAGTCACCCCGGAAAAGAACCGGGCAATATGACAGCTTCGCGAACTAGCAACAACAAGCAGCAGGAGCGATTATTCCAGGTCCGACCCTATATGCAGCGCTTGCTGGTTGAGGGGGACGAATTTTTCTTTGACATTCTCAGCAATAATGCGATTCCAATCAATCTGCCGCAATCCTAATTCACGAATGAGCACACCTAAAAGGATGATGTTCATCACGCGGGGGTTGCTCAGCTCGCGCGCCTATGTCTACTCATCCAGCGCGGTCAGCTTCCCAGCCTATTCTCCGATTGGTTCTTCTTTACTGACGATGCTCCAACAATCGTCCCCCTTACCTTGACTGAGTTAATTGCATTTTTTTATACACCAGGCGCGGCAGCGATCGCGCCTGGCGTCAGGGCTTGGTTTGCTACTACTTCGTTATCATTGGCAAGAAAAGCTGTGAGCCGGTGATTTCGAAGTCGATACCGGTCACCCGGTTTGCAGAGGTAATGACCACCGGATTGGGGCTGCCATCGTAATCTGGGTCATAGAAAGAAATGATATCTTCCGGATCGGGAGGTCCGCCTGACCCGTCAAAATCGATCACAGCAAAGATATAGTAGGTTCCGTCTTCAAGCGCTCTTAATGAATAAGGATCTCCGCCAAACTGGAAATCGTTCGATTCAGGCGGTCCATCCAGTACCAAATGAGCCCCAATTTCTATCAGCGGGCTTTCGCCGGGTCCGGTATAGGTGACCGTACCTTCAATCACTCCTGCGGAGGAGTAATATGCCCAGATCCTCCCGGCGTGGTAGAGCGGATTGCTGCTATCTTCATAATACATATGCGAGGAAGCCGCAACATCATCCACGCCATCCCCGTTGATGTCTCCAGCGCTGCCAGTCAGCCGGGCAAAAACAGCATTGAACAATCCCGGTATGCTGGGTTGACTGGCATGCCAATCCCAATTTGCTAGATCACCATTCACTCCTTCATTAGGGCCTGATTCCGAACCGTAGTAGACATAAATTCCCGGAGTTCCCAGTTGACATCCTACAATCACATCATCATAACCATCATGGTTAATATCCCCTGGAATGCCAGTTACGGTGCCAAAGGCGTAACCCCAATTATTGCTTTCCGCAAACCAATCAGCGTTAGCAGGGTTTCCTGAGTCACCCTCATTAATTCCATTCTCTGTGCCATACCACAGGAACACAGCACCTTCATCAAATGTGGGGTTGTCGTACTCCGTGGACGAAATTACCACATCGTCGTATCCATCATCATTCACATCTCCCGCGCTGCCAAGAAAAGACGCGAAGCCTCGTGTGCTTTGGTTGCTCTCCGCCATCCAGTCTGCACTAGCAGGATCGCCGAAACCGTCTGCTGAGCCATACCAGGCAAAGGCAGCACCTTCATCAGTGATGCCATTGTCATAGATATTCGCTCCAACCAACAAATCGTTAAAGCCATCCCCGTTGACGTCGCCAATACCGCTCAGGGACGCCCCAAAATTGCTGGAAGCCTGGTTTGACTCGGCAGTCCAATCCGCTGTGTCGGCAGGTCCGTCTTCTGAGCCGTAAAACACATAAACCAGTCCTTCATCAGTTTCACCCCCATCCCAACCGCTGGATCCAACGGCAAAATCGTCGAAGCCGTCAGCGTTGACATCGCCCAAACCGGCAACTCTGACACCAACAGCCTGACCAGCCTGGCTTCCCGTGAAAGTCCAGGCGGGTGTGATTGCAAGACCGTCTCCGGAACCCAGGTACAGATAGACCCTACCGACGTTTGCGGCAGCGGGTTCAATCAGGTCATATCCGTGACTGCCAACCAGGACGTCATCAAATCCATCCCCATTCACATCCCCTGCCCCAGCTACGCTGTAGCCCAAATAGGATTCTGTCATCTCGCCATTAACGATCCAATCGGGTGTTGTTGGGTGTAATCCCGTGGCAGATCCATAAAAAAGATAAGCGCGACCTGAGTTGGTGTTGTATCCATAAGCGCCGATAATCAAGTCATCAAACCTGTCTCCATTCACATCCCCAACCGGCCTCCAGGATTGACCCAGGTAGTTGAGGCTCTGTTCGCCAGTAAAATCCCATCCAGGCGTAGTTGCGGGTGGCGAGTTTATGGCTGAGCCAGCGGTGGCACCGGATGCACTGATATTGAGAGGCAGAATGAATAATCCTGCAATCAGGAATAACCGTAAGAACTTTTGTTTGGGCATCTTTAACCTCCTCTATTCGGATTATGCCGATCAAATGATTGTTGTTGGACCTCTGTGAACAGAAAGATTGACTGACCAAACCGATCTTTGGAATAGCTTTGTTGGTCATTTTCACCAATATATAGTAAAGGTAAGTGGTTAATGTCAAGGCGCAGGCACATGCAGCGAAAAATCAGCACCCGGATATCTGTATTATAGGATATTGTTAGTAGAATTACAATAGATTTAAGTGTAATATTCAAACAACAGCCAGCAGGCAAGGGTTTGCGTTGATTTAGCAATTTTACGAGGCGTTTGCTTATTTTCTGGCAGGGTGAACTATTAAAAAATAAAGGCTGGTTTCTGGAAATGAAACCAGCCTGCACCTGTTACTTAACAAGCCCTTACTCCAGATTTATTCCCACCTGCAGTGCTTGCTGGTTGAGGGGCACGTACTTCTCCTTGATATTTTCGGCGATGATGCGGTTCCAGTCGATGTCCTGCAAGCCCAGCTCACGGATGAGCACACCCAGCAGGATAATATTCATCACCCGAGGGTTGCCCAGCTCGCGCGCCTTCGCCTTCCCATCCAACGCGATCAGCTTGCCAGCCCGAGCACGGATCATCTCTTCTCCGTTGGTGGGGTATTTGTCTTTCCCCATCTGCACACCCATCGGGTTAACCCGCACCCGGTTGAAAATGACGATCCCCTGACCGTCATCACGCAGATAATCGAGGTTTCGCAGCACTTCCAGCTCTTCAAATCCCATGATCAGGTCAGCCTTACGCTTTTCAACGATGAGCGAATAGACCTTCTCGCCATAACGTACATGCGTCAGTACCGGACCTTCACGTTGAGACATGCCGTGCACTTCGCTCATTTTGACGTCGTAGCCGGCTTCGATCAGTCCGTTGGTGAGCAGTTTGCTCGCCAAAATTGTGCCCTGACCACCCACACCCGTCAGCAGGATGTTTTTTGTGCTCATCTATGCCTCCACTTTCTGAATAGCCTGCACCGGGCATACCTGGGCACAGACGCTGCAGCCAACGCATTTGTCGGGGTCGATGGACGACTTTTTCTTGTCAAACTGGAAGACGATCGCCGGGCAGCCTGTGCGGGTGCACTTTCGGCAGCCGATGCAGACCGTTTCGTCCACGAAATAGGTTTCGGTAAAGGCACCCTGGAACTCTTCCAGGTCCCATGGCGCTTGTTTCTTAAGCGCGCAGGGCCAGCGCGTGATGATCACGGTCTGTTCGTCCATGCCCAGTGCCCAGTCGAGCGCTTCGTTGACCTGGCTGAGCTGATTGGGGTTGATGGTTCGCACGTTTTTGATGCCCATGGCACGTACCAGCGGCTCAATGTTGACCGCTTCGGTCACCTCTCTGGCGATAGTGTAGCCAGTACCGGGATTTTCCTGCTGTCCGGTCATGGCGGTGATGCGGTTGTCGAGCACAACCGTAATCAGGTTGCTGCGGTTGTAAGCAGCATCGAGCAGCGAGTTGATACCGGTGTGGAAGAAGGTGGAATCACCGATCACCGAGACCACGCGGGGTTTTTCGCCTTCGATCATGTCAAAAACCTGCTGCGCGCCGTGCCCCAGGCTGATGCTGGCGCCCATGCAGACCGTGGTTTCCATGGCGTTGTAGGGGGCTCCGGAGGCCAGCGTATAGCAGCCAATGTCACCCGAGACCATCACTTTCTTGCGCTTGCCAAGCTCGTAGAAGAAGCCGCGGTGCGGGCAGCCGGCGCACAATGTGGGCGGTCTGGCAACCAGGACGGACTGTATTTCCTCGTCCAGCGGGTATTCCTGCCCGAAAACCACGCGGCGGATGACCTCAGGGGTCATTTCGCCGTTGCTTGGGAAGAGGTTTTTGCCGTCGCAAGCGATTCCCAGCGCGCGCACATGCTGCTCCAGGTAGGGATCGTTTTCTTCAAGGATGTAGATATGCTCAACTTTGGAAGCAAAATCCTGGATCAGTTGGTCAGGAAGTGGATTAGTGAAGCCCAGTTTCAGGTAGGAAGCGCCCTCGCCAAAGACCTCACGGGCGTAGAGGTAGCAATCCCCCGAACAAATGATGCCGATCTTCGTGCCGCCGTATTCAACCCGGTTCCAGGGGCAGTTGTTGCTGTAATCTTTGAGCAGCTCGAAGTTTTGCTGGATCTTGACCTTCATCGGGCGGGCGTTGGCGGGCACAGCCACGTATTTCTTGATGTTTTTAACGTAGGGTCTGATCGCCACCTCTTGCCGCTCGCCCAGTTCGACCAGGCTTTTGGAGTGGCAGACGCGCGTGGTCATACGCAGCATCACGGGGATATCGTGCTTTTCGCTGATCTCAAACGCCTCAACCAGCATATCCTTGCATTCCTGGCTGTCAGAGGGTTCGAACATGGGCGTCATGGCTGCTTTAGCGTAGTTGCGGTTATCCTGCTCGTTTTGCGAGGAGAACTGACCCGGCTCGTCGGCAGTGATCACCACCGCGCCGGCATTCACACCGATGTAAGCGAAGGTGAAGAAGGGATCCGCCGCCACATTCAACCCGACGTGCTTCATGGCTGCCAGCGAACGCGCCCCGGCAATGGAGGCACCGATCACCGATTCGAGCGCTGTTTTCTCGTTGGGAGCCCACTCAGAGTGGATTTCGGGGTATGTGGAGATGTTTTCAAGGATTTCCGTACTGGGTGTACCAGGGTAAGCGGCAGCGAAACGCACACCAGCCTCCCAGGCACCTCGGGCGATGGCTTCATCGCCTGTGATGAGTTGTTTCAAAGCTTCCTCCTTTTCCGTCTTTGGGTTTGGTGAGCGACGGCAAAGCTTGTCACTTGAGTATAAACGAGAATGGGCACTGTGGGCTGTTTTTTTGGGAGAGACCGATTGTGCCGGTGTCCGATCGTGCCGGAGCCCGATTGTGCCGGTGTTCTCACCGAGCACGGCATGTCACCGTAGGTGTCCATGAATTGAACCCTTTTCCCTTCTCTTCCAGGGCGAGCGTGCACCGCAGGTTCCGCACGATGTTGTCCTGGGGACGGTTGCCATGCCGTCCCATCGGGAGACCGTGGCAGGTCTCCCCTACGAAGTAAGCCAACGTTTGTCGTAGGGAACGACCACTGGTCGTTCCGCACGATGTTGTGTAAGGAACCGTTGCCGTGCCGTCCAGTCGGGAGACCGTGGCAGGTCGTTCCGCACGATGTTGTGTAGGGGACGGTTGCCATGCCATCCCATCGGGAGACCGTGGCAGGTCTCCCCTACGAAGTAAGCCAACGTTTGTCGTAGGGAACGACCACTGGTCGTTCCGCACGATGTTGTGTAGGGAACCGTTGCCGTGCCGTCCAGTCGGGAGACCGTGGCAGGTCTCCCCTACAACACAGTTAACCTACGCGCATATATCGATGATTAGTGGATAGCCTGATCGATAATATTTTCCCTTGACCTGAACTAAAATCAGGGTTAGAATATCTGTCCTACCTGAAAAGGTCCTCGTAGCTTAATGGATAGAGCACCTGCTTGCGGAGCAGACGGTTGCGCGTTCGACTCGCGCCGAGGACATTTTTTCTTTTAAGTCTCCTGATGATAGAACTCCGGCCATAAGACCCACCCCCTCAGTAATCCTTTCTTGAAATTGGTGGACCTTTTTGCCTTACTTAAGCCCAAAACACTCTGACAGATCAATCTAACCTGATTTGCGCGTCATTGCGAGCCCCTGCTGCCAATGCTGAAAACTCAATCAATATCAACAAGGGGGCGTGGCAATCTGCAGTTTGGAAGCGTATCGATCAAAAAACAGGATCGCATTGCATTCAATACTAGCTATTCTGCTTATGTGCATCGCTCAATCAAGGGCTGTGGTTACGTACCATCCCAGGTCTAACCTATCGACTGATCGAGCAAGCATCCTCCATTCCATCACAGCAGAACAACACATACTAAAAAAACAGAAAACAAGTAGAGATAGAATCCAGTAAAGCCTACATGCTCACAACCTGCCAGCCACCCTCAACATACTCGCGCATGCCGGCATGACCACTCATGTCATCCAGCATCGGTAGTCCCAGAGCCGA
>Ga0209612_1002456_pt1 | contig 13454 bp, 12 predicted proteins | sample BioC12SIPDNA_FD_185746 | JGI IMG/M metagenome (GOLD analysis project Ga0209612, IMG submission 185746) | Anaerobic biogas reactor microbial communites from Washington, USA - Biogas_R1_B C12 SIP DNA (SPAdes) (version 2) | ecosystem: Engineered > Bioreactor > Anaerobic > Unclassified | place...
CGGGAGTAGAACCCGCGCGTGTAGTGAGAAACGTAAGGATCCCCCGGACAAGCCGGGGGCATTCACCAGCTGCAGCCTGTCTCCCGAACGTCCCGCATAAACGGGGAAGTTATTTCATGGGCGTTGCGAGCGGGGCAGTCGCGGAAACAACCGTTCATCCCGCGGGCGTCTTGCCAGCCATCCCCGCAACAAGTTCGGCCAAGTCGGACCGGATAGGTTGCACGTGTTGATGCCGCCGTTTTGAGTAGGCCGCGTCAACTGCCACCGTCGCCGGGTCCGCGTCCAAGTCGAAACTTGCCGGCGTCAGGCTGCGAAGTTCGCCCGCCCGGAATCCTGTTCCGAGGGCCAGCCGGTAGACCATCGCCCGCTCGGGGCCGGGCAGGTTGTGGGCCGCCGAAGTATGAGACTCGACAAAGGGCAACAGGTAGACCAGTTCATCGACCGTCAGTTCCCCCCGGGGGTGCTTCGTGTCGGCAACCGACGCAGTGCGTCGCGGAACAGTCGATAGCTCTTCCCGCCTTTCGAGTCGGCGGAAATCAGTCCCAGCTTCCGCAAGCAGAAATGCGGCGCGGCCTGGAACTCGGCCCGTAGATCGGCTTGGGCGAAGGTCAGGGCCAGCAGCCCCCACAGGTAGAACTCGTCGCCGGACGAGAGACCCGCTGGGCAAAAAACGACAGCCCGCGCCGTCCGCGGAACTCCGTCCGCGTCCGTGTAGCGATAATCGGCTTCATGGCGGAGGTTTTCGCGGAGCGAAGTCCGCGCGTCCAGCGGACACAGTGCGTGCTCGACCAGGGTAAGTTGGCCCATGCCCAATCCAGCCGACGAGCGCGATGTCGTGCTCTCGCCGCTGGCCGGCGGCAAAGCTGGCTGGGCTGCCCGCGATCGAGTGCTACTTCCATGCGGAGGAGATGTCCCCGTCCGAAGTCCTGGAACAGCAGCTCATCGACAACCTGTTGCGCGAGGACCTGAAGCCCGTCGAAGAAGCCCGAGCTTACGCCGCCCTGATGGAGCTGAACGGCTGGACCGGCAGGCAGATCGCCGAGAGACTTTGCGTGCCGGCCTCCCAGGTGAGCCGGGCCCTCGCGCTGCTGCGATTGCCGGACGACATCCGCCAGCGCGTCGATGCCGGAGAAATTGCCGCCCGGGCCGGCTATGAGCTGTCGAAGCTCGAAAACGCCGACCATCAACGGCAGCTCGCCGATCGGGCTGCCGCCGGCAATTTGACACACGAAGAGACCACCCGCCTGGTTCGCCAGCATCGTGGCAAACGCCGTCGCACTACCGCGTCAGTCCCTGTCATAGCAAGCTGTACTTTCCCACCGAGCAGGGTTGGGAAGTGATCGTCTCCGCTCCGCGGAAGGGCACGTACGACGAGATCGAGCAGGCGCTGGAGGAGGCCCTGGCGGAGGTCCGCCACCGCATCCGCACCAACGTGCAGATCTTCTGACGCGGCCCAACGCGGCCGACCACACGCCCCACCCAACCCGCCAGCACCCGGCAGCGGGCAATCCTTACGCCGGCCATCGCCGCCGACGCGCCCGGCGAGTTCCTTGCGTGGACCGTGGCCAGCATGTCGGTACTCGATATCGGATTTCTTCATCCGTTTTCGCTTCCCTAGATTGTGGGTGTCTGGTTCTTCCCCCAATCGAAGCAGCCCGCCAATGTCCAGAAAGAAAGCTCCCGCGGGAATCAACCCTGGGAGCTTCGGTTCACGGTTCCGCGTCGGGCGAGACTCCTACCGGACCTTCCTCGCCCAGGTAGGAGTCATCGGCCGTAAAACGGGTTACCAAGGACCCCATCCCCACGCTGCTTACTCCCAGGCACGCGGTCCAGGCGCAGTTGCAATCCTACTGGAATTGCTTTAAATAGTGCTGGTCCGCCTCGCTGAGGATCGAAAGCGGCACCGTGACGATTTTCCCATCGGTCTTGCGGAGCCGGACTCTGTCGCCGGCGATTCCGGCGAAGGTTGCGGTGGCCTTGTAGCCCCCGGATGTCCACTCGCGGGGCGTGGGTGGGGGCTTGGCGGACGCGACGGGGCCGGTAGCTTTGTCTTCGCGGGGCATCGCGAATTGCTTCAAATAGTCCTGATCGGGTTTGCTGAGGATCGCGAGCGGAACGCTCACAACGTTTCCGTCCGGCTTGCGGAGTCGTGCCTGGCCATCGGCCAAGTCAACCAACGTCGCCGTGACCGTGTGACGCCCCGAGGTCCATTTTCGCGGCGCGGCCGGCGGTTGGGCGGGTGCCGCGGGTTCGTCTTCGCCAGGCACGGTGAACCTGGCATCCAGATCCTTGGCTCTGCCAGTCTGAGTATCGACAAGATACTTGTGGACCTCGACGAACGCATCCAGATTGTTCAGCACGGCCAGCATGGTCTCGGCGCCGTTGCCGGCGGCGATCTCGCTAAGGACGGGCTTGAGTTTCATCTGGTTGGGCGTCTCCAACGGCCCGACGTATTCGCAGTACAGCGTGTACATCACGTCGTCGCCACGGTGGTCGACGTGGAACTCTAGCGCGTTCCGCGTGCGGCGGATGAACTTCCACTCGGGCTCGTTGGCCGGCGTGTACGTCGGCAGCTTTTTGTCGTAACGCTCCACCTTGTTCTCGACAGCCACCTTCTTCCACGCCAGATAGGTTTCCAACGATTCGCGGATCCAGGCAATGTACCGCGAATCGCGCACCGGGAAGTCGAAATAGCTCATGTTGACGGACGGTCCGTTCGGGGCCGCGTGGTCGACGGAGAACTTGCCGATCTCCAGCCTTGTGTTGGGAGAAATCGTCCTACCCACAAGGCACAGACGTGGCGGCGAGCCGGCGGCGCTTCGCCACCCCTCGGGCCAGACGCAGAACTGCACGCCCTTCAGTTCGTACACTGTGGACGCTTCTCGACCGCTCGTGTACGTGCCGACGATTTTGGCGCCGGGGATCTCGACGTCGCCCTGCTGGAGCGTCGGGGCGTCCTGGGCGCCGGGGGCGTCGAGAACCATCGCGGTCTGCCCGGCGGCCCCGCCGCCCGGGGCACGGATCGCCCAGTTCGACGGCTCGCCGCCCAGCGAGACCTGCACCAGTTGCACCACATCGTCCTTGGCGGCCTGGAAGTGCAGGCGGTCGTTGTCGTCCCAGAGGATGCGGAAGTGCCGCGGCAGGCGGTCGTACTTGAGCCGATGCCCGTCGATCCAGACGTCGCCGGTGGTCAGGGCCATCGCCAAGTGCCGCCCGTCCGGGCTGAACGACAGCGAGTGCGGGCAGTACATGTCGTTGGGGAAGGTCATCGCCGCCCGCTCGGACTCCAGGTAGAAGTCGTCGAGCTTGCGGTCGTCCAGCCAGACCTGGATGTGCATGCCGTCGAGGTTGACCGCTGCGACGTGCCGGCTGTCCGGGCTAAAGGCGATTAGCCCGGCGTGATCGCCCTCGCAATCGCCACAGGGCATAACAGCCGGGTCGCACCGGAGTTTGGCGACGCCCCGGCCATCGACGACCAGCTCGGCGCCGTCGTCCGTACCGCGTATGTACGCAAGTCGCTGCGAGTCGGGGCTGAAGACGGGGCAGCTCACGATGGTGTTCTCGACCACCTTGGAGTTGACGACGAGGACCTGGCCGCCCCGGTCCGTCTCGGCTCGGTAGGCCATTTGCTTGCCGTCGGGGCTGAAGATGATCGGTCCGACGCGCTCGGCTTGCGGGTCCTGTCGACCGTCGTGGAAGACGTGCGTCGGTGCCACGCTGGTGCTGTAGGCCAACGACTCGCCCGCAGGCGCGAAGCGGATCCATAGGCGCGTCTCCGGATTCATGGACAGCCGGAAGATCTTGCCCTCCAGCGGGTAGGGCCCGGCGTGGGCCTTGCCGTTGACGACCAGGCCGATCTGCTCGGTCTTTTGGTTCAGGCCCCACCAGGCCAGCTTCGAGCCGTCGGCGTTGAAGGTCAGCTCGCAGACCTCGTGGTGTCGGACCGGCAGCGCCTGGCCGTCGATCCACACGGCCCCACGCTGCGAGTCGCCGACGTCTGGGGTGGTGACGGTGGCCGCCCAGGCGGCCTTGGCGTCCGGCGAGAAGACCACCTCGGTGTAGTCCTCCACGGCCGGCTGGGCGACGGGCTTGCCGTCCAGCATCAGCACGGGCTGGGCCTTGCCGCCCCGCTCGGCGCGCCACGCGATCCACGCATAGCGCCGCCCGTCGGGGCTGAAGCAGAACGAGTGGGAGGAGCCGAAGACCTCGCCGACCTGCCGCCCGTCCACGACGTAAGCCTGCCCGTTGGAACCGGTGCCGGGGATCGGCTTGCTGACGACGCTCACGTAGTGCTGCTGGTCGTCGCTCGCGATGTAGCCCACTCCCATGACGCTCCGCACGTGGTAGTGAGTGACGGGCTCGCCGAGGGGTCCAAGTTCCTTGCCGCGGAAGACCCACTTGGACGGATCGGGCCGGCCGGAGGGGCCCTGGGGCTCGACCTTGCCGTCCCGCCCAGGGCGACCGCCAGGGCCGGCCATGTCGGGCGGCTCGCGCGGCGGGGGCTGCGCAGACATGGCGCCTCCGCCATCGTCGAGGTCATCTTCAGGGTCGTGCATTTCCGTATCCCACGACGGCTTGACCGGCCCGATGGGTTCAAGCGTCTCGGGGTCGCGGACCGGCCCGAACTGTCCGGAGTCGAGCTTGCGGAAGAACTCCTGAGGCGTCGAGTTGGGCGTCCAGTCCGGGGACAGGATCCGGAGCGACTTCATCCCCCGCACCACCTCCCAGCCGTGGGCGACGATATTCGGCATCAGGCGAAGCTCCTCAAGTCGCATCCCCGCCAGCGGCGTGAGGTCGGAAACCTGCGTGCCGTGGATGGAGAGTTGCTTCAGCGGCATGCCCTTCAGCGGCGAAATGTCGCGGATGAAGGGGTTGCCGTTGATGTCGAGCATTTCGAGTTTCATGCCGGCCAGCGGCGAAAGATCTTCCAGTTCCACACCGCAGCTAGCCAGCGAGAGTTTCTTGACGCTTGCCCCCCGTAGCCCGGCCAAATCGGTGATCGGATTAGCCGCCAGGATCACCCAGGCATCTTGAAGCGGCAACTCGGCGAGGAACGTCAGGTCCCTTAGGTTCCCCTTCGACAAGCTGGCCACGACGATCTTGCCGTTTTCCACGGTGAATTTGCCCGTGTTGCGGTACGACGGGTTTTTCGCGCGGATAGTCGCGTGGAACTGCTCGGCGGTTATCTCCGCCCTCGCCGGATTCGCATCTGGCCACACGGAAAGCATCCCGATCCACACGCCGAGAACCAAGTTCGTCCGATGCATCGTCGCTCCTTTCGCCCACAATCGCCACCTCTTGGGACATCCTCCGGCCGCATCAACGGTGGAACGTGGTTTCATGCCGCCATGAGCCTGACGGTGTGAGTCGCTCGGTGCGCACTCCGTTGGCCGTTCTCGTGAATCGGGTGCGTCGGGTTTCCGAGCCCCGTTGCAACTCGATTTCTGCTACACCCGGCCGGGGATACGAGACGGAGAGGATCTTGATGGTCTGGCTTCCCTCATCGGGGTCCCTGACCCGCATCTTGCGGCCTCCCACATCGATGACGATGGTGTTTCCCGACGGCCCGTGAAAGGTGCCCTCTAGCCAGTCCGGTCCTGATGGTCCACCAGACCAAGCCAGCCCACCGATCACTACGATCAAACCCAGAACCCCTGCGACTGCCGCGCCCACGACCTTTGGATTCAGCTTCGCGGGCAGCGCGGGCAGCGCCACTCGGCCGCTGGCGCGGGTTTCTTGCGAAGGCCGTGCGGCGCTGGCCGATGGGACCGACCGAACTGCGTGCAGCAGCGTCGGCGCTGTGCGAAACAGCCCGAATCCCGTTGCGGCCAGGAGGACGATAATTCCCAGGGGAATGACCGTCACGTCGGCTTCGTGCTGCATCCGGCCGCCTAGCATTTGTACGAACCCCGCCCCGGGCTGCTGTTGGGCGACTCGATTCATCTCCGCCGACAGATTGGTCACAGGCACGCGCCTGCCCAGGTCCTCGACGTACATCGATACGCCGATACCGGCCAGTCCCAGCAGCAGCCCTAAGAGCAGCAGCGCGGTCAATGCGGCGAATCCGGCCGCTTCGGCTTTTGCCGCCAGGGCGTCCAACTCGGGCCGGCGCCGACGCAGGACGCCGGCGCCTAACGTCGCTGCGCCCAACAGCAATCCCAGCCAGCCCCACCATAGGTGCCAACCCCATACCATCGACGCTCCCAGTTCGCCCGACATGTGCTCAAACGGCATGTTGCTCGACGTCCTGCCGACCGCCGAAGCACGGAAGTAGGGCAGCAGAAAACAGCCGGTGACGACCGCGGCCGCGATCAACGGCCACGGCGTCCCGGACGCGGTGGTACCGGTGGCGAGCCCGCCTCCGTCAGTCGGCACGGGGACCTCGGCGGTACTCGGTGCCGGAGGTGCCGGCGGTGCCGGTGGCGTGTGGGCAGGAGGCGATGGCCGGTGCGGGATGTTTGGAGGAGACGCTGAAGGCGGCGGAGTCGCCGGCCGGGCTTGATGCACCAAGTCCGCCGCCGAACCGTCGGCCGCGATGTGGAGCTTCGCCTGGCACTGCGGACAGGGGAACGTGCGACCGTGGTGCGACTTGCCAATCAGCAGTCCCTTGTGGCACTGCGGACAGGAAATACGCGTTCGTTGGGTCGGGGAATGCATCTCGCTCTCCTTAATGTTCGCGCGTCTGGATCCTCAATCGGATTTCTCGACGACGGCCTGGTCGGCAGCGCTGAGCTTGCTGATCGGCAGGCTGATCTTCTTGCCATCTTTTGTCTCCAACAGGACCCAGCCGTCCTTTGTCGCCACGAGTTTCGCCTCGATGTGGTATTGACCGGTGGCGTCGGTCCAATCCCGGAACGCGTCGGTCGCCATCGCGCGAGGGGTCTCGTCCGGTCGGGCGGTGACGGCCGCGGTGGGACTGGCGGCGGGTTGGGAAGCCGGGGGCGGCTTAGGTTGCGTCTTGGGTTCCGGCGCTGTTCCGGCCGGGCGAGCCGTCACGCGTTGGACTTTGGCCTCGTGAACCACGACGAACCAGATACCGTCGTCGTCGAAGCCAACGCGCAGCGGTCTGGGCAACTGCGAGTTCACGCCCGAGTGCTTGCCGAAGTACGTGCCGATCAACTGGTCGTTGTAGCAGGCCGAGTACGAACCGAACCAGGCGATGCTGCGGCTGTCCGGGCTCCAGGCGACGGCCAGGGGACGCTCCCAGCCGCCCTCGAATTGGAGATGTTCGCCGATCTTTTTGCCGGCGACGTCGAAGAGCAGGATTCCGTCCGGGCCGCGAACCATGTCGACGCCGCAGGCCAGCTTCGAGCTGTCCGGGCTGAAGGCCAGCGCGCGGCGATGCTCCAGTCTTCCCGTGATTTCCGGGATTTCCTTGCCGTCGAGGTAGAGGCTTCCGAGGCGCGCCGCATAAGCGACGTGCTTGCTGTCCGGACTGAAGCACAGCCGACCCTCGATCGGCGCATTGAACTCGGGGCCCATTTCCCCGTCCACGACGACGTAGTGCCTCCGGCCGTTGCTCGCATCGTAGGCGACGCGCCGGCTGTCGGGGCTGAACGTCAGATCCGAAATGCTGTACTGCCCCGGTCCGGGCTCGCCGTCCACCACGAAGCACTGTTCCTTGTCGATCGTGGCCACGAAGGCGATCCGCTGGCTGTCCGGGCTGAATGTCAGCGACTCGCCGTCGGCGTCGGCGTACTCCGGCCCGGTCTCCTGGCCGTCGACCACCAGCACCACGTTCGACGCGGTGTAGGCGCGGTCGGGTTTCCGCTGGCGGAGCCAGGCCAGCCGCTTTCCGTCCGGGCTGACGGCGACATGATAGGCGACGACGGCGTGCTGTTTGGCGACCTCCTTTTCGCCGACCACAACGAAGGTGTCCTGGCCTTCGCTGGCCACGTAGACGACTTCGCCGCTGGCGGGATTGAAGCAGATACTCTGCGAGGGAACGCCGGAGTAGGCCTTGCCGGGCTGGCCGTCACAGACCACGGTCTGCTTTCCGTCCTCCTCGGCAATCCAGGCGGCGTGCTGGCTGTCGGGGCTGAAGTAGACCTCGTTGCTGGCCTGTCCGTCGTGTTTCCCGGCGAGTTCCCCGTCCACGATGCAACCCACTTTCCCGCCCGCGCGGGTCCAGAAGGCAAACCGCCGCCCGTCCGGGCTGGTGCATAACTCGCCTTCACCGCTCTGGGGCGCGTCCCCAAGAACCTCCGTCTGGACTTTGCCGCGGAAGTCCGGCTCCTTGTCCTTGGCCGGGGCCGAGGGCGAAACGACGGACAAACACAAAAGGACGCATGGGAGCACCAACGCTGGGTGCATGACCAGGGCCCGCCACTTTCCGCGGGCGAACTGACGATTGGGGCGGGGCTCGGTAATCAACCCCCCGTTGCCAGATTTGGGGAAGGAAATGGGGGGACGAAGATTTCTGCACTTCATCATGCTCTCCTTCGGGCGGAAGGACTCATTACGGTCTCCAACAACCATAGCCGCTACCTATATAACGGCGCGATTACCCGCACATTCTGGACTTGGAGAGCGGAAGGTTGTCAGGCCGGCGGTAATCGCGGACTCCGGGAGCCGAGCGGTCCAAAGAGCGGCCTGAGGGGGCGCCTAGCGGGATTCGCGGCGACCAGCGGGGATGTCGCACACGACGCGGAAACCCGTGTTGTCATGGCGGGCTTCGGGTGGAGCGCGATTGCGAAACGCGGAAAGGCACATCCAGGCGTGATCGACCATGCAGCCGCCTCGCTGGACGCGGTAACTACCGGACTCTGGGCCGGTAGGATCGGCCGGCAGATCGGCCGTTTCGTAGGCGGCTTGGAACCAATCGCCACACCACTCGTACACGTTGCCGTGCAGATCGCAAACGCCCCAGGCGTTCGGGAGTTTCTCGCACACCGGATGCGTCGCGAGCCCCGAGTTCGCGCCGAGCCAGGCATGTCTCTCAAGTTGCTTCAGGTCATCTCCGCACGAAAACATCGAGGTCGTGCCCGCGCGGCACGCATACTCCCATTCGGCAAAGCTGACACCCGACAGACACGGCAAAACACGGGGTTTCTTTTTTCTTCCTTCTGGGTGTTGACACCACTTCTGACACCGCTAGACTGAAAGAGCATGAAAAGTGACACCCGCCCGGAAGTGAGCCGAGCGGGTGTCTGAACAGCACCTGACTTTTGCATCGGAGGTACTGCCCATGTCTCGCAAGTCTAGCAAGTCCAAGTCCCGCCCGTCAAAGCCCTATGACGGCTTCCCGCTCTTCCCGCACGCCAGCGGTCGCTGGGCGAAGAAAGTCCGAGGATCATTCTGCTATTTCGGCAAGGTGAGCGACGATCCGCACGGCGAAGCTGCCCTGCAGAAGTGGCTCGATCAGAAGGACGCCCTACTCGCAGGCCGCAAGCCCCGCGCCCACGTCGAGGGGCTGACGGTGGGCGACCTGTGCAACCTGTGGCTCGACTGGAAAACCGGACGGGTTGCGACCGGCGAGCTTTCCCACCGGACGCTCGAGCAATACAAGTCGCTCGCCAGGATCATCATCGAGGTATTCGGCCGGGAGCGGGCCGCAGACGATCCGGGGCCGGAAGACTTCCAGAAGCTGCGCGACGTGTACTCGAAACGCTGGGGGCCGGGAGCGCTGGCCGTGGGAATCATCGTTACCCGCTCTATCTGGAATTGGGCGTACACTGACGGGAAGCTGAAAGCCCCGCAGCAATTCGGGGCGGCGTTTTCCAAGCCCGGGGCCAAGGCCATGCGTCAGCAGAAGCTGGCAGCGGGGCCGCGAATGTTCGATCAGGAGGAGATCAAGTCGCTACTCGCCCATGCCTCAGTGAACATGAAGGCCATGCTGCTGTTGGGTGTCCAAGCCGGAATCGGGAATACCGATCTTGCGTTGGCACCCATCGACGCTGCCGATCTGGGGACCGGCTGGTTGACGCTGCCACGGGCGAAGACAGCCATCCCGCGAAGGATCCCGCTCTGGCCGGAAACCATCCAGGCGATCCGGGAAGTACTCGCACACCGACCCACCCCGAAGCCCGGCGCTGAGCACCTGCTGTTCGTCACGTCCAAGGGGAATAGCTTCATTGGCCAGCGGCGTGGCAATCCAATCTGGAAGGAATTCCAGAAGGCCGCTACGGCTGCGGGTGTCACGGGAAGGACGTTCTACGACGCCCGACGCACGTTTGCGACCGTGGCTGACGGTGCGAAAGACCCGGTTGCGGTATCGGCAATCATGGGCCATGCACCGAAATCCGGCGACATGGCAGCAGTGTACCGCCAGCGGGTTGACGATGATCGGCTGCAGGCCGTGGTGGACCACGTTCACGGCTGGCTGTTCGGCCAGGATGACGACGGCGACCGGAAGCCCGGCGACCGCCACCGCCAGCACGGCCAGAAAGGCACCCAGCAGGCCCAGGACGGCACGGCGATACAGAAGGCCGTCGTCAAGTGCCTGCAAGCCATCGAGGCCGCCAACGGGCCGGACAAGGCCGTTCTGCAATCCGTCTGGAACGCATCCGAAATCGCGTTGGCGTTGTCCGGTGACACCTACACGGTCCAGCGCTTTCTGACGACTTGGGGCGAAGACGATCAGGAGCAGCGGCCGGCGCTTCGGGTTGTCGGCTGACGGCACCGAGGTACAATCTGGACACCGGGCTAGGGCTGTACACCCGAACGGCGGCACCCGACCGCCCCGCCCGGTTCCTTTCTCCATCGGGGCCAACAACGGGAGTTGGACATGCCAAAGAAAAACACATCCAAGGGAAGAAAGCCCGCGCCGCCGGCGCACGTGCCAACGATTCAATTCGTTGATTCCCCACCGACCGAACAAGAGTTAGCGAGCGCGAAAGCCGTCCAAGTCGGCGTGATCGAGTATCCGGTGACAAATGCGCCACCGGTCAGGCGAAGCAACCCCTGGACTGGCCCAACGACACAAGCTGCCATAGCGGCCAAGTTCAAAGTCAAATCGCGTACCGTGAGACGCTGGGCGAACAGTGAGACCAAAGGCCCGGTAGAAGTCAAGAAGGCCGGTTCCATGTTCTATCATCGCCCGTGGCCCGACTGACGACCGGACACTTGCGGACAAATGCGGACAGGCGGCCGAGTTCAATCTTGGCCGCTTTTGTTTTGCGCGTAAGCTGTGCGGCATGATGACGCACACGACGCCCCAACCACCGGATTTAATCACGCTGTATGACGCGGCGGAAATACTCGGCGTGTCGCATCGCACCATCAAGCGATATGTGACGACGCGCATGCTCCCAGCCTATCTACTGCCCGGCGATGAGTATCGAGTCTCACGACGGCAACTAACTGAGTGGGTGCGCGGGCGGTATCTCCCACCGGAGGGCACCGTCGATGACCGCTGACACCCGCCCCGCCTATCTCACGCCGCCCGAAGTCGCCAAGACGCTGCGGGTGTCAGAATCCAAGGTCGCATCGTGGATACGATCAGGACGGTTGCGCGCATACAACGTGTCCGAGGGCCAGCGTCCGAAATATCGCATCCGGGCCGATGACCTGGATGCGTTCTTGGCTGGTCGCGCGGTCACACCGCCGACGGAGCCGGTGAGACGCGAGCGGCGAAACATACCGCGATACGTTTAGAAACAAAAACGCCCCGCGCTGGCAGGCGAACGGGGCGACGATGGATCGACAAGATGAAGAAGACCACCGAAAGCAAACCGAACGGCGGATGGTTCCGACTGCCGAACATGCTGGTCGATCACCTTGCCGACCTTGGACCGCTGGCCGTTACGGTATTCGTGGTACTCGCACGCCACGCCGACGAACACGGTAAATGCTGGCCGAGCATACCGCGTATCGCTGGCCTTTGCGGCTGCACAGATCGATCCGTCCAAATGGCGATTCGGAGACTCGCAGAAATCGGACTCGTGACCGTTACACCAGTGCGGAATGAACGCGGACAAACCAGCAATGTTTACACCCTACCCCCCATTAACCCGGTGAAACCAGATGCACCGGGGGGCGCAACAGAATGCACCGGGGGGGTGAAACAGGTTTCACCGGGGGGGCGCAACAGGTTTCACCCTGAAGGTAGACCTAATGAACAAGACCCAAGGAATGAGACCCAAGGAAAGAAAACGTCCCCGAACAAGTTCGGCGACGACGATCTTGCCCTTGCCTCTTTCATGGTGGAAGTGGTTTCCAGAATCCAGAAGCCGGCCAAAGAGCCGAACGTCGAGAACTGGGCAGACACCATCCGCCTGATGCGAGAACGCGACGGCCGGACGATAGACCAGATCCGGGAGTTGTTCACTTGGGCGAACAACCATCATTTCTGGAAGTCGAACATCCGCAGCCCGGAAAAGCTACGGGAGCAATGGGACCGACTCACGATTCAGAAGCAGGAGAACAACGGCCATGCAAGCACAAGCAAACGGGCACCGCTCCAGATACGCGGGCTTCGGTACGATCCCGCCGCCCCGATTGCGGACCACTTGTAACGCGCACTGGCTTGGCAAAGCCGAGGAGCACATCGCTCAGACCTTGGCGGCAGCGCGCAACGAACAACAGGACGTCGTCCGCAAGCACCGCTTGAAGCTATGGGAAGGATTCACGCCGGAGCAGCAAGTCGCGGAGTGGATTCGGGACGAGCGGCGCAAAGAGGATTACGCTTGGCGCGACAAATGCCTAACTCGCTGGCAAACCTGCCAAGAGATTCTCGCAAGGAGGGGGGCCAGGTATCTCCGGTGCCGCTGGCGGAACTACGTGGTGGAGACGCCCGAACAGGCCACCGTCGTGGAAGGCATCCGCACCTGGGCCGATACCCTACCTGCCCGCATCCGTCGCGGTGAGAATCTGCTTTTGTTCGGCCTCTGCGGCACCGGTAAGGATCACGTCTTGGCTTGCCTTGTCCGCCACGCGATGTTGCGCCACAACATCTTTTCCCAATGGGTGACCGGACCTGAGTTATTCCGCCGCTGGCGCGCGGAGTTCAATGGCGGCTCTTCGGTTGACCCGGGCGACGACCGTTGCGCGAACGGTCCCCGTCCGCTGCTGGTCATATCCGATCCGGTCTTGCCCGGCGGCACTCTGACACCCTACCAAGCGGAGCGGCTCTATGCCCTGATTGACCGCCGATCGTCGTGGCAGGCGTCAACATGGATAAGTGTCAACACGACCGGACGCGACGACCTTGAACAGCGGCTGGGCGTGGCGATCGTCGATAGGCTGCGCGATCACGCTACGACGTTCTCGTTCAGCTGGCCGTCGTACCGGCAGCCGCTGGGTAAGGTGAGCTGATGAGGGACGCACAAGAGCAAAGACTAAGAGAGTTCACAGCACGCCAGCAACGGCGGACGGGACGCCCGGTACGTCGTGGCCAGATCAACCCGGCTTGCTTGTTGCCACCGCTGGCCGAGTTGCTGGCGATCGACGCGGCAGCGGAGCAGGCCGTTGCGCAAGCCAGGATTGACGGAGGCGAGCGCAAGCGGGCCGGTACG
>Ga0209612_1002461_pt1 | contig 13428 bp, 8 predicted proteins | sample BioC12SIPDNA_FD_185746 | JGI IMG/M metagenome (GOLD analysis project Ga0209612, IMG submission 185746) | Anaerobic biogas reactor microbial communites from Washington, USA - Biogas_R1_B C12 SIP DNA (SPAdes) (version 2) | ecosystem: Engineered > Bioreactor > Anaerobic > Unclassified | place...
CCTGGCGCGGCACTTCGGGACGGCGGGGTTGGATGGGTTCGGCTTCACCGATTCCCCGGCCGACAAGGCGGCGGTGCGGGCCGCCGGAGCGGTGCTCGACTATCTGGCGGAAACGCAGCGCGGCTCGCTGGAACACATCGACCGCCTGCTTCCCTACCGGAGCGGGGAGACGCTGGAGATCGACGAGGCCAGCCGGCGGAGCCTGGAGATTTCCCGAACGATCCGCGAGGGCCGCCGCGAGGGTTCTTTGCTGGCCGTCCTCGATCACGCCGTGACTCCGATGGGTTCGCGCCTGTTGGCCGAGTGGATCGCCAACCCGCTGACCGAAATCGGCGCGATCTCCGCGCGGCTCGACGCCGTGGAAGAGCTTGTGGCAGACGCGGCCCTGACGGAAGACCTGCACAAGGCGCTCCGCCAGGCATACGACGTGGAGCGGCTCTTGACGCGCGTGACGACCGGCCGGGCGACGCCGCGCGACCTGAGTTTTCTGGGGCGGACGCTGGCTTGCCTGCCGGCGATCAAGGCCCGGCTGACCGCGCGGAACAGCGATCTGCTCAGTTCGATCGAGGCCCGGATCGATCTCTGCGCCGAGCTGCGGAGCCGGCTCGATGCGGCGCTGGTCGACCAGTGCCCGCTGGCGGCCGGCGAGGGAGGATTCATCCGCGACGGCTTCCACGGCCCGCTCGACGCGCTCCGCGAATTGACGCGCGGCGGCAAGCAGTGGATCGCCCGCTACCAGGCGGAGGAGATGGAGCGGTCCGGCATCCCAAGCCTCAAGGTCGGCTTCAACAAGGTCTTCGGCTACTACCTGGAGGTGACGAACACCCACCGGGAGAAGGTCCCCGAGACGTATATCCGCAAGCAGACGCTGAAGAACGCCGAGCGTTACATCACGCCGGAATTGAAGGAATACGAAGAGAAGGTGTTGACGGCCGACGAAAAGGCCAAGCAGTTGGAATACGAGCTGTTCATCGAGCTGCGCCAGGCCGTGGCCGAGCGCCGCCGCCAGATGCAGACGACCGCCGCCGCGCTGGCGCAGATCGACGTCTTGGCCGCGCTCGCCGAATTGGCCCGGCAGCGCAACTATTGCCGGCCGGAGCCGGTCGCCGAGCCCGTGCTCGATGTGGCCGACGCCCGCCACCCGGTCCTCGATATCCTCCAGCCGGAGGGCAGTTTCGTGCCGAACGACATCCGCGCCGGCGGCGAGGCGGGCAACATCCTGCTGATCACCGGGCCGAACATGGCCGGCAAGAGCACCTACATCCGGCAGGTCGCCTTGATTGTGCTGATGGCCCAGATCGGCAGTTTCGTGCCCGCCGCGCGGGCGCGGATCGGCGTCGCCGATCGGATTTTCGCCCGCGTCGGGGCAAGCGATGAATTGTCTCGCGGGCAGAGCACGTTCATGGTCGAGATGACCGAGACGGCGCGGATTCTGAACACGGCCACGGAGCGGAGCCTGGTGATCCTGGATGAAATCGGCCGCGGGACGAGCACCTACGACGGCATTTCTCTGGCCTGGTCGGTGGTCGAGCATCTCCACGACCGGATCAACTGCCGCACGTTCTTCGCCACGCATTACCACGAGCTGACCGACCTGGCCCGGTCGCTGGACCGGATCGCCAACTTGAACGTGGCGGTCCGCGAGTGGCAGGAGGAAGTGGTTTTTCTGCACAAGATCGTCGACGGCGCCGCCGACAAGAGCTACGGCATTCACGTCGCCCGGCTGGCCGGAGTCCCGCGGAGCGTGATCGAGCGGAGCAAGGAGATTCTCGCGCAGCTGGAATCGGAGCACGTCGATGCTTCGGGCCGGCCGAAGATCGCCCGGCGCGAAAAGGGGCGGCGCGACGGCGACATCCAGCTCAGCCTGTTCGGCCCCGCCGAGCACCCTCTGCTCGCGGAGATCCGCGCGTTCGAACTGGACTCGACCACGCCGCTCGAGGCCCTGAAGATGATCGAACGATGGCGATCGCGGCTCGTCGAAGAGAAGAAGAGCTGAACGGCGCAAGCGCGGAGCGATTGCGTCTTCAGGAACCGGCGGCCTTCTCCGCCCGCAAATACTCCAGCAGCCGGGACCACTGCGGGTTCTGCGCCTCGGGCCACTGGCGATTGCGTTCGACGAGGTCGAGGATTCTCTCGGCGCAGGAGATCGCCTTCTCCCAAAGCTTCTGCTGCGCGTAGAGGATCGCCAGGGCGTGGAGGTATTCGATGCTCGACTGGCTGGTCCCGGAAATCCGCAGGGCCGTCTTCAGCGCTTCTTCGGCCTCCGCCGGGCAGTCCAGCCTTTGCAGGGCCAGCCCGTAGTTGTAATGGATGCGGGGATTGTCTGACGACAAGGCGGCGGCGCGCTCGAGCGCGGCGGCGGCCTCGTCCATCCGCCGTTCGTCTTCGGCCAGCAGCAGCCCGAGGGAGTAGTGGGCTTCCGCCAGTTCGGGTTCCAGCTCGGTGATCTCGCGGAAGAGTCTTTCCGCGTCGTCTTTTCGTCCCAGCGCGTCGTAGAACATGGCGAGATTGATTCGCGCCGGGATGAACTTCGGGTCGATCCGCAGCGCCGCGCGGTACTCCTGCTCGGCCAGGTCGAGATAGCGCGGGTCCGGCGCGCCCGGTCTGCCGTAGTGGGCCTGGGCGAGGTTGAAGTAGAGCACGCCGAGGTTCAAATGGGCCGCCGCCTGGTCGGCCACGGCCACCTGGCCGGCGATGTAGTCGCCCAGCGCCGCGTCGAAGGCGTCGGCGTCGGCCTGCGCCAGCCGCGAGCGGGGCACCTCGCTCAACAGCCGGGCGGCCTCGCTGCGGACCACGCGGACCGGATCGCCGAGCAGCGGGGTCAGCCGCCGTTGCCGCTGTTGCGGGTCGAGGTGTTCCAGGCTGCGGACGGCGACGGCGCGGAGGAGCGGATCGCCGTCCTCCAATCCGCGGACCGCTTCGGCCTCGGCGCTGCCGCTCCGATAATTCGACAGCAGCGAAATCGCGCTGGCGCGGATCGCGGCGCGGGCCTGGCTGCTGCGGGCGACCTTGAGCAGCTTGACCTCGCCCTCCGGCTTGAGCTCCCGCGCGGCGGCGATGCCGTAGGCGAAGTGCTCCTCCTGGTTCTTCTTCTCGCCGTACCAGGCGCGGATCTGCTCGGCCGCCCACTCGGCCGTCTCGTTCCTGGCCGGATCGTCATGGCAGCCGTTGCAGGCGTTGGGGATTTGCAGGTCGACCGTCAGGTCGGGCCGGGGGACCCGCAGGCTGTGGTCCCGCCGCGGATCGACGACCATGTATTTCGTCTCCGGCATGTGGCACTCGACGCAGAGGGTGCCGGGCCGCGAGGCGTCGGGGTGGAAATGGTGCAGCGGCGTGTCGTACTGCGCCTGCACGTGGCACTGGCAGCAGAGGCGGTTGTCGTTGAATTTCACGCGCGCCGAGTGCGCGTCGTGGCAGTTCGTGCAGCGGACTTTCTGGTCGTACATCTTGCTCTGGATGAACGAGCCGTAGACGTAGTCTTCCTCGAGGACCTGGCCGTCGGCGTAGTAGAGGTCTCCGTCGAGGACTTCCGGCAGGTAGAAGTCGCAGAACGTCGTGCTGGAACAGTCGTTGGGAGAGACGATCCGCCGGCGGGAGTGGCAGGCAGCGCAATTCTCGATCTCCACGCGGGGATTCTCGTTCTTCAAGTCCGGCAGCCCGTAGCGGTAGTTGCGGTCCCAGAACCCGAACACGCCCCGGTTCTCCGCCAATTCGACGTGGATGCTTCCCGGCCCGTGGCAGGTTTCGCAGCTGACGTCGATCTCGGACCAGGTCGTGCGGTAGGTGTTTTCGGCCACGCTGAAGTTCTTCTTGAGGTTCGTCGTGTGGCATTCGGCGCACATGTAGTTCCAGTTTTGCAGCGGGCCGGTCCAGTGGAGCGGGTCGTCGTCGGAGATCGGCTCCTTGGGGTAGAGGTGATACCATCGCTTCCGCTCCGTGTCCCAGGCGATCGGCAGGCACTGGATGCGGCCGTCGGGAAACTCGGCGAGGTATTGCTGCAAGGGGCGGACGCCGAACACGTACTTGACCTGGAATCTCTCCGGCCGGCCGTGGCGGTTGTCCGTCGTCACGTAGAACCGGTCGCCCTGACGCTCCATCCGCGAAGTGACCGCGAAATCCACGGCGATGCGCCCCTGGCGGCCGAGTCGCCGGGCGGCCTCGCCGATCTCCTGGTGGGCGTCCGTGGCGTCGCATGGGCGGATCGGGCCGAGCCGCGCCGTCTGTTCGACCACGCGGCGGCGCGTCTCCTCGTCCATCAGGGCCAACACCCGGCGCTGGAGCGACTCGCCGGCGCCGCTCAAGGCAATCGACCAGGGGCCGGGGGGAACGGATCGGACCAGTTCGCCGAGATGCTCGTCGCTGAGCTTGACCAGGTCGTCAAACGCGACGTGCGTGAACCGGGCGTCGCCAAAGTCGCCCAGGACCGTGTCCGGCGTGGCATGGTCCATCGCCAGGTCGTGGTCGGAGCCGGCCCAGAGGTCCGTCTCCTTGCGGTGGCATTCCGCGCAGACCGCGCGCCCCACATACGTCGCCGCGCGACCGGCCGGCAGCGCGTCCCACCAATCGTGGAAGGCCATCGCGGCGGTGATCAGCAGAGCCGCTGCCAGCAGCAGGCAGGCGGCGAGAGGCTTGCGGCGGCGAAAGCTGGGGCCCGGCATCATGTTGGCAACGACCAATCCAGGAAAACACCATCGGCGGCGGGGGACAATTCGCGGCGTCTCGGCGGCGCTGCCGATCCGCCACTATTTGCCGCGCCCATTGACGGGCGCAATCGCGAACGTGCAACAGGGCGCGCCTTCGTGCCGGCAAGCGGTCCGGACCACGTCAGCGCCCACGACCTGCTTCATCATTTGGAGATCGACGGCGCAGACCGCGCCCGTTTCATCATACATGCTGATGAACGGGCAATTCCGTTTGTGCACGACGAGCGAACCGTCCTTCGCCTCCTCAACGTGCAGCAGGACCCCCTCTTCGCGGAGGAGCCTGGCCAACTGCTTGAGCCGCTCCCTGGGCGTCTTGCCGCTGATCTTCCGCCGGTAATGTCTGGCCAGGGTCGAACTGACGCGGTCGAGAACGCGGTGGACCAGTTCAGCCCCGCCAACCTCGCTGATCGCTCCCCAGATCGCGGGGACCAGCAAGCGCTGGTTGCTGGCGAACAACAGCATCAACGCCGCCCGGGTCAACGAAAACTGGTGGCGGGGCCGCCCGCGGCCGGCGACACGCTGGCTCGTCCGTTCGACGAACCCCAGCGCGACCAGGTCGTTGAGCTGCTCGGTAATCGCGGTCCGGGTCAACCCGGTGGACCGGATCAGATCGAAAATGGTCTGCGGCGGCTTGCCGGCGAGCAACTGGACGACGCGCATTCCCGCGGCGCTGACACTCGCCCGAGCCGGCATGGCAGGATCCGACATAGCGCTTCTCTCGAACGGAACCTTTCACTCCCCGGCGTCTCCCTGGGCGATCCGGGACTGGTCGATTTTAGCCAGCTATCGTTGATAATAACCTTGCCTCCGCCGGAACACAAACCCTCCGCACCGGTCAACAGCCTCTTCCGCCGCCCTCCTGCCCCCACGCGTTTTCCCTGCGCAGACCCGCCCAGCGGAGGCGCGCTCCCGCGGGTCGTGGTCGCGTCGTTCGCAACCGCAGACGCCGCGCGGCGGGCACGACGCGCAACCCTGGCGGCCGAGCCCGCGGTCGGCGACTTCAAGCCGCCGACACACCGCTTCGCGGCCGCAGATTCGCGGCGCCGCGCGGCGGCCGAGTCATCCGCTCCGCGCAGATCGCATCCCCCGGCGGTTGCCAGCGCCACGTTTCCAGCGAGTGGAACAGAATTTTTTTGAAAATTTTCTCGCGTGCCGCCGCCGGCCAATCGCCGCTTGCGATCCCTTCCCACCATCGCGACCTGCCCTCCCCGCGGCGGTTCCGCGACGCCCCGACACGGCACCCTGCTGCAACCCGCGGCGGTGCGGCGCGGCATGGCCACATCGCATTATTCCCCGGCCAGGGCATATATCGTGTGCTTTGCCCATGACGCGAACATACCTAGGCCGTTCCGCCCGCGGCGGATGCCGGCCGGCCACCAGCGCCGCGCGGCCGGCGCCGCGCGGCGCGGTTGTGGCGGCTGCCGAACGGCGGTCCGGCCTGGGCGCGGCCCGCGGCGCGGCCGGCAGGCACGCATCTTAACTCAGCTTTCCGCAACGGGTTAAGCGTCTCGCGCCAGTCCCGGGCGGCGGGCGGCGGCGCCGCGCGGCGGCCTCTTGCCGGCGCGGCGGCCGCAAGCCGCGGCGCCCGGCGGCGGACGCCGCCGGCGCGGCGGCCAATCGCCCCCGATCGGCGTCCGCCCCCCGCCGCGCTGCGGCGCGCTAATTTATAGGTCTTTCGCATGATAACTGGAATACCCGATACGAGCAGCGCGGCGGGACGGCGCCGCCCCGCGCGGCAAGCCTTTCCGGGCGATGCGGCGCTTGCCGCGCGGCGCGGGGCAGCGCTTGCCGCGCGCAGCACCGGCGCTGCTCGTCGACGTTGGCGCGAAGCGCGAATTTTCAGGCGCTGCGCGAGAATTGTGCTTGCAAGATTTCAGCAAGAAGGTAGGATATGGCCAGCCTGAAGGACGATTCATAAATGGAGTCTCGGCTGTCGCACGTCGAGTCAGCGAAGAATTCAAAACGGCCAGATGCGAGATGAGCGGAGAGTTGTCAACAGGCGGACGATTGATCGATCAGGGGAGAATCGGAAGCGACGGTTGATCAACAACCAGGAGGCGCATGCGTTCTCATCGTTTCCGATCAGGCGAGGCCTCGACCCATCACGGCGCGTGACGGTCGCCGCGATGGCAGGTATAAGACTCGTTGTCTTGTTTGTGTGGCGACTGGCCTGCCGGGGTTCGGATCCCAGCCCGGCTATCGGCAAGGAGCTCGCCCGTAACTCAGTTAGGAGGACGTAAGGTGGCCAAGAAGAAGGCAACCAAGAAGGCGGTGAAGAAAGCCGCTCCCAAAAAGAAGGCCGCCGCGAAGAAGGCGGTAGCGAAGAAGGCCGCTCCCAAAAAGAAGGCGGCCAAGAAGGCGACCCGGAAGAAGAAGTAGGGTGCGAGCGGGGCCGGCGGCCTCGCGCGAAAGGTCCTTCGCCCAAAAGCAACGACGAGAAAGAGACGCCCGCCGTGCCGGCTGGGCGTTTCTGTTTTTCTTGGCCGACGAGCCGAACCGGAGGGCGCGCCGCGAGCACCGCCGCGCTAGAGCCGGTGCGCCGGGTGGACGGCCTCGGCCGGCCGCGCGCGGCGGACGTGGCACTGCCCGCCGCGCCAGACCCGCACCGAGGCCCGCTCCGGATCGCACTGCCGCGTGTACCGCACGAGCAGAGCGGCAAGGGAGTTGATCGTCCGCTCGCCGGCCGGGCCGAGCAGCAGGCCCACCGGCCCGACGAAATCCGCCGGCTCGACCAGCAGCACCTCGCCCGAGGCGGCCTGCTGAAACAGCCGCTCCAGCAGGGCGTTCTCGCGCTCGTTGCGGCCGACGACCATCTTCGTCTTCCCGTCGAAGCGAAAATGCCGCCCCGTGTTGAGCAGTTCATACTCCCAACGCCGCGCCCCCGGCCGATGCGCGAGCAAGTCCTTGACGCGCGGACTGAAATTCTTCTCGGCAAGCGCGCAGCCGGTCGACGGCGTGGGAATCGCGCGGATCCCCAGCCGTGTCGCCAGTTCGATCAGCGGGCGGCGGCCCCGACCGTGGAATCCGTAGAGCCGCCGGCGGTCGACAAGCCCCTCGATCTCCGGAATCGTCGCGGGCAGCAGTTTGGCCGACAAGGGGCGAAGCAGCTTGCCCTCCAGACCGGCGTCCCGGGCGACGAGCCCCAACTGCGGCCGCTTCTGGCTGTTGGGCCGCTGGCCGACAACCTCGCCGGAAACGACGACACACGCGCCGCTGTCTTCCATCAGCCGCCTGGCCATGCGGCCCATGTACGCGCGGCAGTCGACGCAGGGATTGTATCCCTTGCCGTAGCCGTGCCGGGGATTGCGGAGAACGTCGAGGTAATCGTCGCCAACGTCGAGCACGGTCAACCGCACGCCGAGCTCAGCAGCCGCCCTGGCGACCGGCGTCTTGCAGCACTGAAAAATCGTCCGCACGTTGAGGGCCTCCACGTCGAGGCCTTGCTGCTGGAGAATGCGGACGGCGAGCATGCTGTCCAGACCGCCGGAGAACAGAGCGACGGCCTTTGGCGCGGCAGTTGCAGACATTCCCTCTCCTGGAAGACAACGGAATCGCCAAGCAGGGCCGGGCCGCCGTCAATCGGACGGAAACGGCGGAGGCTCGTCGTTGAGTTGACTGAGAGCGTTCCGCGCAGCCCGCTGCTCCGCTTCTTTCTTGTTGCGTCCCCAGGCGCCCTCGTACCGTGTCCTTCCCACCTGAGCGCAGACCTTGAAGCACTTGCTGTGATCGGGGCCTTTCTCATCCAGCAACTGGTAGATCGGCGTGGTTCCGTGCCGCCGCTGGGCCAACTGCTGGAGGAGCGACTTGCAGTTGCCCCCCAAGTCGCCCTCGACCGTCGATTCGATCTCCGGTCCGATATGCCGCAGGACGAACTCGCGCGTCGCATCAATCCCGCCGTCAAGGTAGATCGCCGCCAGCAGCGACTCGAACACGTCGGCCAGCAACGACGGAGGGACCGATGGATGGGTGGTCATCCCCTTGCCCAGGATAAGGAACTCCTCAAGCCCCAGCGCCTCGCTGATTTTCGCGCAGGTTTGCCGGCTGACCACCACCGACTTGATCTTCGTCAGATCGCCCTCGAGGAACTCGGGATATTGGCGGTAGAGCAACTCGCAGACGATTGCGCCGAGAATCGCATCACCGAGAAATTCCAGCCGCTCGTTCGACGCCAGGCGGTGTTCCGCCCCGGATGCGTGCGTCAACGCCGCCTGGAGCAGCGATCGATCGCAAAAGCGATACTTCAACCGCTGCTCACAGCCCGCCAACTGCTCCAGAACGTCGCCCGCACTCCCGGATCCGATAGCCTCGGCCATGGGCCCGATCCCAACGTACACTCAAGAAACCAAGACAGCAACGTGGATGATCTGCACGCACAACGGTCAACAGGGACGGGCGGGCGGCCGGCGAGTGACCGAGAGGCCTCTCCCCGGCGGCCCGGCTGCCCTGCCGGCGCCACCACAATCATCGTCCTAAGTCTAACAGGGACTGAGTTTTTTGTCAACGAGCCGGAACGCGCGCTGCCCCCCAACCGCGACATGGGCTCCGCGCCGCGGAGACGCGGTAGTCCGCAGCGCGGAAAAGACGAGCCCCACAACCGGCTGGCTGCGGGGCTCGCCGCTGAACGCATCCCGGACTTGCGTCCGGTCGAATCGTCCACCGCTTCGATCGCGCTGAAATGCCCAGAGCCAACTCAGCCACTCACCCTGGGCGGCTCCAGCTATTTCGCTTCCGGCTCGGGCGGGGCTGGCGGGGCCGGAGGTGCGGGCGGCTTCGGTGCCTCTACCTTGGGAGCCGCCGGAGCGGCCGGCTTTTCGGCCGGAGCGGCCGGCTTGGGCGCCTCGGCCTTGGGAGCGGCGGGAGCGGCCGGCTTTTCGGCCGGCTTTTCGGCCGGCTTGGCCGCCGGCTTTTCGGCCGGCTTGGCCGCCGGTTTTTCGGCCGGCTTGGCCGCCGGTTTTTCGGCCGGCTTGGCCGCCGGTTTCTCGGCCGGCTTGGCCGCCGGTTTCTCGGCCGGCTTCTCAGCCGGCTTGGCCGCCTTCTTCGCTTCGGCGGGCTGCTTTGGCTCGGCCTTCGGCGCCGGAGGGGCCGCGGGCTTCTTCACGTCGGCCTTCGGGGCAACCGGGGGCTTCGGTGGAGCCGGCGGAGCCTTTTCCTCCGGAGCGGGCGCTGCCTTGGGCTGCTCGGCCGGTGCGCAGGCCGCCGGCGCGCAGGCCGCCGGCGCGCAAGCCGCCGGTGCGCAGGCCACCGGTTCGCAGGCCACCGGTTCGCAACAAACGACCACGCAGGGCTGACAGCAGACCACTTCGCAGCACACAGGACGGGCCCTGAAGCAGCACCGCGAACCACAGCGGTTCAGCAGGCCACAAGCGTCAGCGGCCTCGGCAACAACGAACGTCGCAGCTGCCATCACAGCCAACGCAAACACCACTCGTCGCATGGACATGTCCTCCTCGATTGAGAAACTTTGGGGTGAATCGAAACAGAGGCCGAGAGCCGCCCCGTTGTGCCAAGGCCAACCGAATCTGGGACAGGCACGGCAATCACTGCCAGCCCCGGTCGACGGTCCAGCCAATCTTGCGGCACCTCGCGGCCCTTCCGTGCAAGCCATCTCTTCTTAACTACCCTATCCTTCCAAAAGCGCCAATGCAACCGTTATCGGTCCAGAAACATGCGGAATTTTGCGCAAGGTCTTCCTGCGCAAATCCTTACAAGACAAAGGCCTGCATCAATTGGCAGCGATTCCGGGGCGATTTTCCAGATAAGCCACAGGAGCGTTGCAACCGCCATGCCCTGGAAAGCCGAGCGACTTTGCGCCATATTGAGAGGTTTCGCAAAGTCGGACTTTCCGCGCGGTCTGATAGGAGCCAGGCATGGAGTTTCACGCGACGACCATTCTCGCCGTCCGCCGCAACGGCGCCGTGGCGATCGGCGGCGATGGGCAGGTCAGCCTCGGCAACACGATTGTCAAGGCGGATGCCACGAAGATTCGGCGGCTGGCCGAGGGGAGCGTTCTGGTCGGCTTCGCCGGTTCGGCAGCCGATTCGTTCGCCCTGATGGAGCGGTTTGAGGCCAGGCTCAAGGACCACCCGGCGAACCTGCCGCGGGCGGCAACCGCGTTGGCCAAACAGTGGCGGACCGACCGCGCCCTGCGGAGGCTGGAAGCGATGCTGGTCGCCGTCGACGCCCGGCACATGCTGCTGCTGTCCGGCAGCGGCGACGTGATCCAGCCTCCCGACGGCATCCTCGGGATTGGCTCGGGGGGCAACTACGCGCTGGCGGCTGCCCGGGCCCTGGCCGCGCACACCGATCTGGGCGCCGCCCGGATCGTCCGCGCATCGCTGGAGATCGCCGCGGGAATCGACGTTTACACCAACACGAACATCACGGTGGAGGAATTGGAGTGCGAGACTTGACGCCGCGGCGGATCGTTGCCGAGCTGGACCGCTACATTGTCGGGCAGGATCAGGCCAAACGCGCGGTGGCCGTCGCCGTCCGCAACCGCTGGCGCAGGCAGCAACTCAACGAGGAGATGCGCCCCGAAGTTGCCCCCAAGAACATCATGATGATCGGGCCGACCGGCGTCGGAAAGACCGAGATCGCGCGCCGCCTGGCGAAGCTCACCGGGGCGCCGTTCATCAAGGTCGAGGCCACCAAGTACACGGAGGTCGGCTACTACGGCCGCGACGTGGAGAGCATGGTCCGCGAGCTCGTCGAAAACGCCATCGGGCTGGTCCGCGAAACGGAACGGGCGGGGGTCGAGCAAGAAGCGCAGCGCCGGGCGGAGCAGCGCCTGCTCGACCTGCTCGTGCCTCCTCCGTCGCTCGACGCTTCCGCCGATGGCCCCCCGGCCGCCGAACGCCACGAGCGGACGCGGGAAAAATTCCGCGCAATGCTCGCCGCCGGAGAGCTCGATGAGCGGCGCGTCCAGTTGACCACCGAACACAAGGCGATGCCGATGATGCTCAGCGGCGCCGGCATGGAGCAGATGGACATCGATCTTCAGGGGATGTTCGAGAAGATCCTCCCCAAGCACAAGTCCCGCCGTGAGATGTCCGTCGTCGAGGCGCGGAAAGTCCTCTTCGAGCAGGAAGTCGACGCCCTGATCAACGAGGACAAGGTGCAGTCCCAGGCGATCACGCTGGCCGAGAACACCGGGATCATCTTCATCGATGAGATCGACAAGGTCGTCGCCAGCGAACAGACCCACGGCGCCGACGTCTCCCGGCAAGGGGTCCAGCGCGACTTGCTGCCGATCGTCGAAGGCACGACTGTGCAGACCCGTTACGGCTTCGTCAAGACCGACCACGTCCTGTTCATCGCCGCCGGCGCGTTCCATCGCGCCAAGCCGAGCGACTTGATGCCGGAGCTCCAGGGCCGCTTCCCGATCCGCGTGGAATTGCAGGACCTGACCAAGGCGGACTTCGTTCGCATCTTGACGGAGCCGCAGAACTCGCTCACCCGGCAGTACGAGGCCCTCCTCCAGACCGAGGGGGTCGCGTTGGCCTTCGAGCCCGGCGCCGTCGAGTCGCTGGCCGATTACGCCTACCGGGTCAACCAGACAGCGCAGAACATCGGCGCCAGACGTCTCTACACGATCATGGAACGCCTGCTCGAAGAGCTCAGTTTCGAAGCGCCCGACATGAAGACCGGCCGCGTCGTCGTCAACTCCGCCTACGTCACCCAGCGGCTCGACGAAGTGGCGCAAGATGAAGACCTGAGCAAGTTCATCCTGTAGGGTGGTGCAGAGCGGACCAACCCGAAACGGTCAAGGCGCCCCCTTCCGTGACGAGGAATCGGACCACCCCACACAACCAGACCGCCAGCGCCGCCCCACCGAGCGTGCGGACAAACGTCCAGCGTCGGCGCGTGGTGGGCCGTCGCTCGGTTTGCGGCGATGCCGGCGTTTCCTCCACGGGTGCGCGTGGCGGCAATCCAATCCGCCGTGGGATGGACCGCTCTGGACCACCCTACGGCCGCTGTTGATTCGCCGGTTTTCTTAGGGCGATTGGATGGTCACGGTCTTGGGGCCGCCGCGGGTCTGCACCTCGACGGTCACGCCTTCTTCGAGCGAGGCGTTCTCCATGGCCTTGACATAATCGGCCACGTTGCCGACCGGCGTCCCGTTCACGCTGCGGATCAACATCCCGTCGCGCAGCCCGGCCTTGCCGGCCGGCCGGTTGGCGTCGACGTTCAAGATCAGCGCCCCCTTCATCTCCTGGAAGCCGAGGCGCTCGGCCATCTCCGGGCTCAACTCCATGACGAACAGACCCAGCCGGCCGTCGCTGTGAAAATTGGGCGATCCGCCGAGGGCCTGCGTCGCGCGGCCGAAGCCCTCGGGCATCGCCTCGACGGTGACCTCGAGCCGCAACGGTTCGCCGTTGCGGGTCAGTTCGAGGGTGTGCTTGGATTCGGCGTCCGCACGCTCGACGATCTCCTGCAAGTCGGCGACCGCCTGCATCGGGCGGCCGTCGAAGGTCAACACGATGTCGTCCTTCTTGAGGCCGGCGCGCTCGGCGGGCGAGTCCGGCATCACGGTTTCGACGACCACGCCTTGCCGGGAAGCGGCGCCGAGACGCTTCATCCGTTCGGGCGTCAACTCGCCGATTCCGACCCCCAGGTAGGCCCGCTGCACGCTCCCCCCCTCGACCAGTTGCGGCGTGACCCACTTGGCGAGATTGATCGGAATCGCAAACCCGATCCCCTGGTATCCGCCGCTGCGGGAGAAGAT
>Ga0209612_1002505_pt1 | contig 13233 bp, 12 predicted proteins | sample BioC12SIPDNA_FD_185746 | JGI IMG/M metagenome (GOLD analysis project Ga0209612, IMG submission 185746) | Anaerobic biogas reactor microbial communites from Washington, USA - Biogas_R1_B C12 SIP DNA (SPAdes) (version 2) | ecosystem: Engineered > Bioreactor > Anaerobic > Unclassified | place...
CAAAGTGGCTTGAACGAAGAGAAAGCCAGCGCCTTGAGGCGCTGGCTAGAGAACAAGGCTTTTAGCCTCAGTGCAAACCACCCGCTATGCGGGTGGTTGTGATTTTTCACTTCACTTTTTTATTTGATGTTGATTTGATAAGTAGCCTTTTCTCTGGTCACTAGGGTTGTGCCGGCAATGATCAGGGTAACTTCTTCAACGTCATCTCCAATTTCAATATCAATTACCAGGTTTTCACCCGCTTCCAGGAAGTGATGTTCCACTGTCTCTGGATTGGTATGCCGGACCAGGCTGACAGCAAAGGTCTGGGGCAGTCTGTTGCGGACAAGGCTGAAACCCTCCGCTTGCCAGCCGCCCTGATCGCTTTCCAGATCTGAGGCGTACCCAATTGCCTCCAGCTTGAAGTCATCAATAGCCATCCCTTTTCCGTTGACAGCCGCGTCTGTCACATAATCAAATTGGAGGGTTACCTTTTGTCCGACGTAGTCTGACAGATCAACAGCTTCATCAATCCAGCCGGTGGATTGAGCATTCCAACCACAGCCGTAACTGTTGCCAGATGGGTTCTCGCTTGTACAGGTTTCGGAGTCCAAAATATCCCAGCTGGTACCATCGGTTGTGGCTGAAATGTAAACGTAGTCGTAATCCTCTTCGAGGTCATACCAGGTCTTGAAAGTCAATTCAGCCGGACCGGTCACAGCTGTCAGGTCAAATTCCTGAGTCAAACGCATGTTGGATTCATCACCAAGATTTGACCAGAAAAAGTATTCTCCTGAGCTTGGGTAAGGAAATGGAACAAGATCAACAGCCTCATTGCCACTGAATTCAAGCGTATAGCTGCCGGGGCAACTGAAGTTAAGGTAATCCACGCCGTATTGATAAACATTGCCTGTAATTTCTTCCGGGCAAGTGTAGTAGGTGTTGGCCGTCTGGATGGCGTAGGGGGAATAGCTGACATAATCGTAACGCTTATCATCAACTCCAGAATGTTGGAGGAGGTTGGCCACAGTCCAATCAGCAAAGAATTCAACACCTGTGTAGACTTCACCCGTGCTGGGGTTGCGGATGTCCATTTCCTGGAAAACGGCATCCAGGCTGGCAAAGCCGTTATTATCGTGGCTCACCAAAAATTTTGTGGCATCCTCGCCAAAGCGGTCCAGGAAATAAACCATAAACAGGTAGCTGGCTCCGTAGTGGGGACCGTTCATGCCGGTGTCTCCGCCCCAATCGTTGATCTGCAGATCAGGGTTGCGCATATATTCCCAGTCAAAACCGCCGGCGTCGTATTCGTTGACATGCTCCGCCAACATCGAGAAGCCTTCATTGACCCAGGTTTCTTCGTTTTTATCCTGGTACCAATGGATCATGTGCTGAAATTCGTGCGCCATGGTCCCGTAGATATACTCATCACCCAGACTGACATTATCGGAACTGAGCAGGAACATCTCGTGAGCGTTGGAAAAAGGATGAGCATCGGGGTGCAGTTGATCAGCTGATGAATAGTAGCCCGCTAATGAACGTCCAAGCCCTCCGGCATAGAGCACATAAAAACGGGGGTCGCCATCCACACCGGGGTTCCATTCCATGCCAAAAAACTCGCGGTTGGTGGGGACAATTTCCTGATCAAAGGTGAATGCAAGTTGATCCAATTCATCCCGGTCGAAACTGACTCCATCCTCAATCCAAAAGTAAAGGTTTTCCCCAAGGTATTGGAGGGTCGCCTGGACTTTGAAATTCTCGTTGTTATCCGTGTTGGTCACCCAAAATTCCTTCTGAGCTCCGACCGCGTAAGGCATATCCTGGTCGATCAGAACGTTCGGAACGTTGTCTTTACCCCCCAGGCGGCTGGCCAAATCAATTGGATCATTGATTGGGACAATCGTCTCAGTCAGCAAGCGTAAGGTTTCCTGGGCGGCATCCAGCTCAACAGGCTCAAGATTGATGGTCTCCGGATCCACTGTCACAACCGGGGTCGGCTCGTTGCTGAAGATCTCTTCCATGGGGATCAAAACATCCTGACTTGGGAGTTGGTCCAAAGCACGCGAGCCAAAAATAAAAGCCCCGGCCATGATTAAACACAAACAAAGAACACACATAACCATCACCGTTACTACAATAGCGATGATCGGGAAAGATTTAGAAGAATTCATCAAAAAACCCACTTTCTGGTCGTTTTACTATTTGTTGATTATACAACTTCTGCATACTTTTTCATTCTATACTTTATATATTTAACTGAACCAAGATAATCTATGGTTTTGCGAGTTAAAAAAGGAAGATAAAATTGTTGATCATGAGAAACCAAGCTGTCCTCCAAAAAATCGGTCGAAGAGTCAAACTCTTCCTGGTTTTTTGCGTGCTCGCTTTCTTGATCAGCGCGGCTGATATTGCGGCCGGGAACCCACTGGATTTTATCGGAAACCTGGTGCGTTGGAATGAATTTGATTTTGTTTCCTGGGAGCTGAATGCTCTTTTCGAGCGGGCATCCGCAGCCGCACTCAAGCTTGAAAAGTTTATTCCTGACGAAAAACAATCAGAAATTGTGCTTAGCTACCTGGATCAGGTAGGAGTTGTCGAAAGTCTTCAGGAAGAGCTGGAGATACTGAGTTTTGACCCTGCGGCAGCAGCCTCATTCCAGGCGCAAGCTGAAATTTATAGGAAATACCAGGAAGAAACTGAGCGCATGCATCGCATGGGAAGGCTGGCGGAGTCGATCCTTCAAAATCAGGCCGAGAGAAGTTTACTAAAAATGGGCTTCGGTCTGGGAGGGCAAGTCCTGCCACCCTTGCTGTTCAAAGTTACGGACCTCCCGCTCAACCTGATCATCTCTCCCAGAGAAGAGATCCGTACACTTAAGAGTATCAGCCTGAAATCCGGCATGGACCCCTTGGAAAAAGACGCCCTGGAAACTAACATTTATCAAAACCTGAGCCTATCAGCACTGGTTGAGCCTGTGGGAGGGATTGGCGCTTATCCCACCATGGTCATGCGTTCTCGCGATATAAACTGGCTGACCGAGATCATCTCACACGAGTGGATCCACAACTACCTGACATTTTACCCCCTGGGCATCCGTTATTTTGAAAACAATCAAATCAGGACGATCAACGAAACTACTGCCAATCTTTCAGGAAAAGAGGTCGGTCAGCGCATTTTGATTGACTACTATCCTGCTTATGTTCGCTTTGATTACCTGAAAGGCAGAGACCCAAGCACAGTTTTGCCAGGAATTCAGGAAGAAAAATTTGACTACCGTGCCCAGATGCGGGAGACACGGGTCACAGTTGATTACCTGCTATCCAAAGGCTACATCGATCAGGCAGAAGCCTACATGGAAGCAAGGAGAGAGTTTTTCTGGGAGAACGGCTATCGCTTGCGCAAAATCAACCAGGCCTATTTTGCATTTTATGGTTCTTATAACGACACCCCAGGGGGTGGAGCCGCGGGAAATGACCCGGTTGGTCCTGCCGTGCAGGAGTTACGCAAAAGATCTCAGGGCTTGAAGGTTTTTATCGACCAGATAAAGTCCGTAAAATCTTTTGAGGAGCTGTTGGTTCAATTGAGATGACCGCCAAAGCAGAGCAAAGCCTGTTTGAGAACAATTCTTCATTTATAATCAAGACTAACAAAGTTACAGGAAGCAGTATGGACGAAAAAGATATGAGATTTGGTGCAAGCCCGAGCAACCCCCTCCTGATCGTGATTTCCGGTCCTTCTGGGATTGGCAAAGACGCGGTAGTTGGTCTATTAAGAAAAACCAATACAGACACCCATTTTGTCATCACCATGAATTCGCGGCCTCCCCGCCCGGACGAAGTGGAGGGAAAAGATTACTTCTTTGTCACGCGTGAAGAGTTCGAAGCCAAGATCGAAGCTGGTGAATTGATTGAGTACGCCAAGGTTTATTCCGATTACAAAGGCATACCCAAATCACAGGTGCGGGAGGCTTTTGCTTCCGGCAAGGATGTGATCATGCGCCTGGATGTGCAGGGAGCCATGACCATCCGCAACCTTTGCCCGCAAGCCATCCTGATATTTCTGACAGCCAGCAGCCGGGAGGAATGGATCAACCGCCTGCTTGAGCGCCGCAGCGAGACGTTTGAAGAAGTGGAGCTTCGTTTGCAGGTGGCCGCCAAAGAATATGAGTTGATTGACCAATTCGATTATCTTGTCGTAAATTCGGATAGACATCTCGATCAAACCATTGCAGATATCCAGGCCATCATTCGTGCAGAGCACCTGAAAACCTGTCCCCGAAAAGTTGAACTATGAATTATTTTGATTCGAATGAGGAACCTGAAAAGGATCCCTATCAAAGTCCGCCGCCTATGGAGGCCCAAAACCCCCAGCCGCAGCTAAGAGTCATGGCACCTAAACGCGTTAAACCGATCCTGACCTATGTCTTGATCGCTGTGACCGTGTTATTTTATTTTGGACAGCTCATCATTGAGCAGACCACGGGCGTAGACCTGCTTTTCGTTTTTCTCGGCAAAATCAATCCCGCAATTTTAGATGGACAACTTTGGCGGTTGATCACGCCGGTCTTTTTGCACGGCAGCGTTTTTCATCTTTTAGCCAATATGTACGCGCTCTATATCCTTGGGCGCTCCAACGAGACCGTCAACGGACATCTGCGTTTTGGTCTGCTCTACTTTTTGGCAGCCTTCGGCGGCAATGTTTTATCCTTTGTCCTGGGAAAATACAACTCACTAGGAGCCTCCACAGCCACCTTTGGTCTGCTGGCGGCTGAGGGGGTCTTCATCTGGCAGAATAAAAGCTTTTTTGCGAACAAAGGGAAAAGCAGCCTGATGAATGTGGCCATGATTTTGGCTGTTAATTTAATGATCGGCTTGAATTCCGGAGGAATGATTGACAATTGGGGCCATCTGGGTGGATTGATAGCCGGCTTTTTCTTTTCCTTTCTCTCAGGTGTTCGTTGGGAGATCCGTCGGGTTAACGGCTTACCAGCATTCGGCGACCTGAGAGGAATCAAAGAAGTGCTCATGGCAGCGGTCCTGGTGTTTGTCGCTTTTGCGGCTATCGCGGCTATTCCATTTTTGCGTTAATCGATCACGATGAGTTCCTTAAAGAAGCTCCTGCAGTGGGATGAAAAGTTTTCCCGGGAAATGATTCTGGACGAGAAGCACAAGCTTCCCCGTCTCTTCCTGCAATTCATCAGCCACAGTTGTGATTCCTGGTACTGGTTGGTCGGCTTGGTCCTGGTTTGGGCTTTTACCAAAGGTGAAACCCGCCAGATGGCGCTCTTCCTGGCTTTTGGGCTGGGTTTATTAGCTGTTTTCGTGCTGGGGGTCAAGTTTCTGGTCAGACGAGCCCGTCCGGAAGGGGAGTGGGGGCAAATCTACCGGTCTACTGATCCACATTCTTTCCCATCCGGGCATGCCGCCCGGGCTATGGCGATCGCTGTGATCTCCCTGAGCCTTGATTTAGCCTGGTGGATAGTGCTCTTGCTCTTTGTTTGGGCTGTTCTGGTTGGGCTCTCGAGGATCTCATTGTCCTTGCACTATTTCTCAGATGTGCTGGTTGGTTGGCTGATCGGGCTGCTCTCAGGTTGGCTGGCTATTTTGCTCTTTCCGGTCTTTGTCCGCTTGGGCAACCAGGTTTTTCCCGCTCTCTTTTAACTAAAAAGCTGGTTCTCGGCAGAACCAGCTTTCTATCAGCAATCTGTAATTCAGGCTAACACGTAACCAGTTTGAGCTTGAATGGTAACATTTACCAGGGTGTCTTCTTCCACGGTAAAACTCTTCGGACCGATCTGATCCTGCAAAATTGTTTGCTCTTCAAAAGCGCCATTCAGCGGGATCGAGACTGTCTCAGCCTGATCGCCGGCGTTAATGAGCACAAGCACCTTTTCATCGTGATCAACACGCAGATAAGCCAGGATGCGTTCAGAGGCGTAGACCGGTTCATAGCTGCCAGTCCGCAGAACAGGCAAAGACTGACGAACCATAATCAATTCCTTGATGTAGTCACGCAGATCGCGATTCCACAAGCTTTCATCCCAGGGGAAGCTTTTGCGGCAGAGCGGGTCCCGTCCACCAGTAAGACCGATTTCATCCCCGTAGTAGATAGTCGGGGCGCCAGGATAGGTCATGATGAAGAGGTAAGCCATCTTCAGCCGGCCGATGTCATCGCCTACCAGGCTCAGGAAGCGGGGCATGTCATGACTGTCCAGCAAATTCATTTGCGCGTAGGAGAATTCCTTGGGGTATATATCAAGCAATTGAGCTGAGCGGGCTGCAAATTGATTGGCGTTGATATTGACTGGCGTGGATAAACCCATCATTTTTTCAGCAAGTTGCGTATCAATTTGCTCTCCACCAAAAAAGGAAAGAGCCGTATGGGTCAGCTGGTAGTTCATCACCGCGTCAAATTGTCTGCCGGTTGAGAGCCAGCGTTGGGCTTCGGTCGGGATCTCACCCACAATGTAAGCCTCTGGATTGGCGCTCTTGACCACATCCCGGAATTCTTCCCAGAAGTCGTCGTCATCAATTTCAAAGGGGACATCCAAACGCCAGCCATCGATGCCTTGCTCTATCCAATATTTGGCAACGTCCATGATGTATTTCCGGACCTGGGGGTTATTTGTGTTTAGTTTGGGCAGCGCTGGTAAATTCCACCAACATTCGTAATTTGCTTTTCCCTGGTAGGCATTGAGGGGGAAGCCGTGGATGTTGAACCACTTGTAATAGGGCGAACTTGTGCCGGTTTCCAAGATGTGGTTGAACGGGAAAAAGCCTCGGCTGGCATGGTTGAACACCCCATCCAACACTATGCGGATGTTCCGTTCGTGAGCTGCTTCCAGCAAGGTGAAAAAGGCCTCATTCCCACCGAGCAGGGGGTCTACCTGGTAATAATCGTGAGTGTGGTAGCGGTGGTTGGAGGCTGACTGAAAAATCGGATTGAAGTAAATGGCGTTTATTCCCAAATCTTCCAGATAATCTAATTTTTCATAGACCCCCATCAGGTCGCCGCCTTTGAAGCCGTGAACGGTTGGGAGGGAATTCCAGTCCTCAAATTTTCCTGGTTTGGACACTTGCTTGCTCCAGGCAAAACGGTCTGGAAAAATTTGATAAAAAATTGCGTTTTTGACCCAGTCAGGTGTACGGTTGTGGTGTTCCATCATAGTCTAAGTATCGTAGCCTCACTTATTTGATAAAATAGTTAATGCATCAACTACTTTATCATATTGCGCAAAAAAATACCATAGAAAAATTCACTTCAAGTGTACAACTTTTGACCCCGCAGAGGTTGACAATAGAGGCTTGAGTGAATTATTCTAATAGCGGGAATGGTTAGGTCCCGGTGGGCTTCCTGGTCTTCAAAATCAGTGTCGGGTCGGAAGAGCCGAGGTGGGTTCGACTCCCATGCATTCCCGTTTTGAGGTTATATTGAAAAAGAAATCATTATTTACAGTTTCGATACTTCTTCTGCTCCTTCTGAGTGTCCTGAGCGGATGCGTTCAGCAAAGTGCCCCGTCTGAAGAATTTGTGCCTACCCGAACGCGTGAATCGACCAAAACAGAAGCAACTCCGGAAGAAACAGAAGAGCCGCTAACACCGACTGTGGCTCCTGTCTCAACCATCGTTTTAACTGACAAGACGCTCAAAGGGCTTTCAATTACGCTCTATCATCCCTTCATTGATGAAAAAGAGAGAGTCGACCAATTGGTTCGGGATTTCAATCTGAACAATGTTTGGGGCTTACATGTCTCTGCCAAAGCCGCGGCAGGCTATGATGCTATTGCTGAAGGGCTGCTGCTTGAAGATGAGGAGATCGTCCTGGTGCTTGCCAAGAACTCAGATCTTTTATCCGTTCAACCTGATGTGGAGTGGCTGGAATTGAATAGCTTTGCCAATGATCCCAAGTGGGGCATAGCTGGATTCTTTGAGCACGATTTTGTTTTTTCCGGTGTTTTACCTCAGGCCAACCAGAGCGAACCCCTCTATACAATTCCAGTCGCATACAATGCTGGCATCCTCTTCTACAACCAACAATGGTCAGAAGAGCTGAGCATTGCTGAAGCTCCCAAAAATTCGACCGAACTACTGCAGATGGCCAAGGCTGCGCTGGATGCAAACACAAACGATAACGATTATTACAACAACGGAACTGGCGGCCTCTGGCTTTCGCAATCTCCGATCTCTGCACTGAGCTGGTACGCAAGCTTTGGTGGCAGTTTTGAGAACCAGGTTGATGGTAACTTCAGCCCAGACCAAACTGCAATGTTGGATTCTTTCAACTTCCTAAAGAGTGCCTATGAAGCGGATCTGACCTGGATTGGTGTTGAAGCAAATCCTTACCGTTACTTTTCTGAGCGGAATGCGATCCTGACTGAAGGCAGCTTGGAAGATATTAAGTATTTAAGTGCCTATCAAGAGGGCAGTGATTTGCAGGATTCCTGGACCACTCTTCCTTACCTGGACCAGGAAGGAGAGGGACATTTGGTACTTGAGCCCTTGTCATTTGCCATTAAAAAATCAGATTCTGAAAAAGAGTTGGGAGCCTGGTTGTTTGGCCGATGGCTGCTTGAAGAATCTCAACAAGCCCGCTTAGCGGAAATTCATGGATTTTGGCCATCTACAGGTGACCCTGAAACCATTGCCAGCGACTATGCCGAACAGTACCAAGCCTGGGCAGCTCCACTCAACCAGCAAGCCGTCATCACGCTTGTACCCCAGGAGCCTTCCTGGGCGCAAACAAGGCTGGTTTTTCAGGATGCCTATCAGCGGGTCTATGATTTGGCCCCTGAATACTTCCCCAGTATTTTGGAAGTATTTGACCAGACCATGCGCATCAATGAGGAACAAAGACCTTGACCTCTCTTCCGAAAGTTGAAATTTATACTGATGGCGCCTGCAGCGGCAACCCCGGTCCGGGCGGCTGGGCGGCCATCCTGGTCAAAGGTTCTGCGGAAAAAGTCATCAGCGGCGGGGAGAAAGAAACCACCAACAACCGCATGGAAATCAGGGCTGCTATGGAAGCGCTGCGCTGTCTCAATCAAGCCTGCCAGGTCAAACTCCACACTGATTCATCTTATCTGCTCAATGGTGCTACGGTTTGGCTGGAGGATTGGAAGCGCAGGGATTGGAAACGGAAGCACGGCCAACTTCAAAACATTGACCTTTGGAAGGAAATGGACCTGGAACTTGCCAAACACCAGATTGAGTGGGTTTGGGTCAAAGGTCACGCCGGCAACCGCATGAACGAGCGCGTGGATGAATTAGCCAGAAAGGCTATCCCGGCTTAATTTCCAGGGTAATAAATTTTCTCAGTTTTTCTTTTCGAAATTTTTCAAGCGCAAACTATTGGTCACCACAAAGATACTGCTCAAGGACATAGCTCCGGCTGCCAGCATGGGGTGCAAAAGCCCTGCCGCGGCCACCGGGATCAGGATCACGTTGTAAATAAAAGCCCAGAACAGATTTTGACGGATGGTCCGCAAGGTCTTTCTGGCTAAACGGATTGATTGAGAAATCGATAATGGATCGCCGCTGATGCAGACGACTGCAGCTGAGGCTATGGCCACATCGGTCCCTGTCCCGATGGCAATGCCGCTGTCAGCCTGGGTCAGGGCCGGGGCGTCGTTGATGCCATCGCCTACCATGGCAACTTTGTGACCTTTTTCCTGCTCCAATTTGATGATTTCGGTTTTATCTCCCGGCAGAAGGTTGGCGTATACCTGGCTGATGCCGGCTTCTCTGGCGATCGCCTCGGCGGTGGCCTGGTTGTCACCTGTCAGCATTCCGGTTTTCAGCCCGAGCTCATTCAATTCCCTGATAGCTTGTATAGCAGTTGGCTTGAGCGCGTCAGTGATGCTGAATAAGCCAGCTACTTTCTCATCAACAGCGATCAGGACAACCGTTTTGGCTTCTGTTTCCAGTTTTTCCATTGTGTTGAGCAAGTCTGCGGTCAAAACAATCTTTTGGGATTCAATAAAACGCTGATTGCCAACCAGCACGGTTTGCTCTTCAATAACCGCTTTAATTCCCTTCCCGGGATAATTTCTGAAGGAGCTTAAGGCTTTGTTCTCCAAATTACGCAGCGTGGCTTCAGCAACGATCGCGTCAGCCAAGGGATGCTCACTACCGCTTTCGGCTGAGGCCGCCAGGCGCAAAATTTCCTGTTCATCAAAGTCATCCGATAAGCTCAAAATGTCGACCAATTGCGGTCGCCCAAGCGTCAGCGTGCCGGTCTTGTCAAAAAGGATTGTGTCCACTCCACCTGTCGCTTCCAAACTTTCCCCTGATTTGAAGAGAATACCTAATTCTGAAGCGCGGCCGGTCCCGGTCATCACGGCAGTGGGCGTTGCCAGACCCATCGCGCAGGGGCAGGCGATCACCAAAACCGCCACCGTGTTGATGATAGCGCGCGCCAGCGAGCTGTCTCCGCTGTGGGCGGACATGTCAACCGGCATTGGTATAAGATACATCCACAACACAAAAGTGATGACTGCTACCGCTATCACAATGGGGACAAAAACGGCTGAGATTTTGTCTGCCAGTTGTTGGATGGGAGCTTTGCTGGACTGGGCGTCTTCAACCAATTTGATGATTTGAGAAAGGAAAGTATCCCGACCAACCTTGGTTGCCCGGAACACGAGCCTGCCATTCTTGTTTAGGGTGGCGCCGTAGACCTCATCGCCGGGATTCTTGTCGATCGGTTTGGACTCACCTGTTAGCATGGATTCATCGATGTTGGAGTTTCCTTCCAAGACGATTCCGTCTGTAGGGATTTTTTCTCCAGGACGGACGATGATCGTATCGCCAGGAACCAAATCTTCAGCACTGATTTCAACTTCACGCCCATCACGCAGGATGGTGGCTTTGCTGGGGCGCAAATTGAGCAATTTCTTGATCGAATCGCCAGCACCGGATTTGGCCTTGGTTTCCAGGTACTTGCCCAGCCGAACCAGGGTGATGATGGTGGCGGAAGTCTCAAAATAAACCATGCCGGGCAGAAGGCCGAGCATCACCAAAATCGAGAAAAAGTAAGCCACAGAGGTCCCCAAAGAGACCAGCACATCCATGTTGGCTGAACCATTGCGCAGGGACTTCCAGGCGTTGATGTAATAGGAACGACCCACATAAAATTGGACTGGCGTGGCAAGAGCAAAAAGAACCCAATTGAGCCAGGGTGCTTTGCTAATCGAATCGGGCAGCAGGCCAAATTCGCTGCCCATCTGCAGAATGAATAAAGGAATGGTCAACACCAGGGAGATGCGTAAGAGGCGTAATTGCTCCCGGATGGCTTGCTGCCTGGCTTTGGACTCAGGATCATCCAGATCCCGATCGGTCAAAACGGGTGTATATCCGGCTTTCTGAAGCAGCTCCACAATTTCGCTAACATTCGTTATGGTCGGGATGTAGGTGATGGAAGCCTGTTCAGATACAGTATTGGTCTGGATGGCTGTGATGCCTGGCTTGTCAGCCAGGAACTTCTCCAGCCTTTGGGCGTTTGCGGGGTCGGAAAGCTCCGGCATGGTCAAAATTGCTTTGCCCACAGCTATCTGATAGCCCGCGTTTTCTACGCTTTTGACCAACTCGTCCAGATGTGAATCTGCCGGGTCAAAGGTCACGGATGCCCGTTCAGAAGAAAGGTTGACCAGCGCTTCTTCCACCCCCTTGGTTTTTTTCAAGGCACGTTCAACCGACACCGCGCAGTTGGCGCAGGTCATGCCCAAAATAGGCAGGTTAACGTGTTGTTTTTCAGTCATTTTAGCCTGCCGGATAACCGATGGCTTCTAATTTCTGACGGATTATCTCGTCACTGGCTGGTGCGTCATATTCAACCAGTAGTTCTTTTTGGGGCATGTTTACTTCCACAAAATCAACACCATCCAGGCTGCTGATTGCGGTTTTGATCGTGTGAACACAGTGCATACAACTGATATTTGGTATAGAATAAGTTGAAGTTAGCATAGTACTGCTGCCTTTCTTTGAATATTTTTAAGGTTAATTATATAAATTAGAAAGACAAAGTCAATTTTATTGTGATAGGTAAAGACAGATTCAAACCCAAGGCTCTCGTCCTGGACATGGACGGCACTTTCTTTTTAGGAGAAAGCCTGCTGCCAGGCGCTCTGGAATTGTTGGATTGGTTGAACGAAAAGGGATTGAAATACAGCTTTCTGACCAACAACACGTCCAATAGCAAGACGGATTACGTAAAAAAGTTGACTAAGTTGGGGGTGAGGCCGGAGGATGCGCGCATTTATACGGCAGGTGACGCCACCATCAGCTACCTCAAAGCCAATCACCCGGATCAGAAAGTGTTTTTGGTGGGGACAAAGAGCCTGAAAACAAGCTTATTGGAGGCAGGCATCAAGCTTGTTGATGCTGACCCGGATGTGCTGGTCTTGGGCTATGACACCGAACTGACCTATCAGAAACTGGTCGATTTTTGCCTTTATCTGCGGGAAGGGCTGCCCTATATCGCTACCCATCCAGACCTGAATTGCCCCTCTCCGCTGGGACCTCTGCCGGACATTGGGTCGTTCATGGCGCTCATCCAAACCAGCACCGGCAGAAGCGCGGATGTTGTGCTCGGCAAGCCCAATGCCGCCATTATTGAGGCTTTGGCAAGAGATTGGCAGCTGCCCATTTCTGAGCTGCTCATGGTGGGGGACAGACTTTACACCGATATTGCCCTGGGGCAAACCTCAGGGGTGAAGACCGCGTTGGTTTTGACCGGAGAAAGCAAACGCGAGGATCTGGCAAATGCAATATTTCAACCGGATATTGTTTGCGAAAATTTAACTGATCTGCTGCAATACTTATCAACTTAAGTAACTATTTGGAGGAGTTATGGAAAATATTGGTGGTGTTTTCGGAGTCATTGGTTTGATCTGCATCATTTATTTGGCTTTACGTCCCGCCTTGCAGGCTATACTCGAGTGGTATGGTCAAAAAGGAAAAACAATACCTGACCTGCTAAAGAAGGTATACCAATTCTTAACCAAGACTCATCGCTACGCTGGATTTATAGCAGTGGGTGCGATTTTGCTGCATTTTTTCCTTCAATACCAGCAATATGGAATCATCCCGGTGGCAGGACTGATCGCTGGTTTGTTCTTGGTGATACAGTCTTTCCTGGGCTTTGGACTGACCAAACAGAAAGATGCTGATCGAAGGAAAAAGATGGCGCTTTTGCATCGAACGTTGGGAGTCCTGATTATCTTAGCAGTATTGGTCCATCGTATTGCGGGTAGCTGAG
>Ga0209612_1002516_pt1 | contig 13184 bp, 4 predicted proteins | sample BioC12SIPDNA_FD_185746 | JGI IMG/M metagenome (GOLD analysis project Ga0209612, IMG submission 185746) | Anaerobic biogas reactor microbial communites from Washington, USA - Biogas_R1_B C12 SIP DNA (SPAdes) (version 2) | ecosystem: Engineered > Bioreactor > Anaerobic > Unclassified | place...
CGCGCGTTCGATTTCCAGCGATGGGAAGCGTGGGCCAGCAACGCGGACGCGGGCTGGGGTGCCTGGGCGATCGAAAGCGGCTGGACGCAGGGCTGGATCGTGTCCGTCCTTGGCATGCGACAGATGCAGACCTCGCTATGGGATCTGGTCACCAAGACCGACATCGCCGCAGACTTCGACCGCCTGCGTCGCGAGATGTTGCCGGATGAGGTGGTTCAGTCTCTCACCGCGATCCACAAGCCCAAACCCGCGACCAGCCTTACGCTGATCCCGCCCTCGCCGGTGACGGACCGGATCGAGCTGGATGTCCGGGGATCGGTGCGGAATGACGTTGATGCAGCGCGGACCTTTGAGATCGTGCTGCATTTGGATGAAGAGAAGCCGGAGCAGCGTCTGCACCAGGTGGCTCTCACCATAGATCCCCAATCGGCGGCAGGCTTCAACTTCTGCTGGCCCACCCAGGGGCACGCGGGCCGACATTGCGTCATCATGACGGCGCGGTCCGGCGATGTGGCGCTGCGAGCGGAGTGTCCCATCGAGATCATCGCCTCGGATGTACGCTCAACCCGCCGGCTCGGGGGCGCTTGGGTGGACATCTATCACCATGACGAGCAGGAAGGAAGACCCTTCAACGCGGAGTTGGCCAAAATGACCGACGGGAACTGGCGAGAGCTGGTCCGGGCGATGCACGTTACCGAGCAGAATCTGCTGGTCATCACGATGATGTTTCAGAACTTCACTCATCGCACCAAGCACAATCTTCCCCCCGAAACGTATCCGGGCAAAGCGTACTATCCTTCCGAACTCTATCCCGCCCGCATGTCCATCGCTTCGACCGACCCGCTGGAGACGATCATGGATGAGGCCGACAGACTGGGCATGCATGTGATGCCTGGGGTTGGCACCTATGCGTTTTTCGACTACACCCCGGACTCGCTACGCTGGTGCAAGAACGTGGCAGACGAACTCTGGCGACGTTACGGGCACCATCCATCCTTCTATGGCTGGTATCTCAGCCACGAGCAGGGCGGCGGCCTGTACATTCCCGGCCTCGGTGACCCTGCCCTTCAGCGTCGGGAGATGGTCGACTTCTTCAAGGTGTTCACCTCCCATGTCAAGCGGTATGCCCCGGACAAACCCGTGCTGCTGGCGACCAATCCCTATGGTCTTGGTGGCGCGGAGAAAACATACCGCCAATTGCTGCCCCATGTGGACATCCTCGGGCCGTTTGGGTTCCACCGCATGCCGGAAGGGGACTTGACCGGCGAGCAGGCGGCCACACTGTTGCAGTCGTTGTGCGACGAAGCCGGGTGCCATCTATGGCTGGATGTGGAGACATTTGTGTTCCAGAATGGCGTCGAACTTCATCCTCGCCCGATCGGCGAACTGATTGGCGACCTTCGGCGTTTTACGACCTTCGAGAAGATCCTGCACTACCAGTTCCCCGGCATGATGAGCGCGCCGGAGATGACCCGCCAGCCGGGCGGGCCGGCCAGCGTCAAGCTATACGAGGATTACAGGCGGTATCTGGACGAAGAATGAGATCCGCCAGCACCCAGCGGCTCGCCCTCAGTCCGGGTGCATGGCCTCATTAACCATGTGGATCGTCGGCAATGAGCACCATGCACCGTTCGCCGATCTTGTACTGGATCGAGGTACGGCAGGCAGGCGCTTTCATCTGACTGGGGCGCAAGTCAGTGGTATGCAGATGCTCACGCGCGGATAACACTTGCACCATACGAGGTTTCTACTACTATGAGGACGAGGATCTCGGCATCTTCTGGTCGGATGGTCCTGGGATCCCGGTTGGCGAGATGGTGCGCTCGATCGGCGTGCTGGAAATCGAAGAGGAAATGGCCCAGGTCAGGAAGTTCTACCGCAAAGCAGGGATGCTACGCTCTTGACCCGCTCATCTGGGGCGTGGGCTCATCCGGATTGATCGGGTGAGATCTGGCCGGGAGAGCGATGGGTACAGTCTTGAAGTGAGTAGTTGCAGGGGAGTGACATGAAACGGACACACATCGGATGTACGACCTTGGCGGTGGCATCGCTCGTCTTCTTACTTGGCAGTATGGCGTTGGCAGATCCGAACGCGGCCCGGCCGTCGGGGCCTCCTCCCGAGGCGTTGTTGCCGCCGTGGACCCCGGTCAAGGTGCAAGAGAAGGCGTCCGAGGTCCAGGTGGGTGTCTGGGGGCGGGAGTATCGCTTCGCTGGGGCTGTACTGCCGGCGGCCGTGAGCACGGCGGACGCTGAGATACTCGCGGGGCCGATGCGACTGGTGGGCACTGTGGACGGCAAGCCGATCATGTGGCAGCGCGGGGGCAACCTGGTGCAACGGCATGACCCCCAGCAGGCGGTCGTCTGCGGCTGGCAGGCCAACGAGACGCTGATAGCCAACACCACCTGTGCCACTGAGTTCGATGGGATGATGCGTGTGGGCCTGGTTATTGCGTCACAGCAGGCCTCACCGAAGCTTCAGAGGCTGTGGCTGGAGGTGCCCCTGCGCCCGGAGCGTGCCACGCTCTATCACTACTGGCCCGGCCGCTGGGGTAGTGCCGCCAACAGCGGTGCCCTGCCGGAGCAGGGGCTCTCACTGGCCTTCCACCCCTTCGTGTGGCTCGGCTGGGAAGACGGCGGCCTCGCGTGGTTCGCCGAGTCGGACCAGGGATGGCAACCCGGGGATGTCGGCCATGCCATCGAGGTGGTCCACCAGGAGGGTGAGACAGTGCTGCGGGTGCACCTGCTCGACGCGCCGCCTGCCCGCCTGCCGATCACGTTCACCTTCGGCTTCCAAGCCACCCCGGTCAAACCGATGCCCCGGGACTTCCACGACTGGCGGGTCTGCCACGGCGCGTCCTACGGGATGGAGACGCGGCCGTTCCAGGAGGGCAGCCCCCGCAGCACGCTCGACCGTGCTGCCGAACTCGGCGTCAAGACACTGATCTTCCACGAGAATTGGACGCCGATCCAGAACTACTGGGAAACGACGCGTGAGGAAGATCTGAAGAAATTGGTCGCGGCCTGCCACCAGCGGGGCATCAAGCTGCTGCTCTACTTCGGCTACGAGCTCTCGACGCTGGCGCCCGAGTGGGCCCAGATGAACGATGAGGTGTTGGTCAAGACACCGGAGGGCGGTCTTACCGGTGGCTATCGCCGCCAGCCGGAGCAGCGTGACTACATCGTCTGTTACCAGAGCCGCTGGGGGGAGCGTCTGGCCGAGGGCATCGCCCAGGCGCTCGATCGCTACGATTTCGACGGCGTCTACCTCGACGGCACGATCGAGCCGTTCGCTTGCGCCAACGAGCGCCACGGCTGCGGCTACCGTGCTGCCGACGGCAGCCTGCACCCCACCTATCCCATCTTCGCCGTGCGTCGTCTGATGCAGCGCCTCTACGCGATCACCCGCCCGAGGCACGGCCTGGTGAATGCGCACCAAAGCACCTGCTGTATGACTCCCACGCTGGCCTTCTGCGACTCCTACTGGGACGGCGAGCAATTCCAAGGTGGCGAGTTGGCGGGCGACCCGCTGGGGCACCTGCCGCTGGCGGCCTTCCGTGCCGAGTTCATGGGCGCCAACTTCGGCGTGCCCTGCGAGTTCCTCGTCTACGAGAAGCCGCCCAAGTGGACCTTCGACCATGCTCTGGCGTTCACCCTGCTCCACGACGTGCGGGTACGACCCGGCGGCGTGAACGCGACGCTCGAGCGCATGTCGCCCATTTGGGAGGTCCAGCGCCGCTTCGGAGTCCAGAGCGCCAAGTGGCACCCGTACTGGAGCAATGCGGCCTTGGTGAAAGCTCAGCCAGCCTCAGTATTGGTGAGCCTCTACCTGCGCCGGGCCAGCGGCACGCAGGGCGCCGGGGTGCTGCTGGTGATCTCCAATCTCTCTGCCACGGAGGCCGTCGAGGCACAGGTGGTGCTGGACCTCGCCGCGATGGGCCTGACGGGCGATCTGAAGGCGAACGACGCACTGACGGGCGAACACCTGGCTTTCGGGGGCGGGAAGTTGATGGTGCCTGTGGCACCGGTGCGCATGCGGATGGTAGAGGTTCAGGCGGATGTTGGAGAACCCCAATAACGGGGATCCCTCCGATCATCCCAATGAGAATAGAAAGGACGACCGCGGAATCGAAGGGAGTCCCCACGGGCGAACGGGGTCGGACTTGTGGCAATGGCATGGACGAGGATCCCAGGCTTGGCGGCTGAAGTGACGGAGAAGATCTGAACGCTCGGAGAGAAAGGAATGAACATGGAAGGTATACGACCTGCGTTGGCGGTATGGCTGGGACTGGTGATCTGTGCCTCCGCTCAGACGACGCCGGCGTCAGTTGGTGCCGTATTGCCCCAGCCTGCGAGAGAGATCCCGCTCTACCCTGGTGTGGTTCCGGGCTCGGAGAAGTGGGACTGGCCGGAGCGGTCCGTCACCACCCCGACGGGTCTGCCGATGGTGCAGGATGTCGTCCGCCCCGTGTTGCTGCACTATCCGGCCGACCGGGACAAGGCCGTGGGCACGGCTATGATCGTCGCGCCGGGGGGCGGGTTCCGGACGCTGATGATGAGCTACGAGGGAGTGGACATCGCCCGGCGGCTCAACGCGATGGGAATCGATGCCTTCGTACTGAAATACCGGCTCCTGTACACCGGCCCCGGTGCCCCGAGCGGGCCGGCAAGTGGGGCAGCCGGTGCGGGGCAGCCCAAGACTTTCAGCCTGACCGGGGCCTACAAGGCCCAGGCGGGTCAGGACCTGATCGCACTGGCGGTGGACGACGGCCGGCAGGCGGTGCGGCTCGTGCGCGAGCGAGCGGGCGAACTCAGGGTGCGGCCCGGCCGGATCGGGATGATGGGGTTCTCCGCCGGCGGCCTCGTCACGTCGGAAGCCCTCTTCGGTCCGGCGGCGACACGGCCGGACTTCGCAGCGGTCATCTATGGGGTCGGGGAGATCAGGGAGACGCCAAGCCCGGCGCCGCCCCTGTTCCTGGCGGTCGCGGCCGACGACGCGCTGGCGGTCGACCAGACGGTGGAGCAGTTTGCGGCCTATCGCAAGGGCAAAGGGTCGGCCGAGCTCCACGTCTTCCAAATGGGAGCGCACGGCTTCGTCAACAAAGGGGGCGGCGGCGACCACTTCATGGATCGCCTGGAAGAATGGCTCGTGGCCAACAGGCTATTGGTGAAGTCGCCGGCCGCCATCCGGCTGGCGCCGAAACCTCTTGATGACATGACGGAGCGCCGCGCACGATCTCAGCCCACCGTGCCTTCAGACTATACGGAGATGCCATTTGTCGAAACAGCGCCCGAGCCCGCGCTGACACCCGAAGAAAAGCAGCGAGGATACGTGTTGTTCCAGCGTCCTATCATGGAGCCGGTATATCCGAATACCAAGCCTCTCGCCCAAGAGCGTCTGGGACAACTCGTGGCTTTCGCCACACCGGGGGAGTTCGAACCGCTGACGCTCAGCCTCTACCCGGCCCGCGACCTGCAGAATCTCAAAGTGCGGTGCTCGTCATTGACCTGCGAGGCCGGCGCGATTCCCATGGCCGCAATCACGGTGCGCCTGGTCACCTACTGGAACGTCGGCTATCCGCGCTATACCTCCCGGTCCACGTACCGGCGCACGCCCGAACTCTTGGAGCGCGTCAGCGTTCACTCCTCTCCACAGGATGAGTGCCAGCGGTATTGGATTGGGGTTCATGTCCCCGAGGACGCGAAACCGGGCCTGTACCAAGGAACCGTGTCGGTTTGGGACGACGGCTTCGAACAGGCTGTTGAAATCCCCGTGTTCTTTCGAGTCTTGGCGTTCGAGCTTCAGAAGGACCCTGCGAAACACTACTCGGCCTACTACTACGTGCGGAATCGGAGTCAGTACGCAAGCAAGTCCGAGTCGTTTGTCCGCGCCGCCTCCGCCAACGAGTACCAGGCGATGGTCGAGTACGGCTTGGATATGACGCCGACCCTGTATCTTCGTAGCGATGACGGCAAGACGATCTCTCTGCCGTACGCGGACGAACTCGATCGGATGCTCGAAGCAGGGCTGAAGGGACCAGTCCCGGTCACGGCCGACAGCATCATCGGACGTTTCTACCGCGACACGACGCCGGGCGGCCAGCAGGGCTCGCACTGGAACATCAGCCAGTTGCCGCCGCCGGAGTTCTACGAGAGGATCACCGCCGCGTTCAAGGCGTTTGAGAGCGAACGCGAGGCGAAAGGATGGCCGGAATTCATTTGCTGCCCCATTGACGAGGTCGCCGTGGAGAGAACAGAGTTCGGCGCCAAGGTCTATGCGGCGGTGAAGGCGGCCGGGATTCGCACGTATGCGACGAAAGACCCGACCGGCGCCGATGCGGCAGCCTATCGGCCCTATATCGACATCTGGTGTTCGCAGCCCTATTCGGTTCCCTATGAGAAGATCATCAGTCAAGACCGATACGAGTACTGGTGTTATCCGAACCACAACGCCGGAGAGATCAAAGATCGCCTGGTGATGTGCAAGGGCGGGCGGATGACCTACGGTTTCGGCTTCTGGCGCAGCGGCTACACCACGCTGATTCCGTGGCACTGGAGCTGGACACCGGGTGCCGATCAGTTTGACTGCCTGCGCGGTCCGCAGTCGGGGTGCGGCCAGCGGATCAACGAGGACGGCGAAGTGATCCCGGCCGTCTACTGGGAATGCTTTCGGGAAGGTGTCGACGACGCCCGCTATATCTACACCTTGCAGCAAGCCGTTTTCCAGCGCGAAGGCTCGCCCGATGCGCGATGCCGTCGGGTTGTCGCCAGCGCCCGCAAGCTTCTCCAAGACACCTGGGACGCCATTAACGTCCAGCAGAAATACCTGGCGGACGGGATGTGGCCATCGGAGGAATTCAACACCCGCTGCTGGCTCCTGGCCCAGGCAACCAGCGAACTGCTACGGCATCCAGCGGTCCGGACCGGGAGCGTGCCGTCCGTTTTAGTGACGAACACGACGCCGCGGCCGGCCCAAGTGGAAACGTCGAGCATTGACAGGACGCTGCGGGCGGGGAACATCCAGGCGATGGACCTGGGCGGAGACTTTGCCGCATGGTCCAACGGCACCCAGGAAGGCAGGATTGAAATCACTGCCGTCGCGGACCACCCGGAGCGAAAAGAGCTGTGCTGGCGGGTCCACATCGACCATGAGATGGACGGTGGCGAAGGCGGCAAATATCCAGTCGGATGGCCTCGGATCGCCCGATCCTTCCGAGAGGGTGAGTTGGACTTCAGTGACTACGATTATCTGTCCCTGCTGATCCGTGTCGATTCCAATCGCGATGAGGTGGCCGACGACTCGACGCGACTGGGATTGTCCCTCCGCTCGCACAGTACGCCCCAGCGTCTCTTTGACACGCAGATGGACTTGGGAGATCGTCAGCGTCAGTGGATTCCCCAGCGTTTTGCAGTGCGCGAGCTGATCGACCGGGCGGGCGCTGGTCCAGCCCCATGGCGTTCGGTCTCCAACCTCCAGTTGTTTTTGGCCGAGAGCGAATATGCCCACGGCACGGATCTGGCCTTTGAAATCAGGGATATCGAGCTTCTGCGCTTCACATCCCCGGTGATCGAGCGTGTGGATGTCCCGGCATATGTCATGCTCCCGTGCGAGCGGTTGGCGGTTTCGTTTGACATCGTGGGGACTCGATCCGTTCGGCCGGGTAGCCACATCGTCACGCTATCGCTCGCCTCCGCTGACGGCCGCACGCGCACGCAGCAGCAACAGGACCTTGCCAACGAATACGTCGTCATCCTCGATACATCCACTCTCGTTCCTGGACGCCACCACATGGATCTGGCGATCATCGCCGCGGACGGCACCAGGTGCTCGCAGGAAAGGCGACTCGTCGAAGCCGTTGCCGGGCCATTGGCCCCTTAGCCGCAGGTAATGGCGGGGCGGGGCAACGCGCGCCTGTCGAACGGCCGTGGAGCCGCCGTGTAGCTGCTCGCTTGTTGCGAATGACCCGCCCCCGGATTATGTACCAGTTGTGAGTAGAGGGTGGTCAACTATTTCTGTCCTGTTTGGCGGAGGCGCAGGCCCCGCCGAAGCCGGAGCCGCAGCCAAACAGGCGGCGGCGAACGCCGCCGGCGTCTGGCAGCCCAAGGAACTGTGCGGGCGGAAGAGCCCGTGCCCATCTGGATAATCATGTACAACAAAATCCATGTCTTCATGTTCTCAATGTTCTCTCCACGCGAAGCGTAGCACTTTGTGGGGTTGCCAATTCTGTCTTGTCTGAAACCATCCCCATGGGCTGGCCCAAGAAATTGATCGCGCTGTGGAGCATCCAGAGAACTGGTAATCCTAAGAAACCACTTATGCTCCGTGGCAGAAAATGAAGCATCAGCACAAGGATCAAATTCAAGGACACGCGCATACCCATCAGCCAAGCATAATCGCGGAGTGTTTCCCACTTGGTACCATCCGGAGGAACGCGCCAGATCTGACCTCCTCTGTAAATCAAGCGCTGGTGGTGCAAGAGGAGAAACGGGATCACATTGCCCAGGAGGTCGAGGCTCATTCCACTGCAGGGATTGAGGCGCAGGAGGGATTTGATGGCGGGGTTGAGCAGACAGGTCCAGATGCCGCTGAAGAAGCCTTCCTCCAGGCCGGTCATGCCGACAATCATGCGGTCCGACAAGCCCCATTGGCGGTACTGGTCGTACAGGGACGTGACGATACGGCCCAGGGCCTTGGTGACTTTTCCGATCCCGTGGATCCCATAGCGTAACACCCCCATGAAAGGACGCGCTACGATCTTTATGAATCTGGCGACGGGACGGAGGACTCGTTTCAATACCGTCCAGAGTGCGATGAGGGGGCCAATCAATCGTCCCAGTAGTGCAGCGAGACGCCAGAGTTGCCTGCCCAGAGAGCCCATCGCGCGGAGGAAGGCGATCAGGACATCATAGCCCACCGCCGAGGCGGTATCGCGCAGGAATCGCAGGTTTTCCTTACGCGTCGCAAGCCAACTTTGACGCGGCAACTCATAGGTCTCCTGCGTCTCTTTTGCAGGTTCAGTGGTCCGGCGCATGGAGACCCTGATGAATTCCTCCTTCTGGAGTCTTGTCACCACAGGCGTCTCGTCGTACAATGTGTGGTCTCGGTAGTGGCCCAGACGCACGTTACGGAGATACACCCTTACCCGGTCCCAGCGGCCCTCGATTTCAGCTTGAGGGATGGCAAACTCCCGGGGAGGCGTAAGCTCCACCCCTTTCGGATCGGTCACATTTTCAAAGGCAAGATTGCCTCTATTCTTGAAGACGGCATATCCCGTGTAGATCTTGGCGCCGTAAATCATGCAGACGGAATTGCTGTGCAACCATGCCCAGTACTCATCCTTCTCCAACAAGCCCGGCATATGGCTCAGCAGAATCAGCGTAAAGAAGATCCCCTCGGCCTCCAGGAACGCCGATACTTCGGTGTGAAAATCGCGATTGCGAAAGCCTTTGCCAAGGAACTCATGGACGACGGGATCGCTTTTCTCGCACCGTTCGTAATCCGCCAACCGCTCCTTGGGGAATCCACCGTGGAAGGCGTACATTCCGTCACAGATCAGGCCCAACGGACAGGCATGCACGAAGCGGATATAGTGATGGGCCCAACCGGGGCCGAATCGCTCTTTCAATGCAAGCCAATAGAGCGAATGCTGATAGATGTTCCATTTTCCCGCACCGCGATAGATGCAGTCATCATGATTGCCCAAGATCCAATACACGTGATCCGGATTCTCGATCTTGAGGTCCATGACCAGGTCAAGAAGGGTCATGGTGGCTCTCATATCCGCCAGTTTGCGCATGATCTGCGCTTCTTTCTTTCTCAGAAACGCTTTGTTCGGGCCGGCTTTGGTCCGGATATCGTCCTGCTGTACGAGCGTATATTCACTGTGAATGTCGTAGTGCACGACATCGCCATTGAAGAGAAGGACCGCTTCGCCTCTTTGCACCTTTTCCAGGACCGACAGTGGAAATCCACCGATCGCGAAAGTGGTGCCGGGAATGAACTGGGCCCTGTGCCTGAGGATGAATTCCACGTTATCCCAACAGGCATGCACATCGCCAATGACATGGATTTCCACATCGTTGGGCAGGTCGCGCAGATCCACGTAATTTCCCTGTTGATAGGTGGCGTTCTGGACGGCTCGGTTGAACCGCTCAAATTTCTGGTGGAAGAATTCCTGCGCCTTGTTGCTCTGCTCGGGCAAGTCATACGCTCGCGCGGTCCGGATGTCCTCCTGGGCGGCTTCGATGTCGGCATTCGCAGATGCAATGGCAGCCTCCCGGGGCGTGTAGATCTCATCCAGAACCGCATCCGCATCATCCCACTCGTCGGGAATGCGATCCGTATCCGCTGCCACGTACTCCTTGGCAGGGAGCAGGGCATCCCAGAGGTAATCCTGCGTCAGCTTCACCGCCTGGTAATGCGATACTCCACACGCTTCCAGCAGTTCGTGAAAGAAGATCTCCTCTAGCATATGAAGCGCCAGATACGGCCTTTCCACATACAGCGTGCCCTCGACAATATAGGCGCCAAACGTCATTTTGGGACCATGGATGAGGCGGTATTTCTTGAGCTTCTGCAGGATCATGTGCGTCGGATCTTCACCAAACTCCTGCAAGTCACCTCGTTGGACCAGGTTCCGTAAAGCTCTCTTCAGGATCGGCAAGACCCGGTACAGGGACTTCTGCATGCGCGATTGGAGATGCTCTTCCATGGGATGAACCCGCAACTCAGCATACGCATTGTTGACCATCTGGCGAATCTGATTATCACTGTAGATTCCGGTACCCCCTTGCGAGAATACCTCGACCGAATCGGTCGCGGATCTTTCGAGTCCTTGAGCCTGGAAGCGTTTTACACCTGTCAGGAAGGTGGTCTGATACTGGGAAACTCTCGTGTGTCTGTATTCCCCGATCCAGATAGACTTCAGGTCCCCAATCGGGGTGGTGACTGAAACGAAATTCGATTGTAACACCATTAGCCTGCCACCGACTTCATGTGTCAGCCTCAGAGAGGAGGACATCCACTGACCTTCCCACCCGATCTTCGTCCACTCCTTACGTGCGTCTTGAGCTGTCGCTCTTGTGCGGCTGACGAGGCGTAGCGGCGTCCGGCCCAGAACAACTCGTCGCGAATGCCACCGGGCTCATATAGCCTAGCGAACTGTGCGGCCAGCAGTGATTGTAATCCATTCGCCAGTGACCTGCCCCCCGAAATCCGGTCCAGTCTGCATTGAGAATATGATCGAATGATTGGGTGTATGATTGACCTGTCCTACGGACGGTGGGCAGGTCAGGGGTCGTCCTGGTCTGGCGTCCTGAGTCATCCCCAGTTTGAGGTAGGGCCCAATGAAAAGGTCGGCTCTTTGACGATGAGAGTTGGTGAGAAGACCCAACTGCCAACTCTATCGAAAGGAGTCGACCGTGAAACGCCAGGAGATTTCGGATTTTGTACGTTCGGTATGCTCTTGTCTTCGGCTCTCGCAGGCCAAAACCCTGAGCGTCTTGGTTCCGGCGGCGATGATCGTGGTGCGGGCCTCACTGGCCCAACTGGGCCGGGAATTGGCCGGGCAATCGGCGCTGGCCGCCAAGCAGGGGATCAAACGGGTCGACCGCTTTGTAGGAAACACTCGGGTTGAGCCGAGCGAAGCGATGCGGGGCGTGGTCCAGTGGTTCGCCCCACCTCAAAAAAAGCTGCTGATGAGCCTCGATTGGGTGGATATCCGCCACTTTCAATGCCTGGTCCTGGCGGCTCGTCTGCGAGGCCGGGCCTTGCCTTTGCTGTGGGCGGTGTACCGTTACGAGGATGTCTATCGCTCGCAGAACAACCTGGAATACGGGTTGCTGCGTTTGTTTCACACCATGGCGGCCGCTTCGGTCCGTGTGACGCTTCTCGCCGATCGGGGGTTCGGTCGAACGGAGATGGCCCGCGTGTGCCAGGAACTGAAGTTCCATTACATCATCCGCATCCCGCCGTCGGTGTGGGTGAGCAGTCCGCGGTTCACGGGTCGCTTGGCGGATTACCCGATCCATCGGGGCCAGAGACACCTGCTACGCCACGTCTCGTATCGCAAAGAGCGGCCCGTCGTCCAGGATGTGGCTGTGGTTTGGCTGCCGGATCAGTCGGAGCCCTGGTATCTGATGACGGACGAAGAGCACCTTCGCGCTCCGGTCTTGTCCAAGGTCTTTGTGCGGCGGATGAGCATTGAAGAGTACTTTCGTGACGTGAAAAACAAACGCAATGGGTTTGCTCTGCGTTTGATCCAGATCAAGGATTCCCAGCGTTTGAGCCGGTTTCTGCTGATTCTGGCCTTGGCGTATCTGCTCCTGGTGACGGTCGGCCTGTACGCCTCTGAACGATTCCGCCCCGGCCGGTGGTACTCCAACAACCGGCCGGGCGAATGCAGTCTCTTCACCATCGGCCTGTTCATGCAAACCTGCCCTCTCCCCACCTGCCAGTATCTCTTGCGCCGCTTGAAGCACGAACTCCTCGGCCAAAGCTGGGGATGACTCAGCTGATTCCTCCCTTGAATTGCTGTCCCCACAGGTGATATAATCGTGGCATGGCTGTAAAACTAAAATTCCGATCAGCGATTCTTTGTTTGTGGTTACTCGTCGCCGTTGGGGCGTTCGCCGGGGAGCGGGTCGCGCTGTGGCCGGAAGGGAAAATCCCGGATTTCCAGACCGGTCAGATCGCAGCGACCACCGAGGAGGTGAAGGCTCCAGGATTCGAGGCGGCCGACCACGCGATGCCGTATCTCGACTGGTACGACGCGCCGGCCGAGAAAAACGGCGGATGCATGTTGCTCATCTCAGGCGGCGGTTATTACAGTTGCTGCGACGGGGTGTGGATTGACCGGGTCGCGAAGAAGTTCACCGAACTCGGGTTCGTTTGCGTGAGCCTCACCTACCGTACGCCGCGTCCGCAAGGGTTGCCGATCTACCAGAGCGGATGGGAGGATGGGCAACGCGCCGTCCGTCTCGTCCGCAACGATGCGAAGAAACGAGGATTCGACCCGGAGAAGATCGGCGCGTTCGGGTTCTCCGCGGGCTCGCACCTGACGGTCCTGCTCGCGACGAGCGCGCTCACACCGGCGTATGGGCCGGTCGACGAACTCGACCAGCTTCCGTGCCACGTCAACTGGGCCGTGCCGATCTACACCGCCTACGCGCTGACGGACGGACTGACC
>Ga0209612_1002527_pt1 | contig 13135 bp, 12 predicted proteins | sample BioC12SIPDNA_FD_185746 | JGI IMG/M metagenome (GOLD analysis project Ga0209612, IMG submission 185746) | Anaerobic biogas reactor microbial communites from Washington, USA - Biogas_R1_B C12 SIP DNA (SPAdes) (version 2) | ecosystem: Engineered > Bioreactor > Anaerobic > Unclassified | place...
ACTATATATTGACCTCACGTCATCTGTTAAATTGATCAATTTTATTTCGAAAAAACCTGATCTGCCTGCTCCAAAATGGCTTCCGGAACTTCTCCTCGATCCGAAGCGCTCATAGTATAATTTGACAAACATCCATGCACCGCGCTTGAGTTGGCTTCCACCTTGTTCGCCACTAAGGAGCAAGGCGATCAACATCCAGGAAAAGGCAGGGTAAATGGCGATAGTATCGAAAATTCTCCCTCATCAAGCCCCAGGTTCTGCCCGGATCTTGGTCATAGGCGATGCTTTAATTGACCATCAGTATTGGATCGAGCGCATGCCCAAGCCCGGTGAAGACACCATCATTCTCTCCATCTCGAAAAATGTCGGCGGATCCGCCGCCAACACCGCCATCGCCTTAGCTTGGTTGGGCACACCCACGAAATTCTATGGCACCATCGGGCGCGACCTGGATGGCGATCTTATCCTCGAGCAAATGCAAGCCGTGGGTGTTGATGTTTCCGGCATTCAGTTTGGCGAAATCACCGGCTTTACCATTACCATGATCGATGCCAGCTCAGAACGCACCATGTTTTCGTATCGCGGTGCCTCCTCAAACGCCCTCTCCGTAGGACCCGACCTGCTCGAAAGTCTCCAAAGTTCTCGTATCCTGCTTACCTCCGGCTACCAACTGCTCTATCCAGAGCAGGCGCAGGTGGTTCTGGCTGCCGCCGAACGCGTTCACGCACAGGGTAACCTCGTCGCGCTGGACCCTTCTCCCCTCATCGCGGAAGTCTCGCCAGAGATTCGTCGAAGAATCCTGGAGCTGACTGACATTTTGCTGCCCAATCGGCGCGAATTAGCCCTTCTGATCGGCGAAGACGACACGCAGGCCGCCCTCCACAAAGCCCCTCAACTCTCCAGGTGTGTCGTCGTCAAACTTGGCTCTCAGGGTGCCTGGATGTCACTGCGCAAAGGCTTCCAATTTGTCGATGGTCAACAGATCTCTGAGGACTGTGTTTTTGAATCTCCTGCCATCCCGGTCCAGGCAGTCGACACTACCGGGGCAGGCGATTCTTTCAACGCTGGTTTTCTCGCCTCCTTCCTGCGCGGTGAAACCCCGGAAAACTGGCTCAAATCTGGCAATAATCTGGCTGGTGAAGTGGTGCAGCATCGTGGAGCCGTCTCCATGTTTTGTTCGCCCTCTCAGACCCCAATCAAGGAAAAATTGAAATCATAGGAGCTCAAAGTGAAAATTAACCCCCTCGTAGAAATTACACCCGAAGTCAAAGCCGCGCTTGAAGCCGGCAAAGCAGTTGTCGCGCTCGAATCTACCATCATTTCGCACGGCATGCCCTATCCACAGAACATCCAGATGGCACAAAAGGTGGAGTCCATTGTTCGCAGTGCCGGTGCCGTGCCTGCCACCATCGCCCTAATGGACGGCAAGATCAAAATCGGTCTCACCGCCCAGGAATTGGAAGTTTTCGCCAGTTCCTCTGGCGTCGCAAAGGTTTCCATGCGCGACCTGCCCGGTATCATTGCCCGCAAGCAACTCGGTGCCACCACTGTCGCCACTACAATGTACGCCGCTCATCTTGCCGGTATCAAGGTTTTCGTAACCGGCGGAATCGGCGGGGTGCATCGCGGTTTCGAAGAGACAATGGATGTTTCCGCCGATCTTGAAGAGCTTGCCCAGACCGACGTGGTCGTGATCTGCGCCGGCGCTAAAGCCATTCTCGATTTGCCCCGCACCATGGAATACCTTGAGACCAAGGGCGTTCCTGTGATTGGCTATAGAACAGACGTCCTGCCGGCCTTTTTCACCGCCAAAAGCGACATCCCGCTGGTGGAACGTGCCGACTCTCCCGAAGAGATCGCCAAAATCATCCTCGCCAAGGCGCAGCTCGAAATGCGCGGCGGTATGCTGGTGGTCAACCCCATCCCCGAAGAATACTCGCTCGATCATGAAATAATCGATCAGGTCATCGAGGGTGCCGTCCAGGCCGCCCAGGAACAGGGTGTTTCTGGCAAGAACATCACCCCATTTTTGCTCAGCGAAATCACCAAGCGGACCGAAGGCAAAAGCCTGGAAGCCAACCTGCACCTGGTTTACAACAATGCGTTGGTGGGTGGGCAAATCGCCGCCGCCCTGGAAGCAATTTCGAGCTGATACCGACTGCCAGGCCCTCAATACATCAGTCCGTAAACCGTACCGTAAAAGCCAGGCGCGCTCAACAATTGGAGCGTCAAAATACCTGGCTTTTGTGCTCTGCGACGGGGTGGGCTGTGGTAAAATCTAATTCCATTAGGGGCCTGTAGCTCAATGGCGGAGCAGGCGGCTCATAACCGCTTGGTTGAAGGTTCGAATCCTTCCGGGCCCATGTTTCAAATAAATAATCAGGCTTGATTGCGTGTTCCAGTTCGGTATCGAAGTCAGTTACCCGATTTCGGTCGGCATCCACAACCAAGAAAGCATTACGCAAGCTATCCTCGCAAGAGTGGAGAAAGATGAATATTACTACTGATCGATTGATATTACGAAAATATTCTGACAAAGATTTGATGGATCTGTACGAATATCTATCGGATCCTGATGTAGTTAAGTACGAACCATACCGATCCATGATGTTGGAAGAATCCAGGGGCGAGTTGGATCGCCGGATTTTCTCTGACGAGATGATCGCGGTGGAGCTAAAAACCACCGGCAAGTTAATCGGCAATGTTTATCTTGGAAAAAGAAGCAACAATACCCTTGAGATTGGGTTTGTTTTCAATAAGGATTACTGGAGGCAGGGTTACGGTTTTGAGAGTTGTACGGCATTGATCCAGGAAGCCTTTTCAAAAGGTATTGACAGAATCTTTGCGGAATGCGACCCTGAGAATGAAACCTCATGGAGATTGTTGGAAAGGTTAGGTTTCACTCGCACTGCCCACCTGGAGAAGAATATCTATTTTTGGAAAGGCAAAGACGGTCAACCGATATGGAAAGACACCTATGTCTATTCTCTGGAAAATCCGGGCAAAACCAGTTAAGTATTGGAAAAAAGCCTTGAAAAAGCGTCAGTTTTTTTCCTAAATCTCAAGTTTATCTAAAAGTGGCTCAATTAATTGTCTTCCAAAAAATTCTTAATAGACCAATTCTTCATTTATTCTATGAATGAACTTCCAGTGTGTGCAGGCTGTAAAAGCATACACAACCCATGTAAATAAATTATGATCAATGCTATAATTCTTAATTAGTATTATACAAATAAAACAAAGAAAAGGAAATTTAAGCAAGAAAATGAAGAAATTAAATTCAGTTAGTATTATCGTTCTCATTACCTATCTTGCCATGATCACCGTGAATGCTCTGGCTAACGCCTTGCCTATCAATGGTATGATCACTGGCGATATCTCCGATTCATACCCCAATCTGTTTGCTCCCACCGGCATCACATTCACGATCTGGGGCGTTATCTACCTGTTGCTGGCAGCGCACACTGCTTACCAGCTCGGTCTTTTCCAGAAACAAGGTGAAGAGATTAAAACTGCCTTCTTGAAAGAGATCGGCACCTTATTTTCCATCTCATCTCTGGCTAATGTTGCCTGGATCTTTGCCTGGCACTACAAGAATATCCTCTTGTCCACTGTGTTGATGCTCATCATCCTGGTTTGCCTGGCGCTGATCACCATCCGTATCAACAAAGAGACACTGACCTCGAAGGAAAAATTCTTCATTCGTCTGCCCTTCAGCGTCTACTTTGGCTGGATCACTGTGGCGACCATTGCCAATGTCACCACCCTGTTGGTTGACAAACTTGGTTCTCCCGTGAACCTGCTCGGAATCTCCGAAGTGGTCTGGACCGTCATCATTCTGCTTGTCGGTCTGCTGATCGGTGTCATCACCATCCTGAAGAACCGCGACGTTCCTTATGGCCTGGTGATCGTCTGGGCTTACATTGGCATTCTCATCAAGCACCTGATGAACAAACCCCTCCCCGATGGCTTCAACTCCCAATATCCGGCGGTGATCGCCGCTGTCATTTTCAGCTTGGTCGTGCTCGTGGTAACCCTCGTTTTCACCCAGCTGAAAGCAAAGAATTAAAAGTAACCGATAGAACCTGACTCGTAAGCGGGAGACAAATCTGTCTCCCGCTTTTTTTGTTCGCTCCACATTTTCCATTGAATCTGAGTTCCGATCGTCTGATCGAACCTCACGCTCTCTACTAACCTCCCATGTGCAATTATCTAGGAAATAATCGTCAAGGTGTACAGATTTTTGCTCGAGAGGCTCGAGCAGGTTATAGTGAAACAACAAAATTATAATATGCAAGGATCAGGATAATCCTATACGATCGATCAGGTTTTGCCATCGGGAGAAAAATCATGAAAACCAAAAGTCCAAGCCAGCTTGCCCTCTCAATTGTCGTAATCCTTTCATTGCTGATCAGTTGGGGCAACAGCAATGCCCACTTTACCAATTCACAAACCCAAGCCAGCATCCTCTATGTCAGTCAGAATGCTTCAGGCTCCTGTGATTTATGGGCGAATGCCTGTGACCTTCAGACAGCGCTCACCACTGCCCAAACCGGTGACCAAATCTGGGTGGCAGCTGGCTATCATATTACGGGTGAAAGCGGCAACCGCGAAGCCACATTCCAGCTCAAGTCAGGCGTCGCCATCTATGGGGGTTTTGATGGAACAGAGACCAGCCTGTCACAGCGCGATTTCGAAACCAACCTCACCATCCTCAGCGGTGACGTTGGTGCTGAAGGCGACAACACCGACAACGCCTATCACGTTGTTACAGGCAGTGGGGTAGACGCCACCGCCATCCTCGACGGCTTTACCATCACCCATGGAAATGCAGACGGGTACGCTTTGGATTATTACAATCTTGGTGGAGGCATGTATAGCGTCTCCGGCAGCCCCACCCTCACCAATATCATCTTCAACAACAACATCGCACACTTTGGCGGTGGGATGTACAACATCGAAAATAGCAATCCATCCTTGACCCATGTGACTTTTTCCAATAACTATGCCTCCATCAGTGCCGGAGGGATGTACAACCGGAATAACAGCAGTCCCACTCTAAACGATGTGACCTTTAGCGGCAATTCAGCAGTAAATGCCGGTGGTGGCATGTTCAATTTTTTCCAAAGTAGTCCCATCCTCAATAATGTTGTATTTAGCGGCAACATAGCCGATGATCCGTTTGACGATCCATATAGTGACGATGGAAAAGGTGGGGGAATGTTCAATCAGCAATTCAGCAGTCCAGTTCTCACCAATGTCACATTCGACAACAATTCGTCTGAGTGGTTTGGTGGGGGGATGGTTAACGACTTCGATAGCAGCCCAACTCTGACCGAAGTTACTTTCAGCAACAACTCGGCCATTCAAATGGGTGGTGGGATGGTTAACCTTGATAGCACCCCCACTCTGACCAATGTCATTTTTAACGGAAATACCACCACCAGCGAATTTGGCATGGGTGGTGGAATGGTAAATTCAGGGACTAATGCGATATTGATGAACGTCACTTTCTCAAACAATATCACCCAGGACCAAGGTGGGGGAATGGTCAACTTTGACAGTAACCCTAGCCTTACGAATGTCACCTTTAGTGGTAACAGTGCTACCAGTTATGAAGGCGAAGGCGGGGGTCTGTTCAACTTTGGTTTCAGCAGCCCTACGCTCACAAATGTGACCTTCACCGGTAACTCGGCTACAATTGTTGGTGGCGGGATGTCGAGTTGGGAGAATAGTTCCCCCATAATTACGAATTCAATTTTTTGGGGCAATACCCCTGACCAAATTAACAATGCTCCTCTAAGTACAAGCACAATCACCTACAGTAATGTTCAGGGTAGCGATGTTTATCCCGGCACGGGTAATATCAACCAAGACCCGCTTTTGGGTCCGCTGGCAGATAACGGCGGTTTTACGCAAACGCACGCCTTGGGTCCTGGCAGCCCTGCCATTGATGCAGGCGATCCAACAAACTGCCCCTCTACCGATCAGCGCGGCTTTCCCCGCCCCCTTGATGGCGATGGGTTCAACGGACCCCGTTGTGACATGGGCGCTTACGAAGTTGAAATGCTAATATTGGCCTATCCAATCTACCTTCCGATGATAGTGCGATAGCAAGCCATTACGTCGGGTAGACCGGGCACAGGTCAGGGGGCTTTCACCAACTCTCTACTGGTTGTGTCGTTGGATTGGGGTCTATCCCAGCCCACTCCTTAATCCACTTGCATCCCATTTGCGGGAGTGCAATGGCAAAGCAGGGAGGTGATTCCTTGCATGCCGGAGTCGGATCCTGGCTCGTAGAAACATACTTTCCAATTCCTGATTTTCTAAAAAATTATTGACATATGCCACAAACCACATATAATAAGTATTGAAAGCGGCATATGTCAGAATCTATAAGGAGGTGAACGGTATGTCAAGACGTGATGGAACTGGACCCATGGGCTACGGACCAATGACCGGCAGAGGTCTGGGTCGTTGCACTGGTGTCAACACAAGTAATATCGGCTCCGGTCTTGCCCTGAGGTTTGGGCGCAGACTTGGACTTGGACGTAGATTCGGCAGGGGTTTCGGTTGGAATCAAGCCCCAGCACAATCAGAAAAAGACCTGCTGGCTGAAGAAAAAGAAATTCTGAAAAGCCGGCTCGATGCAATCGACAAACAATTGGGAAACCAATAACTGGATATCCTTTACAGGTTTCAAGGACAACCGGAGGACGCTCTGGTTGTTTCTGTGAAACAATGAGGTGATTACTTGTGCCCAGACCCATAAAACAAAGAAATGTGTGTACCCTCCCTGAGAGTAACCGATTTGGACCGCTTGGCTCTTCAGTCGATTCAGGGGAAAACGTGGTTATGACTGTCGACGAATATGAAACCATTCGCTTGATCGACCTGGAGGGCTTTACTCAGGAAGAATGTGCTGAGCAAATGAATATTGCCCGCACTACCGTCCAGGGAACCTACAGCGAAGCGCGACGGAAGCTGGCAGAACTATTGGTTGAAAGTAAGGTGCTTCTGATTGAAGGTGGTGAGTACCGGCTTTGTGAAGATTTTGGGGACGGATGTGGTCGTGGCTGTCGCCGGCGCAGACGTGGTGAGGGCAGACATTCTGGCGGAAATAAAAATTAATAATTTGTTTTACAAAATTCTAACTAACGGAGAAATTTTATGAAAATCGCATTACCAGTGGACGAAAAAGACATCAAATCTAACGTATGTAAATCTTTTGGACGAGCTCCTTATTTTCTTATTTACGATACTGAATCAAAAGACAGTAAATTTCTTGATAATAGCGCCGCATATAGTTCAGGTGGTGCCGGCATTAAAGCTGCCCAGACGATAATCGATCAGAATGTTGATGCCTTGTTGATCCCTCGCTGTGGAGAAAATGCCGCCGATGTCTTCCAGGCAGCTGGCATTAAAATCTTCAAAACGAAATTTGATTCGATCCAGGAAAATATCGTTACTTTTCTTGACCAGAAACTTCCTTTGTTAGCTGAAATTCACCCTGGGTTTCATGGTCATGGAGGTCATTAATATGAAAGTTGCTGTGCTCAGCGGAAAAGGCGGCACAGGAAAAACCCTGCTCTCGGTAAATTTAGCCGCAGTAGCGGACAATTCAGAGTATATTGATTGCGATGTTGAAGAGCCAAACGGTCATCTTTTTTTCAAGCCTTCCGTTATCTACGAAGAAAACATCACAGTTAAAATCCCCCAGGTAGATAACAACCTATGTGATGGCTGCCGCAAATGCGTCGACTTTTGCGCTTTCAACGCCCTTGCTTACATCAAAAACCAATTATTGATCAACGATGATATCTGCCACTCTTGCGGTGGCTGTGTCTTGCTTTGCCCGCAAAAGGCGTTGACGGAGAAGAATAAGCCTGTCGGCAGGGTGCAGATTGGTGATTCAGGCGGGGTTCGCGTTAAAACCGGCATCCTGAACACCGGTGAAGCCTCAGGCATTCCCATCATCCAAAAATTGTTAGAAGATGACCAGCCCGATTCACACAAAACAACCTTCATCGACTGTCCTCCTGGTAGTGCTTGCATTGTCATGGAAAGCATCAAAGATGCCGACTACTGCGTCCTGGTCGCCGAGCCGACCTTGTTCGGTGTCCACAATCTCAATATGGTTTACGAACTGGTCACCTTATTCAACAAGCCCTTTGGGGTGGTTCTTAATAAGTGTCAGGAAGATGAAAATCCTGCAGAAAAATTTTGTGTTGACAAAAACATCAAGATTTTGGGTTCCATTCCCTTTGATGAAGACCTCGGGAGCCTTAATTCAGATGGAAAAATTGTGAGCCGGGAAAGTCAAAAATACTGCGATTCGTTTTTAAGCTTGCTGGGCAAAGTCATGAAGGAGGTGCATTTTGAAACAGCTCCTCATTCTTAGCGGAAAAGGTGGTACCGGCAAGACAACCGTCGCCAGCGCGTTTATCAAGCTTTCGGGTGTCAAAGCCTACGCCGATTGTGACGTCGATGCGCCTAACCTTCACCTCGTCATGGGTTGGGAGCTTGAGCCAAAAAAATCAGACTACTATGGATTGCCCAAAGCTCAGATTGATCCCGAAATCTGCATCGAATGTGATCTTTGCCGGCAGCACTGCCGCTTCAACGCCATCAATGCCGAACCATTCTACCGGGTGGATCCATTCGCTTGTGAAGGCTGTGGGGTTTGTGCCTATGTCTGCCCAGCACAAGCCATCACCATGATCCCGTCCGTGGCTGGGGAATTGATGCTCTATACTGACACGCCAAAAGTCTTTTCCACCGCTCAACTCAAGATGGGTAGTGGCACCTCCGGTATGCTTGTCTCCAAAGTCAAAAAACAGATGCACGAAGCCGCCCTTGATACCGATCTGGCGATCATTGATGGCTCTCCGGGCATCGGCTGCCCTGTCATCGCCTCCATCACTGGCGTTGACATGGTTCTCATCGTGGCTGAACCCTCCCTTTCGGGCATAAGCGATATGGAACGCGTTATTCGAACAGCCGCAAAATTTGGCACCAAGACAGCAGTCTGTGTCAACAAATTTGACATCAATCTTCCCAATACCGAGAAAATTGAAGCTTTTTGCCGCCAGCAGGGGCTGCCTTACATCGGCAGGATCCCATTTGACAAGCAGGCGGTCAAAGCCATCAATAACGGGCTAAGCATCGTAGACATCGATTGTCCCTCAGGTGCAGCCGCCAGAAAGATCTATGACAAAGCACTGCAGTTGCTGAATGAAGACTCCGACATGCCTGGCTGAAAATGGAGTTTTTTTTAAAAAAAACGGACTGGTCTCACCTTGTCAAAGCAGTAGGCGCAGCCGGAACACCTCTCGAGCAAGCTGAATGGTCATAGGAGGTTAAAAAATGAAATATATCTATGGTCCGGTGCCTTCCAGGCGTCTCGGGCTCTCGTTGGGGGTCAGTCCGATCCCGAAAAAGACCTGCAACTATTCCTGTATCTACTGCCAGTTAGGCAGAACCGATCACATGACCAAGCAGCGCGAGATGTTCTTTCCGGTTAAGGATATCATCGCCGAACTGGACCGGGTCTTGAAAGATGATATCCGTTTTGATGTGGTCACCATCGTCGGCGAAGGCGAACCCACCCTTTACCTGGGTTTGGGAGAGCTTATTACCGACATCCAGACCCGAATCGAAATGCCTGTGGCAGTCATCACCAATGGTGCGCTTTTGTATGATACCCAGGTGCGCTCCGAGCTTTTTGATGCTGATATTGTCTTACCTACCTTCGATGCCTTCGACCAGGCTTCGTTCAAAAAAATCAATCGTCCTCATCGTTCCCTCGACTACGAAATGGTCAAACAGGGGTTGATAAATTTTTCCCGCGAATATCAGGGTCAACTCTGGCTCGAACTGATGTTAATGAGCGAAATCAATGACGACCTCGAATCCCTGCAAAAATATGCAGCTGCCTTGAATGAGATCAAATATGACCGCTTGTACCTCAACACTCCGGTCAGACCGCCCGCTGAGGCGTATGTCAGGGCGGTCAGCCACGAGATAATGAATCAGGCAGTCGAAATGCTTGGTGGGATCTCTATTGAACTTCTCCTCTCTCTCGGTTTTCACAGTGACATCCAGGATGATTACGAAGCGGTCCTCAGTATCATCAAACGCCACCCCATGAACCAATACGAGATCAGAGACTTCCTGATCGCTCGCGGCAACAGACAGTATGATCTGCTGCTCGACCGACTAAGAACCGACCCTGCTGTCTTCGCGATTCATTACAAAGGTTATGAAACCTACCGGCTTAAATAAGGGTGTGGGAGACACTAATTACCCCCTCCTTGTGTACAGACCGGGCACTAAGGTCGAGTGATTGAGCAAATCGGCCAGAAACTAATGAAAAATTACATGATCTCAACGAGATTTTGAAAAAAACCGCGTGAAGTTATTGTCATTACTACGATTTAGTTGTACAATAGCCATGTAGAAAAAGTGTAAGTCAAACTTTTCGATACTGTTTCATTCAACCTATTTGCGTGTAACCTTAGCCAACGGGCGATCAAAAACTCCACCCCTTATCCGAAAGCCAAACTTGAGACATTCTTAACGGCTTTCATGGCAAAACTGCCAGTTTCTTAACGAATATGATCTGTTTATTCTCTTGATCCGAATGACGTGCTCAATCCGTCAAAAAAACCTGATAATCTCGAATCACTCATAGAAAGGTGGATTTCATGCAATCTAAGGCGAAGATTTTTCTCTTTGTCGTTGTCTTTTTGCTCCTGGGAATACTGGCAACTTCAGCTTCTGCTGATCCGCCAGACCCAACAAGAGAAGCTAACACCTCCCAACCGGAGCTGGAAATGAGGATAATGCAACCCCAGGAAGGGATTCAGAACGTTGGCACAAGTACTTTACAATCTATCACACCAGCTAATCTTCCGATTGGTACTGCCTTTGATCTGTGTTTTGGTTTTTTTGTACAATCACCTGATGCGGAATATGGTGATTACATGTCCGTCGACATGCCCGACAACTGGGTGGTCAATTCTGTGGCTCCGAACTCAGTGCCTGCAGCTAATGGTTGTTCTGCTGCCCTGCCTCCGGTGGCGGGAGTTTCGGCTGAAAACATCGCTTATTGGCAAAGTACTGGCTATCCACCCCAAACCGGTTGTGGAGCGTGGAATGGTTCTACCACTGGAATACTTTTTAATTTTTGTGCGAATGTAACCATCCCCGATGATACCGGTGCTCCCTGGTTGTTACCATGGAACTATGTTGGAGACGGTTGGGGGGGGGAACCCCATGTTGCCTCAGGTTCATATGGTCCTGTAGGTCCAGTAGCGCCCTTAATGTTATCGCCTGAGGTTTCTCAGACGGCAGGGTGCCGTTTTGAGCCGCAAACCCATGAATTCACAGCCATGAATAGCACAGCGGTGGAAATGATGGTAGATCTGGATTACACCGTCACTTCAGGAAATGGCACTTGTGATGGTCCGGAAAGCATCACTGTGCCTGCCTATGGAAATGCTCCAGTTTTGGTTACCGTTGAAGCCTGGAATGATGCGGGAACGGACTTCACCTGCGATATCACTGCCACGGATTCTGCTGTTCCTGCCAATACCGACACTTCGCAATTAATAAAAGAAATGCTGATTTGCTATTGGGATCCGGCAGGTTGGCAGCTTGAACCAATTACCGATGCTACGCCCAACCAGTGGGCAGCCGGTCTGATGGGCACCAACCCTGCGGCAGCTGGTCCGGTAGGTTATGTCATTGGGGGCTTGGGCGAAGGCTCAGGTGTGCTGAACCCTGACCTGCAAATGTACGATCCTACTTTAGGAGTGTGGACCCAGCTGGCAGATATCCCTAATGCCCGTTTTAGCCCTGTAACCGCATGGATTGGCGGCTTGATCTATGCTGCCGGGGGTTATGATAACGGTTTTGTTTCCACCGGTGATTTGCAGGTTTACGATCCTGTAACCAACCTTTGGGACAATACGGCTCCGCCGGATATGCCAAATACCCGGGGCGGTGGAGCCGGTGGAGTGGCAACCTGCTCATCTGGAGTTGGAGACTGTCTTTTCCATGTAGGAGGAGGTTTGGATAGCAACTTTGCCAACACAACGCTGGAAACATGGGAATTTAATCCTTCTCTGGGTGTCTGGACTCAGTTGGATAACAAACCGGCTGGTGCTTCGCCTGATGGATTCATCCTTGGGGCAGGCGTTGGTTGTGGCGGCAAGATCTACATCGGGGGTGATTATCGCGGCTATCACGATTTCTTTGCTCTCGACCCCACCTTGCCAACAGGCTCACAGTGGTCCGTGTTGGCAAGTATTCCAGCATCAGGCGGAGCGATGACCCCAGCCATGGTCTGTAATGAAGACGAACAAACCATCTACCTGGTTGGCGGCGATGCGACTGGCGGTTGGGCGAGTTACTCCGATAAAGTGTTTGTTTATGACATCCTCACTGACACCTGGGAGGGACCGATCGCTCAAACTTTGCATGTTCCCCAGCTTGGTTCTGTGGGTTGGTTCATGCAAGACAAGTTGTGGTCAGTAGGCGGAACGGTTGGTGCGGGTGCAATTTCCCCCATGCCATTTGAATCACTGGAGAGAGCAACTTGTGCCAATGAAACGAAACTGTTCTTGCCATTGATACTGAAGTAGGAAAAACCTGAGGGGGATGACATCTTGATTGCCTATGTAGGGGCAGGTCCTGGACCTGCCCCTACTCGCTAATTTTTGGTACGGCTGGCAATAAATCGATCTCTTTCGACTTTGTCATCCTGAACGAAGTGACACGCAGTGTACTGCGTAAGGATCTTCCATTTCTTTCAGCTACCTGTACTCGCCACAAGTGGACGGGTATCAGCTATCACCTTGGGACTTTTTACACTTTTTACACTATTTACGCTGTTTTTTGATGGTGCAAAAAGCCATTTTGAGTGTAAAAAGGGGTTAGTTGTTAAGGTGCGGTGATGCTGGACAAATTATAGCACAAACGTTCTAACATTGCAAGCCGAGAACAGGAAGCCTCAAACCATTATCCCCTTCTGCAGACTGCTCCATCACCCTGCCATCCGTCATCGCGATCAACGAAGCGATTTTTTTTTAGTCCGAAATCATAAACACAGTGACACGATGTGTGCTGCGTA
>Ga0209612_1002556_pt1 | contig 12998 bp, 10 predicted proteins | sample BioC12SIPDNA_FD_185746 | JGI IMG/M metagenome (GOLD analysis project Ga0209612, IMG submission 185746) | Anaerobic biogas reactor microbial communites from Washington, USA - Biogas_R1_B C12 SIP DNA (SPAdes) (version 2) | ecosystem: Engineered > Bioreactor > Anaerobic > Unclassified | place...
ATTATCGCAAGCAATTAGAAGCTGGAAGCTGATAGCTGGTATCTGATGGCATTCGGATCCAAACCACTAAATCTCTACTATGCCGCCCTGCCCCTGGGCTTCCATTGTACGGGAGGGGCTTGCTCCTCCCGCCCCAACCCATTCATGCCAACAGAAGCCAACCGAAGATCAAAGAGCGTCTTCGTCCACGATCCATTCGTAGTTCGTAGGCCGGATTGCGGGGTTCTATCCGGCATCCCTTCATATATCGGAATGAGACCGCCCTGAACCCTTTTCCAGATATTCACCTCGCGCCAGCCTGCCCAGGGTAACCACAGGGGGATTACCCCTACAATCGCTGACTTTCACATCGCCATTGGGCTCTATTACCGCCCCAATCTCCCACATTTCTTAACAATCACAAACATTTCTGGATAAAACCCGCTTACACCCTTATAATAAACCTTGACCATCGATCCTTCATTCACCAGGAGGTAAATGACAGCACCAGCCATCATCCAAGACCTCGTCAACCGCTTCCGCGACTCGCGTGAGCTCTACCGCTCCGGTCGCTACAACGAAGCCCAACTCCGCCAGGAATTCCTCAACCCTCTTTTTGAAGCTCTCGGTTGGGACATGTACAACCGCTCCAACTTTGCCCCCCAATACCGCGAGGTCATCCACGAAGACTCTCTCGAGGACCAGGGCTCGGTCAAAGCCCCCGACTACGCTTTCCGCATCGGCACCACCCGCAAATTCTTTGTCGAAGCCAAAAAACCGGCCGTCGACATCCGCTACGACATTCACCCAGCCTACCAGCTGCGCCGTTACGCCTGGAACGCTCATCTTCCACTCTCAATCCTGAGCGATTTTGAAGAGCTGGCGGTTTACGATTGCCGTACCCGCCCTGACCCCGGAGATTCCGCCGCCACCGGTCGCGTGATGCTCTTCAGCTTTGAAGAATACCTCACCCGTTGGGATGAACTTGCGCAAACTTTTTCCAAAGATGCTGTCTGGAACGGCTCGTTCGACCGCTACGCCGAGGGCAGCAAGGGCAAACGCGGCACCACCGAAGTGGACGCGGAGTTCCTCAAAGAGATCGAGCAGTGGCGCCTCTTGCTTGCCCGTAACATCGCCCTGCGCAACTTCCGCCCCTCTTCTAACCCCGTCATTGCGAGCGAAGCGAAGCAATCTCAATCTGCGAGCGAAGCGAAGCAATCTCAACCCGCGAGCGAAGCCGTCATTGCGAGCGAAGCGAAGCAATCTCAGCCTGCGAGCGAAGCGAAGCAATCTCCCAACCTCCACCGCGCTGAACGTCAACTCAATTACGCCGTCCAGACCACCATCGACCGCATCCTCTTCCTGCGCATCTGTGAGGACCGCAAAATCGAACCCACTGATCAGCTGCTCCAGATCGCTGAGGGAAGTGATATTTACGCCCAACTGCTGCTTCTCTTCCAAAAAGCTGACCAGAAGTACAATTCCGGCCTCTTCCACTTCAATAAAGAAAAAGGGCAGACCAGCGACCCCGACACCTTCACGCCCACTTTACAGATCGATGACAAGGTTTTACGCCAGATCATCAAAAGCACTTACTATCCCTGCCCCTATATGTTCAATGAGATCCCGGTCGAGATCCTTGGCCAGGTCTACGAGCAGTTTCTGGGCAGCGTCATCCGCCTGACACCCGGCGGGCAAGCCAAGGTTGAAGAAAAGCCCGAAGTGCGCAAAGCCGGCGGCGTCTACTACACCCCCAGCTATATCGTTGACTACATCGTCCAAAACACGCTAGGTCGTCTGCTGGGTGACTTCGCGCCCGTGCCCGAGATCGTGCCGGTCTCCTCACGAAGTACCCCGCCGCCGAAGGCAGGCGTGGGCGTACCGAGCACGGAATCTGATCGTCAGGTCTCCACCTCTCCGATCGTGCCGGCGTCCGCGCCGAGCACGGGAACTGACCGCCAGGTCTCCAATCCAGAAACCCCTCCGCTCGTGCCGGTCTCCTTACGAAGTACCCCGCCGCCGAAGGCAGGCGTGGGCGTACCAAGCACGGTAACTGACCATCAGGTCTCCAATCCAGAAACCCCTCCGCTCGTGCCGGTCTCCAGACCGAGCACGGGAACTGACCGCCAGGTCTCCACCTCTCCAACAAGCAAAGAACAATTAACCCCCGCCCAAGCTCTCAACCTTCGCGTGGTAGACCCCGCCTGCGGCTCTGGATCCTTCTTGCTGGGTGCCTTCCAATATCTGCTGGACTGGCACCTCAACTACTACCTCAGCCACGATCCGCAATCTCACACTCGCGGCAAAAACCCGCCTCTGGTCGCCACGGAGGGTGGTGAATATCGCCTCACCACCGAAACCAAGAAGCGTATCCTCACCTCCAGCATCTACGGGGTCGATATCGACGCCCAGGCAGTGGAAGTCACCAAGCTCTCCCTGCTGCTCAAATTGCTCGAGGGTGAAGCAGGTCAGCTCTCGCTCGGCTTTGAACGCGTCTTACCCAATCTGGATCAAAACATCCGCTGCGGAAATTCGCTGATCGGCTGGGATTATTTCCAGGGCCAGATGTTCCCGGATGAAGAAGAGCTCCAGCGCGTCAACCCCTTTGACTGGCAGCGCGCCTTCCCCCACGTTTTTGCTGCCGGCGGCTTCGACGCCGTCATCGGCAACCCGCCCTATATCCAAAGTAGAAGCAATCAGTTTTCCAGTATTGAAAAGAAATACTACGACACTCGTTATAGAGTCTCGGGTGTCCAAGTAAATACTTACACAATTTTTGTTGAAAAAGCCATTTCAATTGTTAGAAATGAAGGTTTATTGGGTTTCATCATCCCCAACTATTGGTTATCAACAAACTCAGAAGCTACTTTCAGGCAGTTTATACTTGTTTCAAATTCCACTCGTGAAATAACTAATGTCTATAATGTGTTTGCCAATGCTGTTGTAGATACAGTCATATTAATAGCTGAGAAATCAGATATTCCGATTTTTCCAAAGATTTATAAAGTTCAAAGCATTGATCGCAACCTTAGAAACATCGAAGAAAGATTAATTGCTGTAAGAAATAGGCAATGGTATTACTCAGTTGACACTATCTTACATGAGGGAGACGCTATTCCAACGATTTCCTTCGCAAAAACAATCTCCCTCCCAGATACCGGTTTGAAGTTAGGGGATGTAGTAAATCTGCGATTCGGCATGAAGCCATACCAGGTAGGGAAGGGAAATCCACCACAGAAAAAGAAAGTAGTTCAAAGTAAACCATTCGATTCTACTGAAAAACTATCAACAGAACACTTACCTTTGCTGCGAGCGAGAAATGTAAAACGGTATCAAATCATCTGGGAAGAAAGATGGATAAGATACGGAGAGCATTTGGCAGAACCACGTTCTCTTGACCTCTTCACAGGACCTCGTATTCTTTTACAGAGAATTGTGTCAGGTAGAACTCTTGACGCGACGTTAGCCAACGATCAAATGGTGTGTAACACAGATGTCATCACCTTAAAACTCACATCAACTGAGGATTTTGATCATTTATATTTTTTACTTGGAATTTTGAATTCCAAATTGATTGGCAAATATATCAAGTCAATTAATGTGAATTTGGATAGGAAGGTGTTTCCAAAAATTAACACGAAGACTCTCGAAAGTTTACCCATACCAAAAAAGACAATCGAGACGAAAGAATCATATCTAACTTTGGTTTCGTTAGTAAAACAAATGCTTTCGCTAACTAGTACAGTTGTGAAAATACCTTCAGAAAAAGAACTACTCCTAAGATCAACCAACGCAATCGATTATGAAATTGATCGCCAAGTTTACGAGCTTTATAATCTGACAGATGAAGAAATCAAAATTGTGGAATCAAATTCATAATCTCAAGTCTGCCATCACAGAAAGTAAATATGATGAGCTGCTAACAAAAACCAAATTAGAAAAAGGAGAAACATGATCGAAGAAAACAAAGACGAACTAGGATTTGGTGATAGTGTTTATTCAAAAGAATTACCTGTTCAGATACAGGAAAATAATGGAAAAATCTGGTTTATTTTAATTACTGTATTGCTTACAGGGCTCCTAATTCTAAACTTACTTCAATATTTTTCACAAAAATCTCAGCAAGATCTAGCTGCAGCGCGAGCCGAAACCTATTCAGAAAGAGTTGAGGAAGCTTTATTAACTTATCTGGATACCCAGGATAGCCTTGACTCGCTCCTCGATGATTACAACCAAGCAGTTTATGAGGATGAGGATATAACCAATATCAATCACCAGCAATTAAGATCGACTGAGTTTACCTTCATTGTTCTAAACTACATCGCAAGACAAAATCAAGAAATAATCTTGCTGCTTTCGTCTTTGCCATAGACCATTACATAACCGCTTAATACTAAGGAGGAGTGTCTTGAAAAAATGTTATTTCGTGATTTTTATTGTTGTTTTTTTATTTTACGGATGTTCTCCGCGAACGCCAGAACCGCTGAATGTACAAGCCACGATAGATGTTGCCCTACAGCAGACCAATGATTCAATTACAATCGAAACTCCGACCAATGTTCCTACTAATACCAAACAACCCACAAACACACCTGAGCCAATCATAACCCCGACTTTATCGAGCGATGAAGAAAGATTAAAATATATACAAGAAGTATTGCCATATATAGAAGATATCTCAGATGGGTTAAATGATTTCAGCGAAATGGCTTATCAGATGTCGGAAGATGTTGCCTTGATGGTTGATGATAGTTATAAATCAGGCGTCTATTTTCTTCTTGATAATATTTATGAAGACTTGTCCAAATTGGTAGAAATAACCCCACCTACTTCGATGGTCACTATGCATGGATATCTTAAACAAGGATTGTTCGAGTTTGCGTTGGCTCGAAGTTATTTTAAAAGCGGATTAGATAATTTCGATTTTGAAAATATTGATTCTGCTACTACCCATATGAACCTATTCTCTGAATACATAGTTTTAGCTACCAGTGAAATTTCACCTTAAATCTTGAAAGTCCAGTTCTCCCTTACAAAGGTGGTGGAAGAATAAACTCTTTGTTTTCGCCGGTCTCCCGATACCTGTCCACTATGTGGCAGGCATAGGCCGAGTGCAAGGCTTTTGATCGCTAAGTTTTCTGATACCCTTCCCAAAATAGAACGTTTGTGCTATACTTGTGGGCGAAAGCCTGAGATCAGGCATTGCACCTTAACAAAATAGGATTTACACTCATTCAGCCAGTTTTTACAGTGGAACTGCCTTTTAGCACTATTAAAAAACAGTGTAAATAGTGTAAAAAGTGTAAAAACCCCCGGGAGAGAACGGCAGCGGTTGGTATGATTGGCGCGCGGATGTAGGGGCAGACCCCTGTGTCTGCCCGGGTAACCCCCCTGTGGTTACCCCTACCAAGACGATTGTCATGGGCAGGGTGGCGGGAACAGGCGGAGACCCCGCGAACAGATACTCGGAGCAAGCCTGCGGTCAAATCACGTGCTCGGCGTGGACGCCGGCACGATCGGGTATCTAGGCAGGGCGGCACGAGCAGGGGGAGGCAAATACAGCCCTCCCTTGAGGGAGGGTCCGTCGAAGATTCCAGCCTCGAAGAGGACTGCGGATCAAGCGGGGGAGAGTGTGTTTTTGCATTGGTCTGAGAGATCAAGACAAAGGATCCATAAAACCTTTTTGCGGCGGAGAGGTGAACCCTGCGAATAGTTATACATAACAAGAAGGCAAAAGTGTATAAGTAGGGGCGATGGCACTGCCTCGCCCAAAAGTGTTTGCCGTCCGGATTATAAGGAATAGGCAGGCCTATTCCCTACAGAAGATGCCGGATTGAAGGACACAATCCGGCCTACGAAAAGATCAAGCAAAAAAGACCCTTTTCAGTCTCCCACCCCCCCGGTCGCTACGCTCTCGGTCCCCCTCTTAAGAGGGGGGTTGGGCAGGGCGGCTGGAATAAGCGGAGACCTCACGATCAGATCACGTGATCGGCGCGGACGGCGGCACGAGCAGGGAGATATGGAGACCTGGCGGTCAAACCCCTCGCACGGTCGGGAGACCGGCGAGAACAATAGGATCCGGAGACCTCACGGTCAAATCACGTGCTCGGCGTGGACGCCGGCACGATCGGATTTTTCGGGCAGGCAGGTTAGAACAGTAGCGCGGTCTGAAGTCCCCGTTCAAAACCAACGGGGCAGTCCTGCGCTAACCAGAGGGTTAAGACGACGCATGCGTCGCCACTACATCAAAGGTCTATGGATTCAAAGAAATCTTGTGTGAAGGTGATGATGTATGAAATTCTTTTTGAAATCTGCTTACAAGCCGAGGAGGATGAAGAAATAGGTGCCAAGGACCGTGGCCCAGATCATGGAGTCCAGGCGGTCGAGGACGCCGCCGTGACCGGGCAGGAGTTTGCCCGCGTCTTTGACCCCCATGGTGCGTTTGAACAAACTCATCAGCGCGTCTCCGAAGAAGGCGGTCGGCCCTAGCAAAAAGCCGAGCAAAGCGCCTTTGAAAAGACCGAGTTCGGGCAAAACGCCTTTCAAAACCCAGGCGATCAGGATGCCCGCAAGCAAGCCAACCAGCGTGCCGCCCACAAAGCCTTCCAGGGTCTTTTTGGGGCTCAGGCGGGGCAGGATGGCCGTTTTACCAAAGCGCGTGCCGATCAGGTAAGCCCCGGCATCCACCAACCAGACCAAGCCAATCGTCACCAAAACCAGCCAATTGCCGCTGGACCCCAGGTGATTGAGGCTTATTCCGTAGGCTCCCAAAAAGCCAAGGTAGATGACCCCAAAAAACTGGAAAACCAGACTTTGGAAGGCGTTTTCATCGGCGTGTTCAAATTTCCATAAGGCAAAGACGGCCAAGCCAGCCAGCAGGACTGGCCAGGCGAGGAGTTCCACGCTTAAGCTTGAAAGCATTCTGAGCAAGGTCAAAGCCAGGATCGAGCCAATCAGCAGGACAGGTGAAACCTGGTAGCCGGCTTTTTTTAGCATGCTGGCATATTCAAAACCAGCAAAGCCTAAAACTGCCATGAGGAAAAGGTCGAAAATCAGACCGCCCAGGTAAGCGATCCCCAGAAAGATGGGCACAAAGACCAAAGCCGATAGTACCCGCTGCTTAAGCATTATTTTTTGCTCAGACCGCCGTAACGACGTTCCCGTTTGGAAAAATCTTCTATGATTTGTTTGAGATGGTCCTCAGTGAAATCGGGCCAGTAGACGTGCGGGAAAGCCCACTCACTGTAGACAGTCTGCCAGGTCAAAAAGTTGCTCAGACGCATTTCACCGGAAGTGCGGATGACCAGGTCTGGGTCCGGCAGCCCGGCGGTGAACATGGCCTCGCTCATGCTTTGCACGTTGACCGCGTCACTGGGGGTGCCCGCCTCGATCAGTTTTTTGACGGCGCAGATGATCTCATCCCGCCCGCCGTAGTTGAAAGCCAGGACCACATCAATGCGGTCGTTATTTTTAGTGAGTTCAATGGCATCCTCAACCTTTTTCTTCAACACTGGTCCAAGCCCATCCAGATGCCCGATGTGCAAGAGGCGCGCGCCCTCTTTGTGCAGTTCCTGGATTTCGGTTTCGATGAACTCAGCCAGCAACTGCATCAGACCGCTGATCTCATCTTCAGGGCGGTTCCAATTTTCGGTTGAAAAGGCGTAAAAAGTGAGGTGTTTGATGCCCATCGCGGCCGCGGCGCGGATGATGCGGCGCAGGTTTTTTGTCCCCGCGCGATGCCCCGCCAGGCGCGGAAGCCCGCGGGCTTTAGCCCAACGCCCATTGCCATCCATGATGATGGCAACGTGTTGAGGCACTTTTATGTCAGATTTTGCGGACACCTTAGAATTCCATGATTTCTTCTTCTTTGCGCTTACCGATCACAGACACCTGGTCCGTCATCTGGTTGGTAAGCTCCTGAATTTCATCTTCACCCTGCTTGAGTTCGTCTTCGGAGATCATTTTTTCTTTTTCAAACTCGCGCATATCTTTGAGGCAATCCCGGCGGATATTCCTGATAGCCACTTTGGCGTCTTCAAGGCGATTGTTGACCATTTTGACCAGGTCGCGCCGGCGCTCTTCGGTCAGAGGGGGCAAATTCAGGCGGATGACCTTGCCGTCGTTGCTGGGGGTGAGACCGAGATCAGAAGCCAGGATAGCTTTTTCGATCGCTTTCAGGGAAGAACCGTCAAAGGGTCTGATCAGGAGTTGTCTCGATTCAGGCACGCTGATGGTTGCCAGCTGGATCAGGGTCAATTCTGAACCGTAATACTCAACCTGCAGCTTCTCAATCAAAGCAGGTGAAGCCCGTCCGGTGCGAATGCCGACCAGGTCATCACTCAGCACGTCCAAAGCGCTCTGCATGCGAACTTTTGCGTCTCTCAATAATTCATTTATCAAGGTTACCTCCATAAAACTTGTGGTACTTAAACAATTCCAATTGTATCATTAGCGGCTGTGGGAATCGTGCCTGTAGATTCATAATCCGGCTTTTTATAGAGCGTTGGAGCGTGAATGCGAATTCTTGACGAAGAACTAGACCCGACTTGTTGCTCATGGCTGGTGGATCAGCAGCGCGCCTGGTTTGTACAGCAAGCTTATCAGCGCGCACTTGTAATTCTGAGCTCATTATGGTATAAAATCAGCTAATTGAACAGCCCTTGCGGCGCTCTTATCCAGAGAGGTGGAGGGACCGGCCCTTTGAAACCTCGGCAACCAACTAAGCGTATGGTGCCAATTCCGGCAGAAAAAACTGGAAGATGAGAGGCGATGCATCACAACGCGGAATGCCCCTCACTTGCAGGGGCATTTTTTACGACCTGAGGAGGTTACATTGACAACAACTTTTATGAAATCAGCAAAATATCTGTTCACCTCAGAATCGGTGACTGAAGGTCATCCCGATAAAATGTGTGATCAGATCAGCGACGCGATCCTGGATGCCATGATCAAGGAAGACAAATCCAGCCGGGTTGCTTGCGAAACAGCCATCAAAACCGGGTTTGTGCTCACCTATGGCGAAGTTACCACCCAAACCTATGTGGATATCGACGCGCTTGTGCGTGAGGTGGTCAACGACATCGGTTATGACCGCGGTAAAAAAGGCTTTGACGGCACCACCTGCGGCGTTTTGGTTGCCTTGGCCAATCAATCGCCTGATATCGCCCAGGGTGTGGACCGAAACGGCAAAACACAAGACTTTACTTATAGCGAAGACTACATCGCTGCCGGCGGCGCGGGGGACCAGGGCTTAATGTTCGGTTATGCTTGTGATGAAACCGAAACACTGATGCCCATGCCGATCTACTACGCCCACAAACTGACCCGCCGCATGGCGGAAGTGCGCAAAAACGGCACGCTGGGTTGGATGTATCCGGACGGAAAAAGCCAGGTCACCGTGGAATACCACTACGGCAAGCCTGTGCGAGTGCACACGATTGTCATTTCCAGTCAGCACGCTGATAAGTTTGAGGATGTGGAACTGAGCAATGAACGCATCCGCGCTGACGTGCTTGAACATGTGATCAAACCCATCATCCCGGCGGAATTGATCGACGAAGAGACCAAAATTTACGTTAACCCCACCGGACGCTTTGTGATTGGCGGCCCAATGGGCGATGCCGGCATGACAGGGCGCAAGATCATTGTTGACACCTACGGCGGGATGGGACGCCACGGTGGAGGCGCTTTTAGCGGCAAAGACCCGACAAAAGTTGACCGCTCTGCCGCGTACGCCGCTCGCTGGGTGGCCAAAAATGTGGTGGCCGCAGGTTTGGCCAGCAGATGTGAAGTTCAGCTGTCTTATGCCATTGGCGTGCCCGAACCGCTCAGCATCAATGTTGAGACCTTTGGCACCGGCACGATTGATGATGACAAAATTGCAGATGCAATTGGCGAGGTCTTTGACCTGCGCCCCCGCGCGATCATCCGCGATCTGGACCTTCTGCGCCCCATTTACCGTCAGCTGGCCAGCTACGGTCACTTTGGGCGTGATGATCTGGACCTGACCTGGGAAAAAACCAACAAAGCTGACGCACTGCGTGAGGCAGTTGGTCTATAGAACCAATTTTTAAGACGTAAAAAGAGTGCGGCTTTCACACCGCACTCTTTTTCTTTTGTTTTTAGTGCTTTCTTAGCGTTTAACCTTGAGGAAGAACCAGATGGCCGCGAACAGGACCGCCATGGTAAACAAGGCTATTTTTAATGTTTGTGCAGCAGGGAGGGGTTCTCTCAACACACCTTCACTGGGTGCTTGCGCGGCTGAAACCTCGGCAGAAAATTCTGAAGGGTCAGGGCGGAGCGCAACAATAGTGCCGGTTAACTCGGGGTTGATGCCATACAATACCGGCGGTTCACTGGGCAGGTCTTCAGAAGTTATTGTTACCTGTTCTTCTGGTTGAGTTAATTCCAAAGGTTCCGCTTCAGTCGGAAGCAAATCTTCAGGGATATCCTCAGGCACTGTCTCAGGGAAAACCTCTGTGATCATGTCATCGGGAGGGGTTTCATTCATCATATAGCCCTCTTCCGCAGGCATCTCAGCCGCGGAAACCATTTCGGGGACAAAAATATCGATTGTGAAACTGGAAGGCACTTCGTCAGAGCCTCCGCCGCCCATGCCGCCGGCCCCACCAATTCCACCCGCCCCCCAATTGAGCAGATAGACCTCATCCGAAGAGGCAATTTTAGGTTGCGCGTCTTCGGCTTGCATAGCGACAGGGGCTTCTTCTTCAAGCAGATAGGTTTGAGCACTCTCAGTCATAGCAGGCGCGCTGGCTCCAAGGTTCTTGAACATCAGTTCACTGCCAAAAACCAGAGCCAGGACAAGGGTTGAAATCACACTGGCCCAACCAAACAGAGGCTGAAAAATTCCTCTTTGTTTGGCTTGGCGGGCTTCTGCCCGAGTCAGGGTAAAGTTATGGGGGACTTTTCGCACAGGAAGCTGTGCCAAGACAGCTTTTAATTGCTTTTGTTCTTGAAGAAGGGTATTTAAATGAGGAGATTCTGTTAAACGTCTGTCGAACTCAACCTGCTCCGTTGGGGAGAGCGCATTGTCGAGAGCGAAATTTAACAGTTCTAGGTCTTTAGCTGTAACATTTTCTCGCCTATCCATTATTATCCTCAGCATGTAGACGAAATTTGTCAGGTAAAAGTTCCCTCACAGCTTGTAAGCATTCCTGCATTTTGAGCCTTGCCCGGGAGAGCCGGCTTTTTACCGTACCAAGCGGGCTTTGGATGACTTCAGAAACTGTTTCATAATCTTCGCCTGAGATGTCCACCATCACAATCACGGAGCGGTATTTTTCGTCCAGGTTATTCAAGCAATCCTGGATAGCTTGTTCCAATTGAGTGTTCATGATCGAATCTTCGAGGTTGACTGACTTATCCTCAAGCCATGATGGCGATTCAATGGTGTCTCCCTCATCAGTTTCGGGTTCAAGGGCGACGGTTGGCCGTCTTTTGAGCCGGCGCAGTTCGTCATAACAGGCATTGGTGACGATCCGCAAAAACCAGGCCTTAAAAGAGCCTCCACGATAACTATCCAATTTTCTGTACATCGAGATGACGGCGTCCTGAGTGGCGTCTGCGGCGGCAGCTTCATCGGCCATGATGCGGTAAGCCAAATTGAAGGCCATTTCCTGGTAGGTCAAGACTAACTGGTTAAAGGCATCCAGATCTCCAGAGGCAGCTTTTTTGATCAGAAGGGATTCTTCCATAGGTTGATTCGTTGCAAGTCCCAAGCCAATTTTCTTCAACTTGCTCCTGACTCTGATTTTAACCTGAACTTTTACTTTTCTTTGTTTATTTCCTGATCCGGTTCACGTAAATGGGGGAAGAGGATCACTTCCCTCAACGTTCGTTGTCCCGCCAGCATCATCACAAAGCGGTCCACGCCCAGTCCGAAACCACCTGAGGGGGGCATGCCATAAGCCATGGCGCGCAAATAATCTTCGTCCATGGGATTGCGTTCTTCTTCATCTTCACTGTAAGTGCGACCCATCTCCAAAAATCGCTGTTCCTGGTCCAAGGGATCGTTCAATTCTGTAAAGGCGTTGCACAGCTCCATGCCGCCGATATAGCCCTCAAAACGTTCAACCGTGGTTGGGTCATCCGGTTTGGCCTTGGCCAGCGGAGAAATGTCACGGGGATAATCATACAAAAATGTCGGCTGGATCATGATCGGTTCCAAATAAGTTTCCATCAGGGTATTGATCATCTTTCCACGTGAAATGCCGGGTTTGAAATCGATTTTCTTTTCTTTCATGACAGCCGCAAGCGATTCCGCATCCGGGTATAGATTGATATCGATGCCAGCGTGATCGATCAAACCCTGGCGGATCTGCAAACGATTCCAGGGTGGAGTCAGATCAATTTCCTGGCCGTCAAACTTGATTTTCTGTCTGCCCAAAACTTTTTGAGCTACTTCGGAAACCATTTGCTCGGTCATATCCATGATGGTGTTGTAATCAGCATAAGCCATATAGAATTCAAGCTGGGTAAATTCAGGATTGTGTTTAAACGAAACACCTTCGTTGCGGAAATCCCGACCAATTTCGTAGACCCGGTCCAAGCCACCCACCAAGAGGCGTTTCAAATACAACTCAAAACTGACCCGCAAATATAGCTGCTGGTGCAGTTGGTTGTGATAGGTGGTAAAAGGTTTTGCTGCCGCGCCACCATAGATCGGCTGCAGGATGGGGGTTTCCACTTCCTGAAAACCGCGATCATCCAAAAATTCACGCAGAGCTTTGAGGGTGTTGGTGCGGATCTTGAAAATATCGCGAACTTCGGGGTTGACAGCCAGGTCAACATAGCGTTGGCGGTACCTGGTTTCAGGATCTGTCAATTGGGCGTGGCGAACTACCTCGCCATCTTTGACTTCATCTTTATCGGCAGGCAGAGGCAGCAGGGCTTTGGCAAGCATTCTGAAATCTTCCACCTGCAGGGTCACCTCACCACGGCGGGTACGCACCATCTGCCCCCGGGCTTCAATAAAATCGCCAAGATCATAGAGGCGCACG
>Ga0209612_1002561_pt1 | contig 12986 bp, 14 predicted proteins | sample BioC12SIPDNA_FD_185746 | JGI IMG/M metagenome (GOLD analysis project Ga0209612, IMG submission 185746) | Anaerobic biogas reactor microbial communites from Washington, USA - Biogas_R1_B C12 SIP DNA (SPAdes) (version 2) | ecosystem: Engineered > Bioreactor > Anaerobic > Unclassified | place...
CCGCTCACGATCTTCTCCACCGCCCCAGCCTCCGGGGGTGATGTTGGTGTGAGGGCAACGCTCGGATCGGCGCCCAGGGCGGTATGAGCGCGCTCCAGCCGGTCGCTCCGGGGTTCCGGGATCGCGGTCGGCAGCCACCGGGCTCGCAGTCGCGCGAACATCTCCCTGGCTGAGGTCCCGGGCCAGCCGATCCATCAGCTCCAGGTCGTTCGAGGTACCGAGGACCATGACCTCGGTGAGCGCAACACTCACGTCAGCCAGTGTGCTCGCCCTCCCGCACTCCTGTCACGGGGACAGCTGCCGGGGGACGCTCCCGGGTGGAGTTCCGACTCGCTCACGGTGAGTTCACCGCTCTTCGCGCGTGGCGAATTCCCCTGAGCGGTGAATTTGTCCGCGGGCGCCATCCTGGAAGGGGTGGTTCAGGGTCACGCTGACCTGACATCTGTCACCCCCATCTGATGATCCATGGCACTACGCACGCCTGGCTGAGCAGCGGACAGTTGAGGCCATGGATACAGACCTCAACAGCAAGAGCAGGCAGGGCACAGTCCTCGCCGAGCTCCACGACGCAACAAAGACGTTCGGATCCCGTGGCGAGCCGGTCCACGCGGTCGCGGGCGTCGATCTCACGGTCCGGGCCGGAGAGCTCCTGGCAATCCTGGGGCCCAATGGCGCCGGTAAGACGACCACGCTGAACATGATGACGGGACTCAGCAAGCCGACGAGCGGTTCGGCACGACTGTTCGGCGGCGATCCCCGGGATCTCGAGGCTCGTCAGCGAATGGGAGTGATGCTGCAGGCATCCGGCGTTCCGGACACGCTCAGGGTCGGTGAGCTGCTGACCGCGTTCAGCGGCTACTACCCGGCGCCCCTGCCCCTGGAAGCAATCATCGAAGGAGCCGGCCTGCACGGGCTCGAGAAGCGACAGTTCGGGGCTCTCTCCGGTGGGCAGCAGCGCCGGGTCCTCTTCGGCATTGCGCTGTCCGGCGACCCTGATCTGCTGTTTGTCGACGAACCGACGACCGGACTCGATGCGGAGGTGCGGCGCGCGCTCTGGGCGACGCTGCGTGACCTCGCCGACTCAGGTCGGGGCGTCGTGCTGACGACGCACTACCTGGAGGAAGCCGATGCCCTGGCGGACCGGATCATCGTGCTCAGCCAGGGTCGGATCATCGCCGACGGCACCCCGGACCAGGTGAAGTCACTCGTCCCCGGTCGGCGGATCAGCGCGGAGTCGTCCGTCACGGCCGAGCAGGCGGCCCACTGGCCCGCGGTCCACCACGCCGTCCACGACGGTACCCGGCTGGAGCTCCTTGTGAGCGAGGCCGAACCGGTGGTGCGTCGGTTGCTGGCTCAGGACCCGTTCCTGGCCGGCCTGACGGTCACCGAACCCACCTTGGAGGACGCGTTCCTCACCCTCACCACCTCAGCCAAGGAGTCAGCATGAGCGCCAAGACAACGACCAGGACGACACCGAGCACCTCACCTGCGTCAACGAGCATGACCACGCCCACACCGACCGCAATGATCACAGCCGGAGCGCCGGCTGCCAGGACCGCCATGGCCGAGCACTCCAGTGCCGCCGCCAGCGGGATCTCCCGAGGCCAGGCGCTACGGGTGTACCGGACCGAGGCGTGGCAGGAGCTGCTCAAGCTGCTGCGGATCCCGATCTTCGCCGCCAGCACCATCGCTCTTCCGCTGATGTTCTACGTCATCTTCGGGATCGCGTTCGGGGGGGAGAGCTCGCGTGGGGTCGGGGCCACCACCTACATGCTCGTCACCTATGGAGCGTTCGGTGTCATCGGAGCCGCACTCTTCGGATTCGGGGTGTCGGTCGCCGTCGAGCGTGGACAGGGCTGGATGCGGCTCAAGCGCGTCGTGCCCATGCCCCCGCTGGCGTACTTCGTCGCCAAGGTGCTGATGAGCCTGGCCATCGCGACGATCATCGTCATAGCCATGTCCGCCCTCGGCGCCATCGTCGGTGGAGTGCGACTGAGTGCCGGCCAGTGGATCGCCGTCTCCTTCGCCCTCATTGCCGGTGCGCTGCCGTTCTCGGCCATGGGCCTGGCGTTCGGCTACCTGGTCGGCCCGAACTCCGCACCGGCTGTGCTCAACCTCGCATGGCTGCCCATGGCGTTCGCGTCGGGTCTCTGGATCCCGATCAGCGAGCTTCCCGAGGTGGTGCAGTCGGTGGCCCCGTTCCTTCCGCCCTACCACTTCGTCCAGCTCGCCCTGGGGACGATCGGAGCATCGGAGGGAGGCTCACCAGTCGTGCACGCAGCGGCGGTGCTGGCCTTCACGGTGCTGTTCCTCCTTGTGGCATCCTGGGGCTACCGGCGCGATGAGGGACGCACCTACGGATGAGATGAGAAGCTCCGGTGAACCAGCGCATCACCCGCTACGCCCCGTACCTGTGGTTGGTGTACCTCTTCGCCCTGCTGTTCCAGCCCACCCTGGACCCGGACGCGACCCTCGTGAACTGGGTGGCGACAGCAGCGATGGTCGCAGTGTTCCTCCCGCTGTATCGGATCGGGCTCGCGGAACGGGACCAACGACGGCTGACCATCCTCCTCGCCGCCATGGCGGCGCTGGGAGTCGTGGGGACACCGATGAATTCTGCTGCAGGTGTCTTCATCGTCTATGCCGCCGCCCTGGCGGGTCGTATCGCACCGGTGCGGCGTGCGGTCCTGACGATCGGCGTCCTCGCCGGGCTCGCGGGCGCAACCTTCCTCCTCTCCCGTGCGCCGATGCCATGGCGGTTCCTCGCGGTCGTGCCGGTCATCATGCTCGTCCTGGTGATCGGCGCGACCTCGATCTTCGACAGCGAACGCAGCCGAACCCAGGCCCAGCTGCGCCGTGCGGACGAGGAGATCGAGCGGCTGGCCGCGATCGCTGAACGCGAGCGCATCGCCCGTGACCTGCACGACCTCCTCGGGCACACGCTGTCCGTCATCGTCCTCAAGGCAGAGCTCGCCTCCCGGCTCCTGCCGGCCGACCACGACCGGGCTGCTCAGGAGATGCGGGAGGTCGAGCAGACCGCCCGGACTGCACTGGGCGAGGTGCGCACCGCCGTCGCGGGCTACCGGGCGAAGGGCCTCGGTGCCGAGCTGGTCAGCTCGCAGCGGGCGTTGACGGCCGCCGGAGTAGCCGTCGACGCCAACGTCAACCTCCCCGCCCTCCCGGCTGATCATGAAGCAGCTCTCGCACTCGCCCTACGGGAGGCCGTCACCAACGTCCTGCGCCACGCCGACGCCCACCGGATCAGGGTCCGCGCGCACGCGACCCGCGCCGATGTCGAGCTCGAGGTCACCGATGACGGCCGCGGCACGAGCGGACCGCCGGGAAGTGGCCTGACCGGCATGCGCGAACGGATCAGCGCGCTAGGTGGCAGTGTCGATCTGCGCACCGGATCAGCCGGTGTTGCCGGAGCCGGTACGTCGCTCCTCGTGCGGTTGCCGCGCGACACCTCAGAGCGACCGGCCCAGACAGCGGGAGCCGGTCAGTGACGATCTCTGTCCTGCTCGCCGAGGACCAGCGCATGGTCCTCGGCGCGTTGGGCACCCTGCTTGCCCTGGAGACGGATCTCGAGGTCCTCGGAACGGTCGACAACGGTGACGACGCGCTCCGGCTCGCCGACTCCCTCCGCCCGGACATCCTCGTCACCGACATCGAGATGCCCGGCCGCACCGGCCTGGACGTGGCAGCGGAGATCCAACGCCGTCGGCGGCCGACGAAGGTCGTCATCGTCACCACTTTCGCGCGCGCCGGCTACCTGCGCCGTGCTCTTGAGGCCGGGGTCGGCGGCTACCTGCTCAAGGACGCCCCCTCGCGCGTCCTGGCCGAGGCCATCCGCACGGTTCACGGTGGTGGCCGGGTCATCGACCCGGCACTCGCCGTCGACGCATGGGCCGAGCAGGATCCCCTCACGGACCGGGAGCGCCAAGCGCTTCGCCTCGTCGAGGACGGCCTGACCAATGCCGAGATCTCGGCCCACCTGCATCTGTCCGAGGGCACGGTCCGCAACTACCTCTCCGAGGCCCTGCACAAGCTCGGCGCGTCCAACCGCACGGCGGCGGCCCGGCTGGCCCGGGAGCGCGGGTGGCTCTGAGCGTCTTCCGAGGGCCCGACTCCCGAGCCCACGACGCCCTTCGGCTCGTGCTGCCTTCCCCCAGGCTGTCGTCTCAGGCATCCTCCGCCCACAGGGCCCGCGGGCACTCGAGCCAGGGCTCAGAGGCCGAGCTCGTGCAGGAAGTCCCGGGTCCGGGTGGCGATCACATCGGGGTCCTCGCCGTGCACGTAGTGCCCGACGTCGAGCCGCTCGTACCGTCCACCCGCCGCTTCGGCGTACTCCATGAGGACCTCGACCCACCCCACCGGGAGACCCTCACCGGTGGAGATGAAGAGGTACATCGGCACGTCCGGAATGCCCTCGGCGGCAACGGCATCGGCGTTGGCCTGAGTGATGTCGATCTCGGCGCGCATGTCGTCCGTGAGCGTGCGCCGATACACCAACGAGCAGTATGCGTCGGCCTCCTCCGCATCCAGGTGACGGATCGCAGGAGTCTCGCGGCAGAGCGACGGAGCCAGCCGGATCAGCCCCGTCCTTCCGGCAAGGCTGATCATGGAGAGCATCAGGCCTGATGGCGGCGGCTCCTCGTAGATGCGCGGGGTGGAGGGGTCCAGGCCCACGATGGCGACCACCTCATCGGGATGACGACTGGCCCAGTGCAGCGCCTCCAGACCGCTCATCGAGTGCGGCAGCAGGACGTACGGCGGGCTCTCACCGGCCGAGCGCAACGCAGACCGACTCTCCTCCACGACCGTCTCGATGTCCCGTGCGACACCACCGCTGTCATCGCTCCAGCCGTACCCAGCGCGTTCGACCACGACCGTGCGGTACTCGTCCGAGAGGCGGCTGTACAGGCCCTTGAAGTCGAGCACCGGTGCGGCGGTTGCGCTGCCGGACAGGAAGACGAGAGTCGACTGCCCCTGCCCCTCCGCGTAGACGTGGAGACGATGACCATTGACCGCTACGAGCTGTCCCGGCGGGGGATGAGCAGCCTCTTCACGCGGCGTCTGGACCCGGTGGTTGACGTAGCTGCCCGCAATCACCAGCGCCACGACCACGACCATGGCCAGCGCCAGCCACATGAGGACCTTCAGGAGTCTCTTCATGTTCCTCGCCGCACCTCGGCGCTGCTACTCCGCCACCGGCCCACCGCATACTCCTCCGTCATCAGCCCCTCGCGGGCGGCAGGGCCGCTGGGGGAGTGGCTCATTCATGGCTGGGGGGCTCGTCGACCTCTCCGGCGGCATGGCGGGCGAGGACGAACAGCAGGTCGCTGAGCCGATTGAGGTAGACGACGACCTGGTCGGAGACGTCGGCTCCGGCTCGCGCGGCGCGAATGGTGTGCCGCTCGGCCCGCCGCACGACGGCGCGGGCTACGTCGATGGCGGCCGAGGCGCGCGTAGCGCCCGGAACGATGAAGACCGGCTTCAGCGGGCGGCGGGCCACGAGATCGTCGATGGCACGTTCGAGGGCGTCGACCATGTCCGGGGTGACCCGGGACAGCCCTGGGGCGGCCCGGTCCCGGGCGCGTGGGTTGGTCATCAGGTCAGCGCCAACGACGAACAGCTCGCGTTGCAGCCGCTGGACCAGCTGGGACAGCTCGAGCTGGCCATCCTCGTGGAGGGCCCGTCGCGCGCTGCCAAGGACGGCGACCGCCTCGTCGGTGTCTCCGCACGCCTCGACCAGGGCGTCGTCCTTGCCGACGCGACCCCCGAAGAGCCGCCCGGTCGTGCCGTCGTCGCCGGTCTTGGTGTAGATCGTCGAAGCCGCGCCGCTCACGTCATACCTCCTCATCCGCCAGTCTTCCCCAGGGCTGAGGTTCTGCATAGAACTCCTCGGTGTGCAACGCCCCGGGCGGGCAACCGAGGTCGCGCACGACCGCAACGCAGGCTGCGACGAATCCTGGTGAGCCTGCGATGAAGACGTCGTGCCGGGACAGGTCGGGCAGAAGCGCGGGCAGGACGTCGGGGACGTGGCCGGTCGGCGGCGGACCGGAGGCACGGGTGAGCGTGCGGACGTATTGGAACCTGTCGTGGTCCTGGTCCCAGGCGGTCAGGCGTGCGTGGTGGATCAGGTGCTCCTCGGTGCGCGCGGAGAACAGCAGCGTGAAAGGCTCCGGCAGCCCGCGACGAATCGCATCCTCCGCCAGCGCCAGGATCGGGGCCAGCCCCGAGCCGCCGGCCAGTCCGAGAACGGGGCGACCGGAGTCCGGATCGGCCAGGAAGGTGCCGTAGGGGCCGGAGACGACGAGCGCTACGCCGAGAGGTGCGTCCCGAGTCAGCCACCTGCTCGTCACTCCCTCAGCCACGTCGGTGACCAACAGGGTGAGCGCCCCGGAAGGGTCCGGTGCGTTCGCGACCGAGTACGACCGCGGGGGGATGCGGTAGTCGTCGTCGCAGACCAGGACGTACTGCCCGGGCAGGAACTCCAGCGGGCGGCCGGCCGGCTCGAGGCTCAACTCAGCCACGACCGGAGTCACCCACGCCCGGCCGACGAGGACGTACCTCAGTTCCTCAGGCACCGGAGCCAGTGGCATCAGATACCCCTATCCCTTCGGATCGGTGGCTGTGAGAAGGATAGAGGCTTTGGCTTCGCGGGGTTACGCCCGAACCGACTCCGGGGCCAGCCGCGTCCGCGACAGGACGGCGTCATCGAGTGCACTGTCCACGGGCTTGGCGGGGAGCGGCTCGAACCGAGCAGTGAAGAACCTCAACGACGGCGGCTCGTAGACGAACCGCAGGCCGCCGATCTCGTCCCGGCGCTCATAGAGAGCGATGACTGCATCGGCAACGACGTCGAGGTGCCGGTCGGTGTAGACCCGGCGGGGGATGGTGAGGCGTACCAGCTCCAGACGCGGATAGCGGTGCTGACCGTTCTCATCCCGACCGGCGGAGACGATGCCACGCTCCATCGAGCGCACGCCCGACTCCACATAGAGCTCCGCCGCGAGGGCCTGAGCAGGGAACTCGTCCTGAGCGAGGTGGGGGAGGAACGCCCTGGCGTCGAGGAACACGGCGTGGCCACCGACCGGGGTCACGATCGGGACCCCGGCCTCCTGGAGCCGACGGCCGAGGTAGGTGACCTGCCCGACCCGGTGGGCGAGGTAGTCGTCGTCGAGGGCCTCCACCAGCCCCTGCGCCAGGGCCTCCATGTCGCGGCCCGCCATGCCGCCGTAGGACGGCATGCCCTCGTAGACGACGACGAGCTCGCGGGCCTTGACGAGGATCGACTCATCGCGCATCGCGAGGAAGCCGCCGATGTTGACCAGACCGTCCTTCTTGCCGGACATGGTGAGGCCGTCGAAGTAGCTCATCATCTCCTTGGCGATCTCCCGGGTGCTCTTGTCCCGGTACCCGTCCTCGCGCTGCTGGATGAAGTACGCGTTCTCGGCCAGCCGGGTCGCGTCGGACCAGTGGACGATGCCGTGGGCCTGGCAGAACTCGTGCACCTCGCGGATGTTCTGCATCGAGACCGGCTGTCCGCCGGCGAGATTCACGGTGACTGCCTGGTTGACGTAGGCGATCTTCTCGGCGCCGTGCTCGGCCACGAGCGCCTCGAGCTTGGCGAGGTCGATGTTGCCCTTGAACGGGTGGTCCGCCGTGGGGTCATGTGCCTCGTCCATGACGACATCGACGAAGATCCCGCCGGCCGCCTCCTGGTGGTAGCGGGTGGTCGTGAAGTACATGTTGCCCGGTACGTACTGTCCGGGCGTGATGAGGATCTTGCTGATGAGGTGCTCGGCTCCACGTCCCTGGTGGGTCGGCACGGTGAAGGGGAAGCCGTAGTTCTGCTCCACCGCCGAGCGGAGCCGTTCGAACGAGACGGACCCCGCATACGCCTCGTCGCCCAGCATCATCATCGACCACTGCCGGTCACTCATCGCGTTCGTGCCGGAGTCGGTCAGCAGATCGATGTAGACCTTCTGCGACGGCAGGAGGAAGGTGTTGTACCCCGCCTGCTCGATCGCTTCCTCCCGCTCCTCGCGGGTCGTCACGACCAGCGGTTCCACCATCTTGATCCGGTACGGCTCGGCCAGGTGCGACATCGCGGACTCCTCTCGGGATAGGTCTTTGCCCAAGTCTTACGCCTAGGATTACTAGTCGCAACGTGACTAGTCATGACAAGACAATCTGTACGAACTGCCAGCCCGGAGCGGGCATTGACTGGTCAAGATGATCAGATACAGGTGTATGCGACCCGCAGTGGGCTGATCGCGAACCGAGGGCGTGGGCCGGGTTGGCCCACGCCCTCGGCGCGGTGGAGCGTGCGGATCAGCTACTTCAGCCTGACCGTGACGCCGCCGGAGAACATCGAGTCGTGGAGCTCGATCTCGACCGGGGTCGAACCCTCTGGCATGTCGAAGACGAGCGTCCCGCTGAGCGTGTTACCCGGGTTGATGTCCTTGAGCCACATGTCGTTGTCCTCGAGGTAGATCCCGGCTGTCGTGCTCGCCTCGAAGGTGCGACCCTGCTCGTCCTTCACCCGCTGGTTGCTGTCGGACATCATCTGCGGTTCGTCGCCGATGTTCGTCACCGTGAGGTGGATGAGATGGAAGCGGCCCTGGGCCTTCTCACTGAGGAACTCGCTGCCGATCTCGGTCCCGCCGTCCTCGACTCCGGTGACGACGAACTCGAACTTGCCGTCCCGCACAGCGTCGCCGATGCCGGGCTGCTCGGGCGCGGCCGGCTCCTCGGTTGCGGACGCCTCGACCGTCCCCTCCTCCGTCGAGGCGTCCGCGGCTTCGTCGGTCGCGTCGTCGGCGACTGCTGCTGCACTGGTCTCGGTCGGAGCAGCGGCCGGCTCTCCCTCGTCCCCTCCGCCGCCGAGGTTGGCGGCAATGGCGAAGAACACGATGAGCGCGAGGATCGCGGTGAGCACCTTGTGCCGGGCGAACCAGCTCTTCTGCTTCTCCGGTGGTGCCGGCGCTGGCGGGTTCGTGGGCTGCCACTCGGTGCTCGGTGGCTGGGGAGTGACTGGATTCTGTGTCATGGCGGATCTCCTTGTCCTCGTGGTCGGTTCGTGACGTCCTCAGTCCATCCCGGAGTGCACCGACGTGTCCTCGGGCCACTGGTCAGACCTGTCAAGCCGATCGGGGGAGGGACACGACACGACAGCGAGCCGATAGGGGGAGAAGCTCTGTCGGCGCAGCGTCCTAGAGTCAGGGATATGACGACAACTGCACCAAGGCCGGCGACAGGCGCCGCCGGACGCTGGAAGGAGGTCCTGCGCAGCCCGACGCTGCGCACCTGGGTCTTCTACGTCCCCGTTGCCGTCTTCAGCTCGACCCTGGCCGCCGCCAACTGGGATGCCCGCCGGTCCGGACCCGGAGGGGTCGAGCAGGCGGGCGGACTGTCCATCTTCCTCTGGCTCGCGGGCATCCTGATCGCTGTCTCGCTGGCCTGGCGACGTCGCTACCCGGTGCACGTCGCCCTCCTCACAGCAGCCGTCACCCTGCTCCTACCGCTCGACCCGGTGGCTGCGCTCATCGCATTCGGGTCCCTCGCGGTGCGACGGCTCGACCGCGTGGTCGCCGGGGTCGCCGGCCTGACCTTCCTCGCGACCCTGGCGTCGACCTGGCGGGACGGGCGTGCCACCAGCACGGAGGGCTCCTTCTGGCAGCTCCTCCTGGCCCCACCGGGGGAGGGCGCAGTCCTCGAGCCGTTGTCCTGGTGGACGACGCTGGCGATCGCGCTCGCCCTGACTGCAACCTCGTTCGGAATCGCGATGCTCGTCCGGGACCGTCAGCGCACCCTGGCCACCCGCGAGGAGGACCAGGTGCATCAGCAGGTGGTCGCAGGCCTCAACGACGAGCTGGCCCGCCAGGCGGAGCGGGAACGACTGGCGCAGGAGGTCCACGACGCTCTGGGCCACCGGCTCTCGCTGCTCTCACTCCACGCCGGCGCCTTACAGATGCGGGCTGGAGATGATCCCGCTCTGCGGGAGTCCGCCGGTCTGGTCCGGTGGGGTGCCGAGCAGGCGATGACTGATCTGCGCAGCCTGTTGACGATGCTCAGGAAGCCCGGCGGCCCGGACGTCGCGGACTCGATCCCGAGCCTGCGCGACATGGCGCTCCTCATCGACGAGACCTCCCGCACGGGTGTGACCCTCGTGTCGACGGTCCAGCTCGAGTCCATCGACGAGCTCGACGATCTCACCAGCCGCAGTGCGTTCCGCATCGTGCAGGAGCTCCTGACCAATGCTCGACGGCACGCGCCCGGTATGGGCGTGCGGATCCTCGTGCGTGCTACACCGGCGGGCGGGGTGGAGATCGAGGCAGCGAATCACCTCCTGCCCACAGCAGCGGCAGAGGTCGTCGCCGGCGGCGGCTTGTCCGGCATCGCCACCCGTGTCGAACAGCTGGACGGTCAGTGGCGCTGCTGGGTCGATGAGGAGCGGGTGTTCCGAGCGGCCGCCCACCTGCCCTGGGTGCCCCGCCGTCCCGACACTCCGGCGCCGGCGACCTGGCAGATGGAGGAGGCGCAGTGAGCGTGCGAGTGCTCCTCGTCGACGACGACCCTCTGGTGTGCCGAGGCCTGGAGCTTCTTCTCGATGCCGACCCCGAGATCACTGTCGTCGGCTCGGTGCACGACGGTGACGCAGTGATCGATGCCGTCCACCGCCACTTCCCGGACGTCATCCTCATGGACGTCCGCATGGGCCGGCAGGACGGGATCACCACGACGGCTGCGCTGGCCCGACTGAACCAGCCGCCGAAGGTCATCGTCCTCACCACCTTCGACCACGACGACATCCTGCTGCGCGCGCTGGATGCCGGAGCCGCCGGCTTTCTCCTGAAGACAGCGGCGCCGCAAGAGATCATCTCGGCCGTGCGCAACGTCGCGGCCGGGGAGGGAGCCCTGTCGCCGCGTAGTGCGAGGCAGGTGGTCGAGCACCTCCAGCATGACGAGCAGGCGTCGGCTCGACGAGCCGCTGCCGAGCTGGTCAGCGCGCTGACCGCTCGTGAGCTCGACATCGTCCGCCGTGTGGCTGCGGGACGGACCAACTCCGAGATAGCGGCCGAGCTCTACATCGGCGAGGCGACGGTGAAGACCCACCTGGCCAGCGCACAGACCAAGCTCGGCGCGCGCAACCGGGTCCAGGTCGGGGTCGTCGTCGCTCAGGCGGGCCTGCTCGATGCCGACCTCACTGGCGACGGCTCGACCGGGGGTCGCTGATGCAGACCTCAGCCGCGCTGCGCATGGCGCGTGCACTGATGGACGAGCACGGCCTGCAAGGCTGGACCGTCAGCCTCGACCGCGCCAAGACGCGGGCAGGGGCGATGTTTCCCAAGCAGCGGCGGATCTCCCTGAGCGGGCCGCTGACCCGTGTGCACGACGAGGATCAGGTGCGCGACACGATCCTGCACGAGATCGCCCACGCGCTCGTCGGCCACGAGCACGGGCATGACGCGATGTGGAGGGCGAAGGCCCGAGAGCTGGGAGCGTCGGACCAGCGGTGCTTCAGCTCGGAGGCGGCCCGTGAGCTTGCGCCGTTCATCGGCACCTGCCCGGTCGGCCACGAGGTGCGACGGCACAAACGCCCCACCCGGCTGGTCTCGTGCTCGCAGTGCTCGAGTCGCTTCGACCCGCGGTACCTCTTCGAATGGACCTATCGAGGTCACTCCTTCTCTCATGCGCCGTCGTACGCCACTGCACTGGCGGAGCTGAGGTCGAAGGGTGATCTTCCCGCACCCACGAGCCCGACGCTGCGGCTCGGCGCTCTGGCACGGATCGTTGCCCAGGGTCGCTACCACGGCAGGACGGGGGAGGTGGAGGCCGTGGGTCGGACGCGGTACCAGGTGCGTATCGACGACCTCGTTCTCACCGTGCCTTTCGACCTCGTCGAACCGGCCTGAGCGGGCAGGTGCGCAGCCTTGTCCGAGGTCGTCGGAGAGAAAGTCGGAGAGAACCTGCTCCGTGCGTCTCCTCGCCGAGAATGGTCGCGCGTCCGTCAGGGTGGGAGCGGCGGCGCCCCTTCCCCGATCGTTGGCGAATGGAGGCCGGCCTCCTCCGTCACAGCCGCGGCGTAGCGGAACGGGATTGCGGTAGCCAGCATGGCCACAAGCACCAGCGATGCGCTCAGGGCCATCACCCACAGCCCGCGTGGCGACGTGGGGGCCAGGCGCATACCGGCCCTGCGGTGCAGGCGTTCATCCGCGACGCTGCTCTTCCCGTGGCGTTCACCCTCACGGGGGATGGCCGGCACCCTCAGGCGACGGAGAGCGCCGCATACTTCGCCTGCATCGAGGCGATCCAGAACGCGCTGCGACACGCGAGGAATTCGACGATCGCCGTCGCGGTGTCCACCCGAGCGGACGAGCTGAGGTTCACCGTGTCGGACACGGGACCGGGCTTCGATCCGGCCAGTGCGGCCAGGAACGGGCTGTCCAACGTCACCGACCGCATTGCCGCCGTTGGTGGTTCGGTCGACACTTGGTCGGCGCCCGGCGCCGGCACGAGGGTGACCGCAACCATCCCGGCTGGTCCGAGCCAGACGGCTCAGGACACGGCAGTCCATCAGGACACGGCAGAGAGGTAGAGCAAGACCGGGCAACGCGACGATGGCTGGATGCGTCGCTGCTGTCCAGGTCGAGCTTGGCCAACACCGACGAGATGTGCTTCTCGACCGTGCGCTCGGTGAGGAAGAGGTTGAGGGCGATCTGTGCGTTGGAGTGCCCCATGGCGACCTGGCTCAGGATCTCCAGCTCGCGTTCGGTGAGTCCTGCCAGCGGCGAGCTCGCCCGGCGCTCGCGCGCGGACACCAGGGCATCGACGACCGAGGGATCAAGGACCGTGCCACCGTCCGCGACGGTGAAGATCGCCGACTGGATCTGGGAGAGGTCCCCGACACGCTCTTTGAGCAGGTATGCGCGGCGCGCGGCGGTCGGCTCGAAGAGACGCAGCGCCCACTCCGGCTC
>Ga0209612_1002581_pt1 | contig 12885 bp, 10 predicted proteins | sample BioC12SIPDNA_FD_185746 | JGI IMG/M metagenome (GOLD analysis project Ga0209612, IMG submission 185746) | Anaerobic biogas reactor microbial communites from Washington, USA - Biogas_R1_B C12 SIP DNA (SPAdes) (version 2) | ecosystem: Engineered > Bioreactor > Anaerobic > Unclassified | place...
CGCACTCGTCGATGGCCGCCTCGAGGTTCTCGTAGATGTCTTTCCACTTGATGATGTCGGTGCACGACATCCCGCCGTCGAACAAGCTGGCCATGGCGTCACGGTGGATGCGGTCGCCGTCGTTCTCGAGGCTGTTGATCGCGATGATGCGCGCGTCCATGTCCTTGGGCTTCTCCAGGTTGTCCATGCACTCCCGGAGCAGCGGCGTCGCCTTGGCGATGACCTCGGCCTGGCGTTTGGCCTGCGGGGTGATCTCGCCGACGCGGTACAGCAGCACCATGTCCACGGCCGCCTCGATGTTGTCGAGCACCTCGTCGGTGGTGGACACGAGGTCGTAGATGTCCTCGCGGTCGATGGGCGTGATGAACGACTTGTTCAGACGGCGGATGACGTCGTGGACGATCTTGTCGCCCACGTGCTCGTGCTCGAGGATGGCGGCGGCGATGTTCTTACGGTCGCCGTCCGTCATGAACCTGACCAGGAGCTGGGCGGCCGCGTCCAGGTTGGCGGCGAGCTCAGAGAACAGGCGGAAGTAGTCGTGCTCCTTGGGGACCAGGCTGAGTCTCACACGGCCTCCTTTCACGAGTCCCGCCGTGCGCCGCGGGTAATGCTATACGGATTGGGGCGGCGCGCAACCCTTTCTCGGACGTCTTCCGGTTCGCCCGGCGTGAGAGCGGCGACGCGATTCGGTAGAGTGCAACGCGATGACGACCGACCTGTCCGCATACTTCGAGGAGGTCGAGGCGCGTTTCGAGAACGCGCACGACCTGGACCTCGGTCTCGAGGAGGAGTTCCAGATCCTCGACCCGGAGACGCTGGCGCTCACCGGCGCCTTCGAAGAGCTGCGCGACTCGGCGGCGCCACGGCTGCGCCAGCGCATCGCCGGCGAGCTGCTGACCTCGGAGATCGAGGTCAGCACGCCGCGCACCCTGCACTTCGGCCAGGCGGCCAAGCAGCTCCTGCTCAACCGCGCCGAGCTGTTCGCCCACGCCGACGACCGGGGGTACGCGCTCGGCTGCACCGGTACACATCCGTTCTCCGGCTGGAAGGACCAGGAGATCATCGACACGCCGCACTACCGGATGGTGGAGGAGCGGCTCAAGTACGTGGCCTGGCGCAACAACACCTGGGCGGCGCACGTGCACGTCGGGGTGCGCGGCCTCGACCGCGCCGTCGCCGTCTGCGACGCGCTGCGCACCTACCTGCCGCACCTGCTGGCCCTCTCGGCCAACTCGCCGTTCATCGAGGACGTGTGGACGGAGCTGCACTCGGTGCGCACGCAGACGTTCGTGCGGATGTTCCCACGCTGCGGGATCCCGGACGTGTTCGGCAGCTGGGCGGCGCACCGCAGCTTCTACGAGGAGCTCATGGCCACGGATTGCATCCAGGAGTTCACCCAGATCTGGTGGTCCGTGCGGCCCCACCACCGGTTCGGCACCGTGGAGGTGCGCATCTGCGACGCGCAGACGGAGGCCTGGCAGAGCCTGGCCATCTCGTCGCTCACCGTGGGGCTCATCGCGCATCTCACGCAGCTCTACGATGAGGGTCGGCCGCTGCCGGTCCTCGCGACCCGCTATGTGGAGGAGAACCTCTGGCGCGCCATCCGGCACGGGCTCGACGGCAGACTGGTGGACTGGGCAGCAGGGGAGGAGTCGTCGGCCGGCGACGCCGTACGGCGCCTTCTCGAGCTGGCGGCGCCGTTCGCCGACGCTATCGGGCTGAACCCGCATCTGGAGGGCGTGGAGCGCATGCTGCGCGACGGCAACGGAGCGCAGCGTCAGACCCGTGCTCACCGCGAGGGGAGGACGCTGCGCGAGGTGTTCGCCGGCACGGTCGAGGCGGCACGGCGCAGCTCCCTCGCGCCGACCCGGGACGATCAGGGAGGAGCCGTATGACCGACCCCACCGACAAAGACAGGATGGAGGCCGACGAGGAGCGGGCGCGGGCGGCTCTGCGACAGCTCAGGGGCGTGCACGCCTTCGACCTCGCTCACGAGACCGTGGTGGGCCTGCTCAGCTTCGGCACCCAGAAGATGGGGCTGATCGAGGAGACGCGCGAGATCCGCGACCTCGAAGATGCCCGGGTGTCCGTGGAGCTGGTGCGCGGGATCCTCGACGTCCTCGAGCGGGAGACCGGCGACGACCGCGCCCATGGGCTGCGCGATGCCCTCGCGCAGATGCAGCTCGCCTACGCCCACGCCGTCCAGCTGGCCCGCGCAGAGCGGGACGCGGCCGGGGAGGCGCCCGCCCCGGCGCAGGCGAGCGGAGACGCGCCCGCCGACGCGGATTCCGGGGCCGCCACGATGCAGACGGAGCAGTCGGCCGACGCGGCGCCCGGCACGGACGCAAGCGTGGACGAACCGTCCGCCGGAGAGTCGGCTGCGCACGAGCCTGGGGCCGAAGGGCCGGCGACCCGGAAGCGGACGCGGAAGGCCCCCGCGGGCAAGTCCGCCAGGAAGAAGAAGCCCGCCGCCGGCGCCTGAGCCGGCGCCTCCTGCTCAGGCGCCGGCGAGCTCCCAGAAGCGGGACTCGTCCAGCACGTCGCCGGGTTCCACGACGACGAACTCGTCGTCATGCGGCCCGGCGACGAGCTTCTCGAGGAAGCGCAACGAGCCCGTCAGCCGTTCGAGCGGCAGGTCGTAGAAGCGGCTCACCGTCTCCAGGTACTCGCGCTTGTCGTGGAGCCCGCGCACGCCGGGCGTCTCGATGACCGCCACGCGCGTGTAGTGCTCCATGATGAGCCGTGCCACGTAGGCGGCCTTCTCCTCGCCGTACTTGGGGACGATCTTGAGGTACTCCTTGTACGGGTCGTCGATGAAATCGATCCAACCGCGCGTGTAGTAGTACGTGCCGGGCTGTGCGCCGTGCTCCTCCAGATAACGGGCGCGCGATCCGAGCACGAGCGAGATGCAGTCGTCCGCGGCGGGCAGCACCAGGCGGTGGCCGCCGCCGCGCAGGCCCACGGTGCCGTTGCTGCAGCGTGCGCAGGAGAGGTAGATGTCGCAGTCTCCGGGCACGGCGTCGATGCGCTCCTGCAGGGCGGCCCGCATCCTGTCGGGGTAGTCGTGCAGCGCTCCGTCGACGAAGTCGACCTCGATGCCGCGTCCGTCGCGCTCGAGCACGGCCTCGATCTCGTTGCGCAGCACCTCACAGCTGACGATCCTCGGTGGTCCGGCCATGGCGGTATGGTAACAGGACAACAATGGTCCTGTCGCCCGCGGCGGTCACGGCGCGTGTGGGCGGGCATCGTCCGCCTCCGTCGGGGACGTGTACGGCGGGCGGCGGGCTGCGGTAGCATTGACCTCCCGCTCCGGGACGACCACCGCGCGCGCGGCCGCCTGACGGGCCGCGTGCGCTCATATCGCGAGGAGGACCATCGTGAGCGTCAACAAGCTGCTCGTCGCCGGCGCCGGCCAGATGGGTGCCGGCATCGCCCAGGTCGCGGCCGTCGCCGGCCTCGACGTCGTCATGATCGACGTCGCCGACGAGTTCATCGCCAAAGGCATGGCCGGCATCGAGAAGGGACTCGGCCGCCTGGTCGACAAGGGTCGCATGGAGGCAGACGCCAGGGATGCGGCTCTCGCCCGTATCGCGACGAGCACGGACCTGGCCGCAGGCGCCGATGCGGACCTCTTCGTCGAGGCGGCCCCCGAGTCCGTCGAGATCAAGAAGGGGCTCTTCGAGCGCGCCGCGGCGACGCTGCGCGACGACGCCATCCTGGCGAGCAACACGTCGAGCCTGCCGATCGGCGACCTCGCCCGGTTCGTGACCGACCCGAGCCGCTTCGTCGGCATCCATTTCTTCAACCCCGTGCCGCTGATGGCGTTGGTGGAGGTCGTGGTGGGAGCCGAGACCAGCGAGGCGACGGTCGCCGCCGCGCGTGGGTTCGCCGAGGCGGTGGGCAAGACCCCGATCACGGTCAAGGACTCGCCCGGCTTCGTCGTCAACCGCATCCTCGTCCCGATGATCAACGAGGCCGCCGCCGTGTATCACGAGAAGGTGGCCAGCGCCCAGGACATCGACACCGCCATGAAGCTCGGCGCCAACTGGCCCATGGGGCCGCTCGCGCTGGCCGACCTGGTGGGGCTGGACACCACGTGTGCGATCCTCGAGACGCTGGAGCGGGAGCTCGGTGACGCGAAATACAGGCCGAGCCCGGCACTGACCGAGCTGCGCGACGCCGGCAGGCTCGGGCGCAAGAGCGGTTCCGGTTTCTACGATTACGGGAAGTGACCGGAGCGTGAGCCCCCTCGAGCGCGGCTACGTCCAGCTCTACACGGGCGACGGCAAGGGCAAGACCACCGCGTCGCTCGGTCTGGTCCTGCGTGCGCTCGGCCAGGGGCTGCGCCCGGCGGTGCTGCAGTTCATGAAGGCCGACCCGGATTGGGGCGAGATCGTCAGTCTCACACGGCTGGGCGTCCCGGTGCAGCAGTGTGGGCTGGACCATTGGGTGCGCGCCGGCAAGGTCACGGACGAGGACCGTGCGGGGGCGGCCGAGGGCTTCGCGCGGGCGCGCGCCCTGGTCGGGAGCGGGGACTACGACCTGGTGGTGCTGGACGAGCTCGTGACCGCGGTGTTCTTCGAGCTCGTGCCGCTCGCCGAGGTGCTCGCTCTGATCCGCGAGAAGCCGGCGGGCGTGGAGCTGGTGATCACCGGCCGTCGTGCGCCCGGCGAGCTGGTCGCGGCGGTCGATCTGGCCACCGAGATGCGCCCGCTCAAGCACTATTTCGACGCCGGCGTGAAGGCGCGCCCCGGCATCGAGTTCTGAGAGGGCGCGGCCCGTGACGCACACGCTCATCTACCCGCACACGAGTACGCACAACGCCGCCGGGCACCTCGAGATCGGCGGCTGCGACGTGGTGGACCTGGCGCGCGCGTTCGGTACGCCCCTGTTCGTCTACGACGAGCAGGCGCTGCGCGACCAGTGCCGGGCGTACCATGCCGCCTTCGGCGCGCGCACCGACCTCTACGAGATCGTCTACGCGAGCAAGGCGTTCAGCTGCCGTGCGATGGCGGAGCTGGTCGCGCAGGAGGATCTCTCCATCGACGTCGCCACCGGCGGGGAGCTCGCGGCCGCGCTCGCCGGCCGCTTCCCGCCGGAGCGCATCTACTTCCACGGCAACAACAAGTCGGCGGCCGAGATCGAGGCGGGGCTGGACGCCGGCATCGGGCACTTCGTGGTCGACTCTTTCGAGGAGATCGACCGTCTGGAGGCGGCCGCTGCCGCCCGGGGCCGCGCCCAGGACGTCCTCGTGCGGGTCACCCCGGGCGTGCGTCCGGACACGCACGACTTCGTCCGCACCGGTCAGCAGGACAGCAAGTTCGGTTTTGGACTGGCTGACGGGAGCGCCCACGAGGCCGTGCGACGGCTACTGGACGCGCCGCACCTGCGCCTGCACGGCGTGCACGCCCACATCGGTTCGCAGATCTTCGCGCTCGATGCGTACCGCCGCGAGGTCGAGGTGCTCTTCGTCGCGATCGACGAGTGGCGTCGCGATTTCGGCTTCGAGTGCGGCATCGTCAACATCGGCGGCGGGCTCGGCATCCGCTACACCCCGTCCGACCAGCCCAGCTCCATCGCCGAGTTCGCGGACGTGAGCGTGAACGCGGTCCGTGACGGCGCCGCGCGCCATCACGTCCCCGTGCCGCGGCTCCTCGTCGAGCCCGGGCGCAGCATCGCCGGCAAGGCCGCCGTGACCGTCTACACCGTCGGCACGGTCAAGGTCATCCCCGGCCTGCGCACGTACGTCGCCGTGGACGGCGGTATGAGCGACAACCTGCGTCCGATGCTCTACGAATCCAGGTACGAGGCGATGCTGGCCAACAAGGCGGAGGAGCCGGCGACCGACCTGGTCACCGTGGTCGGCAAGCATTGCGAGTCCGGCGACGTGCTGGTGCGCGACGTCCGTATCGCCGCGCCCGAGCCCGGCGACATCCTCGTCACGCCGGGCACCGGCGCATACGGGTACGCGATGGCCAACAACTACAACGCGCAACCGCGACCGGCGGTCATCCTGGTCGGCGCCGGGCGCGCACACGTGATCATCGAGCGGGAGACATGGGACGACGTACTGCGCCTGCAGCGCCCGCTCGCCCCGTGACGACCTCGACAGCGCGGAGGGCGGCAGAGTGGACAAGGTAGGGATCGGGCTTCTCGGCTACGGTACGGTGGGGTCCGGGGTCGGCAAGTTGCTGCGTAAGAACGCGGGCGACATCACGCTGGCCACCGGCAAGCAGGTGACGCTGAGGCGCGTCCTGGAGAAGGACCCCGGCTTCAGCCGTCCGGACCTCGACCCGGCACTCCTGACCACGCGCTTCGAGGACATCCTCGAGGATCCCGCCATCTCCGTGGTGGTGGAGCTCATCGGGGGGACCGACGCGGCGCTCGACTTCCAGCTCCGCGCCCTCAAGGCGGGCAAGCACGTGGTGACCGCCAACAAGCAACTGCTGGCCCAGCACGGCGCCGAGCTGTTCGACGCCGCGGAGGAGAGCGGCGTGCACCTGCGCTTCGAGGCCAGCGCCGTCGGCGCGGTCCCGGTCATCAAGGTGCTGCGCGAGTCGCTGGTGGCGGCCGAGGTCAACACCGTGTTCGGCATCGTCAACGGCACGACGAACTACATGTTGAGCGCCATGGCCGAGACCGGGGCCGACTATGGCGACGTCCTCAAGGAGGCCCAGCGTCTCGGCTACGCCGAGGCCGATCCCACGGAGGACGTGGGCGGCAAGGACGCGGCCGCGAAGATGGCGATCCTGAGCTCGATCGCCTTCCACAGTCGCACAGGCCTGGACGACGTGCCCTTCGAGGGCATCACGAAGATCTCGTCCACCGACATCGCCCACGGCGCCCGGCTCGGCCTCGTGGCCAAGCTCCTCGGGGTGGCCAAGCTGATCGACGGACGCATGAACGTGCGCGTCTACCCGGCCTTCCTCCCGCAGGCGCATCCGCTGGCCGGCGTCAAGGGCGCCTACAACGCCGTCTTCCTGACCAGTGACGCGTTCGACGAGATCATGCTCTTCGGCCCGGGGGCGGGCAGCATCCCGACGGCCTCGGCGGTCATCGGCGACATCATCTCCGTGGTCAACACGGTCAAGGGCAGCTTCGTGCGCAACTGCCTCTGCTACAAGGACCTGCCGTTCTTCCCCGACGCCGACATGGTGTCGAGGTTCTACCTCAGGTTGAGGGTCATGGACCGCCCGGGTGTGCTCGCCCGGGTCAGCGCGCTCTTCGGCGAGCACGGCGTCAGCATCCGCTCGATGGTCCAGGAGGGAGGCGGCGACGAGGCGGAGCTGGTGCTTCTGCTCCACCCGGTACGCGAGGCGCAGTTCTTCGCCGCCCTCCAGCAGATCAGCGCGTTGTCGGACGTGCACGGCGAACCGGCGGTGATCCGCGTCGAGGGCGAGGCCTGACGGCGCACCAGATGAGAGGAGACAACGTGAGCACCGACAAGAAGGGTCGTATCGGCATCCTCACCGGCGGCGGGGATATCCCGGGCCTCAACCAGGCCATCCGCGGGGTGACCCTGCGTGCGCTGCACGAGGGATACGAGGTCGTGGGCATCCGCCGCGGCTGGGCCGGGCTCATCAACCTCGAGCGCGACGCCGACGCGGACAACAGCGCCTGGGTGTTGCCCATCACCAGAGACCTCGTCGAGCGCTACGCCTACGCGGGCGGCACCTTCCTGCACTCCTCGCGCACGCGCCCCAGCGCGGTCCCGGCCAAGGACGTGCCCGCACATCTCAGGGACAAGTACGCGGCCGAGAAGAACGACCTCACCGACGAGGTGATCGCGAACCTGGACTTCCTCGGCATCGACTACCTGGTGCCGGCCGGCGGCGACGACACGCTCAGCTACGGCGTCGAGCTCGGTCGCCGCGGCGTCCCCGTGGTCGCCATCCCCAAGACGATGGACAACGACGTGCCGGGCACGGACTACTGCATGGGTTTCGGCACCTGCGTGAACCGCACCATCGAGATGGCGCGCCAGGTCACGAGCTCGGCCGCGTCGCACGAGCGTATCGTCGTGCTCGAGGTCTTCGGCCGCTACGCGGGCTTCACGGCGCTGCTCCCCACGTTCGCCGGCGCCGCCGACCGGTGCGTGATCCCCGAGCACAAGTTCGACATGGAGCGGCTCGCCGAGCTGCTCGTCGCGGACCGCAACGGCCGCCCCGAGGGTTACGCCGTCTGCATCGTGAGCGAGGGCGCCATGCCCGAAGGCGGTGAGATGGTGTTCATGGGCGGCGAGAAGGACATGTTCGGCCACGGCAAGCTCGGCGGGATCGGCCAGAGGGTCAGCGACAAGGTCAAAGAGCTGGCGCCGCGGTACAACGACGGCAAGAAGATCGACATGATCTCGATGAACCTGAGCTATCTGGTGCGCAGCGGAGCGCCGGATGCGATCGACTGCATCGTGCCGACCGCCTACGGCAACCTCGCCGTCGATCTGATCCTCACCGGTCAGACCGGACGCATGGTGGCCCTGCAGGGCGGCCGCTATGGGTCGGTGCCGATCGACGAGGTGGTCTCGACCAAGAAGGTCGTGGACGTGGACCGCTACTACGACACAGGGCGGCTGCGCCCGAAGTACGATGCGCTCGCGCACTCCCCGCTCATGGTGCTGGGCGGCTCGGCATGAGCGGACGCGCCCGGAGGAGCCGGCCACGGACCTCCCCGGCGAGGTAGCCGATGCGCAAGCGGTTGCTCCTCGTTCCGGACGGGATGGCCGACGAGCCGCAGGCCGTCCTCGGGGGAAGGACGCCCCTGGAGGCGGCGCGCACGCCGGCGATGGACGCGCTCGCGCGCGGCGGGGTCACGGGGCTCGCGCAGACGATACCGGAAGGCATGGCGCCGGGGAGCGACGTCGCCAATCTCGCGGTGCTCGGGTACGACCCGGTCGCCTGCTTCACGGGGCGGAGCCCGCTCGAGGCCGCATCGCTCGGGGTGGAGCTCGGCCCGGACGACGTCGCCTACCGGCTCAACCTCGTCACGGTGGCCGGCGGCCTGATGAAAGACCACACCGCCGGCCACATCGGCGACGAGGAGGCCCGGCGCTGCATAGGGGCCCTGCAGGCCGAGCTCGGCAGCGCCGTCTACGAGTTCTATCCGGGCGTGAGCTACCGGCACCTCTTCGTGTGGCGCGGCGGCCGCGTCGTCCCCTGCACGCCGCCGCACGACATCCTCGACCGGCCGGTCGCCGGCCACCTGCCGGGAGAGGTCGCCGGCGTGGCCGGCGAGGGGACGCCGGCGGCCGAGTTGACCGGCCTGCAGGATCACGCCTCGGCGGTGCTGGAGCGGGTGCGGCCCGGCACCGGCGCGTGGCTCTGGGGCGAGGGCACAGCTCCACGCATCTCCTCGTTCCGCGAGCGCCACGGGCTCAGTGGGGCCGTGATCGGCGCCGTGGATCTCGTGCGAGGCATCGGGAGGCTCGCCGGGTTCGACGTCCCGGAGGTGCCCGGCGCGACGGGGGGCCTCGACACCGACTACCGGGCCAAGGCCGCCGCCGCCATCGAGGCCCTCGAGGACCACGATCTCGTCTGGGTCCACGTCGAGTCCCCGGACGAGGCCGCCCACATGGGCGACCTGCGCGAGAAGGTCCGCGCCGTCGAACGGGTCGACGCGGAGGTGCTCGCGCCGATCCTGGCCGCGTGGGGCGCGGAGCTCGGGGTGCTCGTCGTGCCTGACCACCAGACGCCGCTGCGCACCCGCACGCATGCGTCCGGCCCCGTGCCCTTCGTGATCGGAGAGCCGCGTCCGGGCGCCGGCGGCGGCGGCGCCATGGCCTTCGGCGAGACGCAGGCGGCGATGACCGGCCTGACCCTCGAGAGCGGAGCCGCGTTGATGGGGCTGTTCCTCGAGGTGACGGGGTAGAAGGGACCCGGCGGCGGTCGCGCAGAGCGGCGCCACAGACAGAGTGGGAGGTGCCGGCGGCGACGATGAGCCGGTCCCAGGGAAGTCCAGAGCGACGTCAGGGGCGCGAGCGCCGCGCCGACGAGACGGTGGTCGCGACGACCAGCGCGGAGCGCTATGTGATGAGCGCGGGACGCACCTCGCGCCTCGCCGTGAAAGAGGGGGATCTCTTCCTCTACAGCGACGATCTCGGCCAGGTGCCCGGGGCCGAGAACTCCGCGCTCGGCCTCTACCACCGGGACACCCGCTATCTGAGCCGCCTCGAGCTGTTCGTCGCCGGGCGTCAGCCGGTGCTGCTCAGCGCAGGGGCCGAGCCGGGGTACGCCGCCACCGTCGAGCTCACCAACCTCGAGGCGCGCACCGCCGACGGCCATGCCCTGCCGCAAGCCAGCATCCACGTGCGGCGCACACGTCTGGTCTCGGACCGTCTCCACGAGACGCTGCGCGTGTGCAACTACCACCGGCGCGAGGTGGAGGTCTTCATCGACCTGCACTTCGACGCGGACTTCGCCGACCTGTTCGAGGTGCGCGGCAGCCGCCGTCGTCGGCGCGGGTCACGCATGGCGCCGCGTGTCCAAGGCAGCACGCTCACGCTCTCGTACTTCGGTCTCGACGAGGTCATGCGGCAGACCGTGGTCCGCTTCCACGACCCGCCCGAGTCGTTCAAGCAGGGCCGCGCGCGCTTCCGCCTGCGTCTGTCGCCGCGTCAGCGGACGGTGATCCGGTACGAGGTCCAGGTGACGGACCTCGACACTCCCGGCGAGGCCGGCGGAGACCTGGACGAGCGCATCGGCGTCCTCCGCCGGGAGTACGAGCGCTGGGAGTCCGGGGCGACCCTCATCCACACCGACAACGACCACGTCAACCGGGCGTTGCGGCGCGGGCAGCAGGACCTGCGCCTGCTCTCAGCCGTCGTGGACGGGGAGCGGATCCCCCTCACGGGCCTGCCCTGGTTCATGGCGCCGTTCGGGCGCGAGATGGCGTTCGTCGGACTCGAGACGCTGCTGCTCGACCTGCGCTGGGCGCGCGCCGCCGTCGCCTTCCTGGCCGGGCGTCAGGGGACGGTCGACAACGCTTTCCGCGAGGAGCAGCCCGGCAAGATCATGCACGAGCTGCGGCGCGGCGAGCTGGCCGCCACCCGCGCCGTGCCGCACACGCCCTACTACGGCTCCGTGGACGCCACGGCGTTGTGGCTGCTCCTGGTCGGCGAGCTGGCCGTGTGGACCGGCGACCTCGAGAGTTTCGAGGCGCGCGGCCCGGCGGTGGACGCCGCGCTCGCCTGGATCGACGGTCCGGGTGACCCGGACGGGGACGGCTTCGTGGAGTACGAACGCCGCTCGCGCGTCGGCCTGCGCAACCAGGGCTGGCGCAACTCCGTCGACGCGCTGGTGCACGCGGACGGCGCCCGGGTCGAGGGACTGGTGGCGCTCGCCGAGACGCAGGGCTACGTCTACTACGCCAAGCGGCGCCTCGCGGGCGTCTTCGGACAGCTCGGCGACGTGGAGCGCGCGGAGCGGCTCACCTTGGAGGCCGAGCGGCTCAAATCCGCGTTCAACCGGCGTTTCTGGATGGAGGACGAAGGATACTTCGCGATGGCGCTGGACGGCCGGAAGCGCCAGGTGCGCACGGTCTGCTCGACCGTCGGTCACGCCCTCTGGTCGCGCATCGTCGCCGATGAATACGTGCCGGCGGTGGTGCGCCGGCTCATGGCCTCCGACATGTGCAGCGGTTGGGGCATCCGCACGCTGAGCCGGGAGGCGCGCGCCTACAATCCGGTCAGCTTCTACAACGGCAGCGTATGGCCGTTCGACACCGCGCTCATCGCCAACGGCCTCAAGAAGCACGGCTACGTGCAGGAGTCCAACCGTCTCGCCTGGGAGCTGGTCGAGGCGGCCACGGCGCACCGCTACGCCCGTCTTCCGGAGATGGTCTGCGGGTTCACTCGCCAGGGGACCGACCATCCAGTCTCCTTCCCCATGGCCTGCTCCCCCGACGCCAACTCGGCGGCGGCGCTGTTCCTGGTGTTGCAGTCCATGCTGGGCATCTACGCGCAGGCGGAGGAGAACATCGTGTACGTGCACAACCCCGTGCTGCCGCGGTGGCTCGGCGAGGTGACCCTGAGCAACCTGCACGTCGGCCGCACCACGATGCGCCTGCGGTTCCGCCGCGCCGGGGGGCAGACGAGCTTCGCCGTGCTCGACAAGCAGGGGCCGGGCCGTATCGTGGTGGTAGAGTGACCGGGTAGTGCGCGTCCGGGGAGAACGCCCCATGGCCGAGCTCACCATCGCCCACATCAGCGACATCCACGCCGGCTCGCCCTACTTCGTCCCGAGCATGATGGACAGGGTCGTGGTCGAGCTCAACGAGCTGCGACCGGACGTCGTGCTCTGTACCGGCGACCTCACTGAGATGGGGTTCCGGCCGGACTACGTGACCGCCAAGGAGTACCTCGACCGCATCGAGGCGCCGTGCGTCGTGGTCCCGGGCAACCACGACGCCCGCAACGTGGGGTACGTGCACTTCGAGGAGCTGATCGGCCCACGCTGGCAGACCCTCTCGTTGGCGGGCGTCAAGATCGTCGCGCTCGACTCCTCCGAGCCGGACCTCGATTACGGGCAGATCGGGCGGGCCAACTACGGCTTCCTGCGCGAGGAGTTCGCGCAGCCCGTCTCGTTCCGTATCTTCATGCTGCACCACCACGTGCTGCCCATCCCGGGCACCGGCCGCGAGCGCAGCATGGCCCTCGACGCCGGCGACCTCCTCGAGGTGTTGCAGGAGTGCAACGTCAACCTCGTGCTCTCCGGGCACAAACACGTCCCGTACGCGTGGCGTCTCGAGCGCCTGTTCGTGATCAACGCCGGCACCTGCAGCTCCCTGCGTCTCCGCGGCAACACCAGGTCGTGCTACAACGTCGTGCGGATCGGCGACGACCGGGTGCGCGTGGCGCGCAAGTACCCGTTCCACGGTGAGGAGGAGCTGATC